>VTLG01006316.1_pt1 | contig 17353 bp, 35 predicted proteins | sample 4694571 | NCBI WGS metagenome assembly VTLG01 (sample SAMN12604809, study PRJNA352737) | marine metagenome | biome: ENVO:00000447; feature: ENVO:00000209|ENVO:00000569|ENVO:01000036; material: ENVO:00002151; isolation source: viral sequences binned using virsorter ...
TTGAATACTCCCCTATCAATAAGAAAGCTCATCTCTATGTCATTCAGATAACAATATGCAGACAAAGTATAATCTTTTATCTCTGGAATAAAATGATCACTAGGAACGTCCCAGGTTTCATCCACTAGACATCTCCTTCCACTCTATTTTCTGAATGGTGAACGTCAAATTCTCCACCAGGATATCTAGCCTTCAACTTCTCCACATTCATTTCAACAATCTCATTGAAATCTGTGTCTAATGCCATACATGCCTGAGCAACATACCACATAATATCTCCCAACTCACGCTTCATGTGAAAGATATTATCTTCATTAACTGGCTTACCTTGAAATATAATCTTCTTAACTACTTCAGTAAACTCTCCACCTTCAGCACAAATACCAAGAGCAGCAGTTAAAAGACGTTCAACAGGAATCTGGGACTCCAATTCATATACCCTCTTATCAAAGGCATCATATCTTTTCGATTCATCACTAGTAACAGCATCAACAAACTCAGCGTATTTTTCTGTATCAACTTGACTGCTCATTCTGATCCTCCTTCTGTTTGTCACGATATGTATTATGAAGTCTTTCCAATGCTGCTCTCACCTCATCAGTTTCTTCCCACTCCCACTCTTCCGAGTGTCCTTTCTTATCTTTTTTAAAGGTTTTTTTAGACATTATAAGCAATTCACTTTATCATAAAGATTAATCACTTCTTTACTAGGGTTCGTAACATGAGACAATAAATCTCTCAGTACTACCACCTCTTCTGAGGTCAGAGTAAGGCCTCTATTTGTTGTTGCTGGTTCGAAATTTGGTCTATAATTTGATCCCACTGCGGGATATGGATCTTGATTAGTCATGGTTAAAATTTAAAATCACTAAATGATTTTTTAGGAATTCTATCCTCATTAGTATACTCTTCTTCCTTTCCATTGTCAAGGATGTCCTCCTGAGCACTTTGCTCACAATCATACAACCTCATCTTTGCTCTATCCACTCCTACAATAAACCTCTTATTAATAGTAGGGTCATTGTATCTATTCTTCAATTGCTTGACCATTATTTGCCCCAGTCCTTCTAACTCCTCTCCACTAATAAGAGCAAACATCAAATCAGCAGTAGCAGGAAGACCAAAGGATTCAGATGTATCTGTAAGATCAACATCAGAATTAGCAAAACCACTCCTAGTAGTTTGAGTGGCACTCACAATGGGAACCTTTGCTTCTACAGCCAACCCTCTAAGTTCTTCTGCAATAGATTTGATGTATGAATAAGAATTAACGTTAGCATTAGCCCTGTATCGGGAAGATGCACAAATATTTAAGTAGTCAATGAAAATAATATCTGGTTTAAAAGATTTCTTCAATGCCAACTCATTAAGAAGAGATTTAAAATGTCCACTATGTGCAGATGCTGTAGGATACTCCTTAATGATTAAAGTTCCCTGTGTCTTCTTAGCAAGGTTAGTAACCTTATTCTCAAACATTTGTTTAGGAAGATCGGTAATCTCCTGTATATTTACGTTCAGGAGATTGGCGTCGATTCGTTCAGCAATCTTCTCTTCAGCCATCTCCAACGTGATATAGAGAACGTTCTTACCTTGGAGTAAGACAGAACTAGCATGATGGCACATGAATAAAGACTTCCCCACACCAGTGCCTGCCAAAGCAATATTAAGAGTTTTATTAGGAAGTCCACCCTTTGTAATCTTGTCGAAGTATTCCAAGTCGAAAGGAATCTTCTCCTCACGCCTATGGTAAGTTTCGTATCTTTCTTCGTAATCTTCGAGGTAGTCATGCCCTATATGATTATCAAAGGATACAGCCAAAGCATCAGATAGTATAGAAGGAATGGCATCTGGTGTCTTCTCTTCCTTACCATCAGCAATGGCAATAGAATCTAATAAAGCCAAGTATATAGCCCTATCTCTACACCACTTCTCAGTAGTATCAATCAACCATTCATATTCTGCAGGAGTATCATCCAGACATTCTATTAAATGGACAACTTGCTTAAAAGAATCCTCATTAATATCATTCCTTTTCTCTACCTCAATACCTAGAACCTCCTTAGTTGGAACCTCATTGTATTCGGTTACGAAAGAAAATATCTCCTCAAAGACAATCTTTTGATTAATGTCTTGAAAATATTCTTTCTTTAAAAATGGGATCGTCTTTCTAAGATACTTTTCATTATATAAGAGGTTTTTTAAAACCAGGAATTCAATCTGATCCATATGCAAATTCTTTTTGTGCTATCTCATCTAGAGCTTGTAATACTTCAGGGGTGAAGTATGTTTCTGGTTCTTTTAATATCTGCTTAGCATATACTTTCTTTCCATTCATCTCATATCTACCTGCCACATTTTTCCAAAGTCCACCAATCTCACCAAGTTCAAGGAGACCATAGTAACGATCTAGACCACGAGCATCATAATACAAACGTATCTCAACCTGTTTGTTCTCCTTACTCAACCTCGATTTGTGAGTCTTTGCCTTAATAATATTTCCGACGACTTCTGTTCCATCTTTTTCCTTTTTCTTTCCAAGATATATGATTGTACTTGCTGCGTACTTGAGGCCAGAACCTCCTCCCATTTCCTTCGTAGGGACATAAGAACCAATGACGTCATAAGTATGATTAGTTACTATAAGTGGTATATTAGCCTGTCCTAACTTCAATGTCAACATTCTGAAGGCTCCTTTGACAAGCTGTGATTTAGTCATATCACGTACTTGTTTTTCATTTAGAGCATCAGTTATTTCCTTTTCCGTGGACAGCATTCCTAAAGAATCTAACACAAACATACAAGGTTTGCGATCATCTTCAGACTTCTTTAAGTATATATCTACGGCTTTAAGTGCCTTCTGTCTAAACTCCTCAATAGTCACTACATTGACTACAACTACCCTACTCAAATCAATCTCTCTACTCTCTAAAAGTGCCCTAGTAATGCTAGCCTCAGTGTCAAAATAGAGTACATAAGAGGAAGGATTAATATCCAAAAAGTTCTTGACAACGGCGAGAGAGAAAAAAGTCTTTCCTGTGCTGGACTCTCCAGCCAAGGCAGTAATTCTATTAGAAGACACGCCCCCAAATATACTGCCTGAACACAGTCCATTAAGGATATAACTTCCTGTATCAACGAATTGTTCGACACTCTCAATTTCTGATGCCAATTTCGTGAAGTCATCACCAATCTCTTTTACTATATCCTCCAAAAAATCCATCAATACCACCTCAAACTACTAGCATAATCAATAACACATTTCCTTACTTCCATCAACTCATTATAACATTTTTGATTATGAGCACAAGATCGTAATGTATTGTCAGGTTTATGAACAGATTCTATGAAAATATCCAATGCTCTATTCCACTTTTCTCTTTCAGAATCATTAGAATATTCTACAGTATTTTGATCCTTCATCCGAAAAACAACTCCAAGTTTACAGTTTTCTCAACATTCCAACCGATAGAATCCAAGATAACCCTCATGGGGTCTAGGAAAGCCTTGTTGAATTGTAAGTCATAATCAATGTATTTGTCAAGTCCTAACTCCACAGGAAAATCAGAAATAAAAGATATAACATTCTCTCTAATAGGGTTTGCTTTCTTCAAATAACAGAACTTGATCTTCTCACCATTTCCAATCACAGTATATTTATTGTCCAATTTCTTCTCTTTAATATAATGATTATAAAGAAGAGAACCTCTTACATGTATAGGAGTCCCTTTAGAATATACACTAGAATGAGACCTATACTTGTCCACATCAGACACACTCCTAGGAAAAGCAAGATCCTCAGGAGGTAAGTTATTAAACTTGACCCTACATTCTTCAATATAGTCAATAACTTCATCTTCCGTACCATTCATCATGATCTTCAGAGCTTCTTTAATCATAGTCCTACAAGGAGCAGGAGTAGATGACTTTACTGCTTCTATACCCATAATCTTGAGTTTAGGTTCTTCATACCTAACCCCTTCACTATCCCACACATTTAAGATATAACGTTTCTTTGCTGTCCATATACCCCTGTCAGCAATATTCTCACGCTTCATCTCCATCTTTTGAGTATAAGCGTTTACGTAATCCGCCAGTTCCTCATAGGATTTCTGAATGAAAGGTTCCAGTTTGTCCTTGCAAATCTGGTCGAGTATGGTAACAATCTTAATCTTATCATCAGTCTTATGACTAAAAAATTTATCAACAAGAGGTCCAAAATTGATGTATATTGAATCAGTATCTGATGCCACCACATAGTCTATGTCTTCTGTTTTTAACAATTTATTTAGATATCCATTCATTCTGGATTCAATCCACCTAATAGATACCTGTCCTGATAAGGTAATTGCCTCAGCATTGGCCAACTTATAATATCTGAAGTACTGATTACCTAAGGCACCATAAGCTGAATTAAGAGCAATCTTTCTAGCCATCTGAAAATTACTATACTTAGTAATATCCTTGACTGTCTGTTCGTGTAAAGCTTTCAACTCCCTATTAGATAAGTGTTGATAAGGATTATCCTTAGAAGCTTCTATTTCAGTTTCGGGACCTTCACCAGCTCCCCCAATTAAGTATCCTATTTTCCTATCCTCCTTTTCATCTCAGCTTCAATATTTACCAACTCCTGTTTAGCCTTCAACATCTTCTTCTTATAAATCTTCCTATCCTCATACATATCCTCCATCAGTTGAGGCATCATACCCTTCACATCTTTCCTATACATAGACCCATTAGGACAACAAGCATAATCTTTGTGGGTAGAAAAATCAACCTCTTCATTTAAGACTTTCTCTACACTTACACTAGGATTCTTCTCCTCCAACAAAGTTTCTGGAGATATATTATACTGCATCATCAAGTGTGGGTAAAGAGAGTTAAGGTCAAAAGATGCTACCCAATCATAAACCCCTGGCTTAGGCTCTTTTACATATGCTCCAGCAAATCTATCATTCTTCTCACTCTTATCCTTAGGTGGGATAACAATATGTCTCTTCTTTAACCAGTTGTAGATAATAGTATCCCACATTCTTACCTGAAATAAAACATCATTGTAATTAACCTTGGCACTATATGCCATAGTCAATGCCAACTCAATCAACTTCATCTTATCCTCTAACCTGTCAACAATTTCAACGTCAACAATGTTATAATCTACAAACTTCTTCCAATTACCTCTATAAAAATCTTTAAAGGTATCAAATTCAGAGTGGTCTAGTTTCTGTTGTCCTAACTCTACCTTACCAATATAATCCAACCTATAAGATTCTTGATTTGTATAGGTAAATTTCTTATACAAATCCAAATAATCAAGAGTAGTTAAACCACCAATATCAAATACCCTATAAGGTTTACCGTTAATATAAATTTCCTTAGAAGTAAGCAATCCCCAAGGAGATATTCTACTAGCTTTCTTCTCACCCATAATCCTTTCTACCCTACCCAATAGATAAGGAATATCATACAACCTTATATTCCATCCCGTAATAATATCTGGAACATCTGCCGCCCACCAATAAAGGAATGCATTGAGCATAGCCACTTCATCCTCATGATAATAATAGGTTACATTATCCTGAGTGGGTGTATAAGGTTTCCTACCCCAAGTATGAATCTCCTTTGTATTATAATCCTGAACAGAGATGGTAAGCATCTCCTCATCACAACTATCCGGACTAGGGAACCCATTCTCCGATTGAACCTCAATGTCAATGGTCACTAGTTTGATGAGAGAGATGTCAAACTTAATCTCATCCTCTGGATAAGTATCGGAGATGTATTGAAAGACGTACCTATCATTACCGTAGATAGTAAATCCATCTACATCATCATATTTTTTATAGAACTCTCTACAATCTCTTACAGTTCCTGGTTGAATAGGTTCAACATTTTCACCTTCCAGAGTTTTCCATTTAGATTCTCTTTTAGACTTTACATAGAGAGTAGGTTGATAATTAGACTTATATAACTTTCTCTTCCCATTTTCATATCCACGCACCAGAAACTGGTTTCCTATCATCTGGACATTGGTGTAGAAATTCATTCCCTCTCCATCAATTCCTCATACTTCTTTACCATTTTAGCATTAGGTTCCACAATAGTCAAGATCTTATCAGAACTTATCATAAAAGTATTTTGATTCGTCATCCCTAGCAACCAAGGAGCCAAAACCATAACACCTTCTTGCATTGTTATTTTTTGTTCTGATGTAGTGACAATAAATGGTTCTGTCAACTTACAATCAGGTTCACCCAAATCAGATGGTACTTCTTCAATCTGACTCAGTATCATCTGGCCGTTCATCATCACCAATAGCCTCAGATTTTCCTTTTTCATACTTCTCTAATCCTCTTTCATACATTTCTTTTACTTGATCCACAGGATCTACCATAGTAACTATCCAATCAGCAACTACTGGTATAACTTGCTCTTTACTTAAGGGCATCCAAGGTATTAATTGAATTTTGAATGGAGAAGAATTATCACCATCCTCTTCAACCTTATTGCCATAGATTTTAACCACCTGGGGACATCTTAAAAAATATCCCACAGTTTTATCCTTTCCATCAGAATCTTTCACCAACATCTCTTGCATGTCGGAGACAATATCTTCTCCTGATTTAAGAACAGTAAGTTTAATAGTCATTTGTATATAGCTCCTTTATAAGATTTTACCACATTTCCCTTACGATAACAAGGCGGGTTATCAGGATCAAGCCATTTTGTATACTCAAAATCATCAATGGCAACCAAAAATTGCATTTGATTGTCGCAGAGATACATATCTCTATATCTCTTAGTCCATTCATCTGCCTTCTGAATCCTATAATCAGGATGACCGTTATCTAGTATTCCACAACTAATATAACGATAAGGGAATCTTTCGTAAATAATGTCCATAATAAAAAATAAGAGAAGGGGAGGAACCCTCCCCATTATATCACTTACCCTGAGGTAAGAGGTAATCTTTACGAGTATGATGTTCTGGAACAATCTTACTCAATTCGATAACCAATAGTCCGTCGTTGAAGCTGACGTTCTTAACTTCAGTTTCGTCTGAGAGAGTCCAGGATCTTGTGAAAGATCGTTGAGCCAATCCTTTATGGATATAGTTGGACTCATCAGCCGATTCCTTTTGCCCTTCGACAAAAAGTTTTCCATACTCGGTGTAGACATTTAATTCTTCTTGTTTAAAACCAGCAAGTGCGATTTCCAGTCTAGAAACCTGGTCACTTACATGAACCAAATTGTATGGAGGATAGTTATTTGATACCTGTGGCAGATTAAAAAATCTGTCAAAGTAATCATCCAACCCGATACTGTTTCGGGTAATCCGTTCCATTAGATCTGGAAGATCAGTCGTGCGATACCTTGTGAGGTTCGTCATTATAGTAGCTCCTTTAAAAGCGAGTTTGTGATTTGGGGACCCCTAAGGCGTCCACCTTTATATAGTATCACACTCTCTAAAAAAGGGGAAGGGGTAAACCCTCCATAAAAGTAGAGAAATCCCTACTCAATAGCCAAACTCGTCAACTACATCTAAAACTTTATTAAGATATTCATCAGCACCCCTACATTCCTGCTCAGTTAGTTCGTGCCTTTCACATCTATCATAGAGCTCATTTTTAAGCTTCAGAGCTCTTGATTGAATATCGTACTTATGCATTTGACCGTTCATGGCCTTATCTCCTATACAGTATTATTTATAAGATTTACCCCTCTTCTTGCTTCCCTTTCTTCCCAATATTATACTTTTGTTCTAGAATCCAATCATTTTTGTCTTTATATGGCAACACTTTGATTTGATTAAGAGGAGCGATATCCTGAATGGATTCTTCACTTACTACATGAATCAAACCCCAGTCTGCTAGAAGTCTAGTAATCCTGTTTCTACGTTGAACATCATTGACTGTAAGGTTAGCATACTTCCCATCAAGAGCAAACAACTCTTTGAAATGAACGATATAATACTTTCCTTGCTTATGAAGAATGTGGCAAGACTGATAGAGTTTCCTTTCCTTACGGGATGCTACTCCAATCCTTGTAAGAGTTTCTCTGACTTTTAGAAAATCATCAGGTTCATTTAGTTTAACCTCTACCATTTGGTCTTGAGACCAAGTTACTTGAGGTTCAACATTGCGTGTAATCATTTTTTACCACCAGTATCAAGTCGTTGTTTAATAAATTCAATTTGTTCATTAGATAAAATTTTCATTGCTTGAGATGCATTTTCATTATTATATCCATAATAACTTTTCACATACTCTAAGTCGGACACTTTATCCTTACGAAGCCAGGGAGAGAATCTCTTCTTTTTCCTTAAGGTATTTAGATAAAATGTATATTGCATATCTTTATCTAAGAAATGTGACTTGTTCATTTCATTAGCAAACATGACGCAATCCAGATGACCTGAAAGACATTTGTTAATAATGAAGGGAGGATACTCTTTCTTCAAAGATGAATCCATCTCCATCAAATCATTCTTATTAAAATTGATAGAGTTCAACCAATCTTTCAATTCAGTCATTAGTAAGTTTAGCAAGATACTGATAAATTAATTCCCATCCAAACTCATAGTTATCCCCATGCTCATCTTGTAGATAGAAAGGAATGTCTGGATACCTTCTTTTTGCTCCATAGAATTGATTAACAACCGCATAGTCATCATCAATCCAGCGTTCTTTTTCTAATTCTTCTTCTGTCATTTTCCTAACAACCTACTAAGATTCCTAATAACAATTGTACCATCTTCTATGCAAAATTGGAGCATGTCTTTATGGTCCCAACCAAGCTCTTCATAAAGAGCATTGAGTTTAGCCATATCCTCCCAGATGTCATGTGGTTCACCCTCCATCGATCTGACATCCTGTCATTGCTCCACCAATTATACCAGTAGGAATAGACCAAATCCAATTCTCTTCTGTTGATAATACACCACCAAGTGCTCCACCTGCTAAACCACCTATAATAGTTCCTTCAATACAGGAGTTTTCATCAGGGATACTAACATCTCCAGTTCTCTGCTCAATAGGAGGTCTATATGTATGACGACAAGGTACTTTAATCTTATCTCTGTAGGACTTAACATATCCGGGATTGTTTCTTGTACCAGGAACATATTCTTCCCGATACTCATACTTAAAACACTCCTCTTCTGACATACCACCTGGACGGTAATCAGTTTGTTCTGCTAATACTGCAGTTGGCGATAATGCCAACACAACAGCTAAAAAAGTTTTCATCATCTACCTCCATATCTAATACCAATTCCTAGAAGTCTAAGTTCGACCAATGTAACAAGAGTTACTGCTACAAACAATCCAAAATACATCATTGAATTAATTCCTCCAAAGTAAATAAACTAAAAAGTTCCAATCCAGCCTTAATCATAGCATCCTTACCACCTTCTTGTCTATCTACAATAGACACTACACGATCTACCACATACCCAACATCACGAAGGACATTAACTGCCTTGATAGAAGATCCACCAGTAGTAACAACATCTTCCAATACTGTTACTTTAGATCCTGTAGGTGGTAAAGGACCCTCTATTTGAGATGCTGTTCCATGCCCTTTTGGTTCCTTTCTAATTATAAGACCACTCAACCTCCTATCATGAGAACAAGCTGCGATAGCAACTCCACTAACCAAAGGATCTGCGCCAAGAGTAAGTCCTCCTACTGCTACTGAATCCCTATCAATAAAGTCTAACATAGCAACACTAATAAGTGCCAAACCCATACCATCCAATGTTACAGGTTTACAATTCACATAATGATCACTCTTCTGCCCAGATGAAAGAGTATAATCACCTTTCCTATAAGCGTTCTTTCTGAGCAACTCCAATATCTTTTGTTTATGAATCACCTTTCGCCTCCAAAGTTGCGTCTAACCAATTAGCTACAGCATGGTATCCCAATCCAACACTAACCTGAGCTCCAAGAAACAAAACTATAGCCACACTCCAAAAAAATTTATTCTTCACAATCCCATCTCCTTTTTAAATTTCTTCCAATCAGGTCCCACTCTTTTGTTTCCATACTTCATACGAAGATTAGCCTCCTCTATTTTTTCTTCCTCCCTTTCTATTTTTCTTTCCCATTTACGATCTCTATTTAACTCATTTAAATTAGAGCGGCGAAATGAGTCCGGTAACCAGGGTATGTGTTGTGTCATTGTTATAATAAGTGTAAAGGTTAACAGCTAATCCTACCATGAATAGCCAATATACTAGTACCAAAACTGTACCAGATGACCACATCTTACCAGGATATTTAACAGTCATTATCCTACTCCTGCCGGAAACTTGTCAACTTCATGTAATTCAAAACTCCAATCTTCCATAACAGTATTAGCATACAATCTATCACTCAAAATATCCAGTTCCTTAATAGCATATTCTTGATCTGGAGCTTCAAGATAAATGTCAACTACTTTACCCAATCTGAGTTTCTTAATTTGCAAGTCAGAAAGTCGACGGGATGCATCTCTCACAGCATTTCCTGGAGAGTCATCAACTGCTGCTCTCAAACGAATAAAAACGGTAGCTTTAAATTTCATCATCCCCTCTTATAATAACCATCCCACACCTTCTTAATCTCCTCTCTAAACATAGCCTGGGCATGCTTTTCATTCCAGGGACTATGATACCCCACATACAATTCTTCCAATCTCTTCTTATCTTCTGGCTGCAAAAACTCTCTAGTCATTTAGGTTGAGTTCCTCCTTCCTTTAAGTCAGTCATTCTAAATGTAACCATCTTCTCCCAAGGAGAAAGATTATCAAAAAGAACAGCTACTTTATCAGAAGATATACGTTGAACAAACCCAACATATCCTCTATAGATTGAAGTAGGATTAACCACTGTAACTGTAGTGCCCGGTAAAATCATTTTCTTATAGTAGCCTCTTGTTGATCTTTAATCCAAGATTGTCCTCTCTCTTTAGATTCTCTTACAGCAGCTTCAAACTCCTTTTCCCAATCGTCCGTACCTTCCCAATCTTTTTTAAACTCTTTGGGTATATAGTCAAAACCAACTCTCCTCACTCTTCTACCACGCCAATCTTTATGTTCTTTTATAAAGAAATGGCCATCTAATTCTGAAGAAATCCATTCTAATATCCTTTTCTGATATGGTTTCATTTAATTTTACCTTCAATAACCTCAACTGTAATAGGTTTATCCAGAAGACCTTTAATAGTCATATATGCATATGCAGTAAAGATTTGTGGGACTATAAAAGCAACCATTGCTATAGTCCAAAAAACATAATAGGCAGTCTCTTTATTTTGAGTAGTCATTCGTCCCATGGATACCCGCGGCCAGTTTGATTTTCCTTCTTCCAACGCATTTTACGATCAAATGATGATTCCTTAGAATCTTCTAAATTTTCACTAACTCCATCCAACATACGCAATTCTGTTTCAACCTTTTCAGTAATTGAATCATGTCTACGAATATCTCCACCCATAAACATTTTATCCTTTGTGAGATCCATACAAAGTTTAAGTTGTATTAATTCCAAATAATCAAAGTCAATCATTTTACCACATGCTCCCACGCAACTTTAAATTTCCTATCCCAATTATCAGTATAGACAGGCACGAAAGCATTAAGTGCATGAGCAATATCTGCAATTTCATCAATCCTACCATGATCTACTGCATCTTGTAGTTCTTCTAGCATAAAATTTAATGTAGTAATATTTGAGAATGCATCCTCTAGATCATTCATCACTTTCCAAGTTTCATTCATTTCAGTCATTTGAATTCACACTCAACCATAATTTCAGTTAAACAAGCTAATAAGTTTATTTCTTGGTCGGCGACGAAAGCGCTCTGATACTGATACTTAGCGATAATAAGAACGCTAGCAGCGATACCAGGGCCATCCAAGGCGCCGTAACAACCATCATAAATGCGCCGCAAAAGTAAAGTAGGATCATTATCCAAATTATCGACGACCCATTTACGGACTTCTGGGAAGTTTTTTCCTTTGAGGTTTTTGAAGAGGTCATTAGTCTTTACGTCACTAAAGGTAGCTAATATACCACTATCTATCTTTCCTCCAACTGAATATCGTTGACATTCGTTAAGGACCCGACGCCAATCTGGGAAATGTTTTTTGATAAGTTCGGCCAGGACTGCCTTATCAGCTTCGCACCGTTCTTGGTCCAGGATATAGTTAAGTCTTTTGAAGAATTGATTGGCAATTTCTGGTTTTTGTTTTGCATTTATGGAAAAATCAACGACGGCACAACGGGAATGGAGTGGTTGGATGATTTTGTTTTTATAGTTGCATGTGAAGATAAACCTACAATTACCCACAAACTCTTCCGTAAAAGCACGTAAACAAAGCTGTACGTCCGGAGTTGTGTTATCTGCCTCATCGATGATAACGACCTTGTGTTTAGCGCTAGATGAAAGGGAAAGGGTAGAGGCAAAGTTTTTAGCGTTATTTCTGACAGTATCCAGGAATCTTCCCTCGTCTGATCCATTAATAACATAGACATCTACTCCTAATTCATTACACAATGCTTTGGCTACTGTTGTCTTTCCACATCCTGGTGGTCCAGATAACAATAGATTTGGAACTTCACCACGACTTAAAAAGTCCTTAAATGTTTTCTTAAGGTTATCAGGTAAAATACACTCTTCAATAGTTTTTGGACGATATTTCTCCGTCCAGATAAAATCATTTCTCATAATCAAATAACAAGTTTAGACATGGATATTGCTAGTAAGAATACTAACATTATAACTACATCCCAAGATTTTGTCCTAATAAAATATGGAACGGAAATCGCATCAGCCACAAAGTGCATAAGAGCACCGTAAAAGGCGCTAATGTGTAACACAGTAAAATAAGCGGTAATGACCAGGAACGACCCAATAATTCTTGCAGGTATGTCAAGATGTCTTCTCATCTAAATTTACAGATTCTTCATAAAAAACTTCACCATTCGAACTCAACATTTGCTGAGTCCATTTTCCTCCATCCTTACAGTATACTTCAAGAATAGAATCATGTCCATGCTCTGTTACCCACTTTCTGGACCATCTGTCACCAGTAATATCAGATATCTCAGTATTATAATAGAATCCTTTAGACTCAATCCAAGAGATAAAAATTTCCTCTTGGGTTGGGTCTTGTGGATCCTTCAACATAAAAGCATCGCGAATAGTATTTAAAATACCCATTTTAGTTAAACGTTGAATCAGGCTCTAGTGCTAGGTAATAAACTACATCATGATTCTGATTACTAAACCTTGATAGAAGCTTAGATGATACTACCACATCATAAGTTCCTGGAAGGATCTTAAGATTCTCCTCTTTAAAGTTAAAGACAAACTCTTTATCTGTCTCAGCAACTACAATAGAGAAATCATTAGATGTATCATTCTTCTTATCACGTGCAACCAGTTTCACTACTCCAGCCTCACCAATGGCAGAAATATCAGGAAGTTGATAAACAGATGCTGCTTTCTTCAATGCCTGCAACTGTTCAGCTGTAATAACAAACTCAACATCCTCACTAGGTAGAGTAATCTCTTTCTCTGGTGGAGATACAATAACAGAAGGATCAGCAAAGAAATACTTAGACCTCATCTTCCCTTCTCTAATAACAACATAGTCATTATTAGTAAAATCCAACTCAGGACTAGCATGAAGAGAATGTCCCTGTAGGAATTGATTCAAATCATAAACTCCAAAGTCACGTGGAATATCTTCTGTGATGGTAGCCTCAGCAAGGATATTCTTCATCACAGAAATAGTTCTCAACTTATTCCCTTCCTTAAACAAAATAGATTGGTTAATGGTGGAAAAGTTTTTCAATAAATTAATAGTGTTGGAAGATAGTTTCATTATCAATAAGGATAGTTTGAATCGGGTGGAGTAGTGTGTCCATCAAAATAGTATAATAACAGACAATAATGAATTGCCTTCAAAATATCATTCTTAGGGACACCTTTCTTATCATATCTACTCAAATATTTAATGGCGTTAGATCTACAGAATGATTCTGCATCCCCAACAGATTGAATAAGATCAAGCGTCTGAGTTTGGGATCCCTCTGTAGTATAATGTCCAGAATACGTTGAAGTGACATAAGCTTCAGCATCCTTTAATGCGACATCCTCATTATATTTAAAGAGTCCTGGCTTATCCAAATCAGGTTTTGGAGTTGTGCTAAAATTCAAAGTATCATTAGCAAAACTTCCACCCATATTATAATAAGGAGGAAGATAACTACCTAAACTAGGATAAGCATCATCTGATAATCTAATAGTATCAGATGTACTCAAAACAGTATCTCCACCAAACTCAGAAATACGACCTAGACTAAGAGTATCATTATAATCACTCCCACCTAAATGAGTAGTATTGGCAGATGCTGCACCAAAAGTAATAGTATCTGGTGAATCTGGAGCAGGATATGGATTACCCACTACACTATGCCCATCCTCACTCAATGGGTCTTCTTTTTCATAATAATTTTCCATTAGTTCTTGTAACTCCTCTTTTGTAGCGTCAATCCTATAATGATAGGTTTTCTCATTATCATTCCATCCAGTGGGACAAACTTTTCTATGATCTGGATCATCTTTCAGATCCTTCTCACGCAATCTCTCAAACATTTTAGTCCATCTTTCAGAGTTCTGATCCCCATAATAAAATATATTCATTAATCATTATACATCTTATCCTCTAGATTGTCAAACTCCACATCAGCATCCAACTTAGAATAAAGTTGAAGGAAAGCTTGCTTAGTCTCAGTATCAAATCTATTAATACAGACCTCAATAGCTTTCATCCTATCACCAAAGATAGAATAAGCTCTCATAATGTGAACCAACCTTCGAGTACTAATAAGGTCATCTATACCACCATCAAAGAAAGTCTTTCTAACAATATCAGCAAAGTCAACTAACTTCTTTATAAACTCTGTATCAGTCTCTCCTAGAGTAGCAGCAACCTTCCCTAGTATCCTCTTCTCTGTTGCAGTAGAAGGATACTCTTGCTCAAAGGTTACAGGGAACCTTTCCAAGAAAGCTTCATTCAATACATTAGTTCCAATGAATCTTCCATCATCAGAACCTTTACCTTTTGTATTAGCAGTGGCTACTACATTAAACCCAGGAGAAGGTTTAACATACTTACCAATCTTCTTTAGGAATACACCATTACCTTCCAAAACTGATTGAAGACAAAGGATCTTATTTGATGCTAAGTCTATCTCATCTAAAAGGAGTGTAGCTCCCCTTTCCAGTGCCTCGACAACTGGACCATTATGCCATACAGTGTTGCCATCGATAAGGCGAAAACCACCAATAAGGTCATCTTCGTCTGTCTCAATTGTAATATTAACTCGGATTAACTCCTTATTTAGTTGGGCACATGCTTGTTGGACACTAAACGTTTTACCGTTGCCTGACAACCCCGTAAGAAAGACAGGGTAGAACATATTGGCTTTGAGAATGGCCTTAAGATCGTTAAAAGGACCAAACTTGATGAAGGTATCATCTTTCTCCGGAATGAATGATTGATTAGTAGAAGGTTCAACAGATGGAGCTCTAAATGAACTCTCAATAGTCTCAACAACTTTTGGGGATATTTCTAAATTCCACTTACCACGACCAACTTTATAGTTCTCAATTCTCTTAGTTACTGTCTGATAAGCCATTCCACGGGATGCACAATAGCCTTTAACATCAGCAGCTGTGAACTCTACACCATATGTATCTCTAAGTTCATTAATAATTGGATCATCACTCATTTTTACACTTGGAGAAGAAATCATAATGTGTGTCTTTTAATGTTTATATTATACAGCCTTTAGGGGCTGTGTGGGAAGATGGTAGACGGTTTAGAAAGTGGTCAACAAACCAAATTCATAAACTCACTCAAAACTTTCCTATTTAATGCCTTAGATTTTAAAGATTTAGTAAATGCTGTCTTAATTTTAGACTTAGGAGCATCAGTTTTTACATCAAACTCTGTATCATTACTTAAAAAAGATGATAATATAGCAAAATACCTATCATATCCAGAGTTTTTAAGTGCATAACTCTTTTCTTTCCTAGCTTCTTTCACTTTCTTATCAACACCTTTCTCATATCTATGAAAGAATTTAGCCAAATCTCTGGATTCTACTATCCTAATACCAATAAAATTAACATCTGGAAATGTTTCTCTCAAATCAGTCAATAACACCTTAGTATATTGATAGAAGTAATATGGAAGGGGATAAATGTGTCCAGTCTTCTTATTCCTGAGAAAAGAGCTTCCAGCAAACAAAGCTCTCACCCTCACATCATCACTATCAAATTTTGGACTTTCACGCTTCACCCAACATCCAAGAGGATTAGCCTCACCATCAGTCAAAATAACACATTGAACCTTCTGAACTCCAGTTTTATTCTTAAATTCTGGAATAATCTGATGAAGAGTCACTAATGCTTCATTTAAAGGTGTTCCAGATAGTCTATATTGAACAGGAATACCATAACTGGGTATCCGCATCATACTCAAATAACAAGTCAATCTCCACAGATTCAACATTTGAACCTCTATCTGATTCTTCTTAACATCACTAGTCAAAAAGTGAATCAACTTAAAATCTTTAGGCACTTCAAGTGTATTAACCTCTCTCTTAGTAGGAAACTCCTCACAAATACTATGAGCACTACTGAATGCATAGACATCAAAAGGTATTTGAACCTTCTTACAGAACCATATAAGGTTAAAAAGCTGTTTTACAGTATCTTCCAAAACAACTCCCATAGATCCAGACCAATCTAAGATGAAAATAAGTCCGTGACTCTTACCATCAGGAACAATACTTATCTTTCTAAACAGATCTTCACTGAATTTATAGTTATGAAGTTTAGTGGTATCCAAAACTCCAGTTTTAGCTAAGGATGTTCTAGAATGAGCATCAGCAGCCTTTTTACACTCAAATTCTTTCACCATATAATTAACTTCTTTCTGAGCAGATCTCTTAATCTTAAGATATTGCCCATCAGTTTCACTCAACTCTTCCTTCCACTTTAAAAATTCAAAGATCAAATCAGCAGTTACTTTATCATTAGGGACAATAACCTGTTCTAAATTGACTTTTGGGACTTCTGCATAGACATTCTGAAAATGACTATTCTCTGTATCACTCAAATCTTTAATATTACTCTCAAAAGACTCTGTTGTTTCTACATCTACCTCCTTTGTTTTTTCTGATTCAGATTTTCCATCATCAAAAAACTCATCAGAAAAATCTTTACCATCATCAATGTCTGGTTCTATAACTTTACTCTCTACTTTCTTCTCTAATTGATCCACACAATACTTA
>VTLG01009864.1_pt1 | contig 17347 bp, 23 predicted proteins | sample 4694571 | NCBI WGS metagenome assembly VTLG01 (sample SAMN12604809, study PRJNA352737) | marine metagenome | biome: ENVO:00000447; feature: ENVO:00000209|ENVO:00000569|ENVO:01000036; material: ENVO:00002151; isolation source: viral sequences binned using virsorter ...
ACATCTTCTATAAGATAATCTTCGTTTACTCTTGTTCCTGTTGAGTTTCTGTCAAAGTCAAAGTCGGCATCTGTTATTTCTTTTACACTTAAATTATCTATACTACCTATCGTGTTAGGATTTGCTTGAAGATATATACTTTTATTAGAAGATGGATTTGTTACTTGCAAAATCTCGGTATATGTTCCGTTAGCTAATCTTGCAGGTGTTGAGTTGTAGCCACCTACACTAATTCTTAAAGCACCTTGTACATAATTAGATATAGTATAAATAACTTGATAAGTTTTTAATGCCCCTGCTGCAGGTAAAGCATTTGTTTGGTTTAAAAATCTTGTGGAAGCATTTACCACGCAATTAGCTTTACCTCCTGATATACTCCAAGCTGCTGCTCCACCATCTTCTGCCCAATCGCTATCTGTTGAAAAGTCGCCATTTGTAACAAGCTCTGAGCCTAAAGCATAAGCAGGTTTTATAGAATATAAGTAGTCCTCAGCATAAGCTGTAGGTGTGGTTATTATGGATGCTTTTTGTAGTAAACTCATTGTATATTCTCTAATAGTTGATTAGTCATTGTGTTGTTCTCGTATATCTGCACTCTCCTGTTTAAATCAGAAGTCAAGTACTCTACTATATAATCATCTCCCCAACTATTGGTTGTCGTTGCATTCCCCCAATAGCTCTGACTGTATGATTTGCCCCAGTTTATCGTATTTGCCATCTTTTTCTTGTCGTTTTAAATATTGTTTTAGTTTTTCAACATTAATCTTTTTCGGTTTATACATCCCCATAATTAAAGAACCCAACTATGAAAGTTAACATCCTTATCAGGATACATGTCTCCGTCAGAGTTAGAATTATACTCTGGATATAATGTCGAGTTATAACTCATGTAATCAATAAATCTTCTAGTGTAAAATTCTGCTGTTTCAGAAACCTTGTTAATTAACATAGCCATCTCTTCTTGTGAAACAGAATCAGAGTTCTCACTTCTATGCTTAAATACACCACCATTACTAATCTGATACATAGCGAAAGGCATGTAATTACTTTGTGTAAACCATATTAACATTGGTTTTATATAAGTTGTTAATAATGATTTATAATGTGCGTTAGCAGGTAAATTTATATCATTACCTGTTGTAATTAGTGTTTGTAATTTGTTATATAAATCTGTTCCCAAATAGTTTTGTATATGTGTATCTTGTGCTACCTCAATAAATTGAATTACCTTGTCAGCATCTAAGTTACCATCTATTATGGATTTTCTTTTTAAGTCTATTACTGTTATAAATAATGCTTTTGCCATAATCTTAACTATTTGGATAAGCTCCTGCATTCGGCATATCTGCTGGTCTAACAGATACCTCTGAAGGATTATTAGGTTCTACAAATCCGTCTTTTGCTGCTTGATTAACACTAACCTTTGTATCATCAGATACTTTCTTTCTATATACTCTTAACTCCCAGTAATGCTTACAGTTTTTACCACCCTTGTATTTAAAGAGAGAATAGTTTCTGCCTTTGTGTCCTAGCTTTTTGTTCACACCTCTAAAGCTCATTAGTCCAATATCCTCTTTCCTAAATACAATATTATCTTGAGTATATAACTCCATTCTTTTACAAAACTCTCTACTATTAGGAGACTGTCTTAAAGGCATATAAGCATATCTTACTTTAAATATTCCTCTATCTTGTTTTGACTTCTTGCTAGGAGCAGCATTTATATCGGCTAAATTAGCCAAATCAAAGTCCTTTTCCGAGTCTTTTACCTCTTCGGAGTGTATAAGCTCCCAATCGTCAGAGATACGCTCTCCCAGAGCCTCTAATTGCTCTAACATATCGTCTCCTTCTTCGTCAGTAAAGTCTGTTACTTCATCTGAGCTTAATTTCTCACCTGTTTCTTCTTCTCTCTTAACTCTTGTAGAGATATTATCTAGCTCTGTAAACTCAATTGGTTGTAGTGTTACAAAGTATAAGTTAAGGTATATCTTGTTAAAGTTTAGTATATCATTAATACCTTCAATAATCTCTTCTTGGAATGGTCTAATGACTATATTATCCATCAATATAGAAGCAGTTCTTAACTCCTCTGCATTATTCCCAAACCCTGTATTGTCTTTTATCCCCAAAAGAATAGGAGATACAATACCATGACCTAACATAATCTTCTCTCTACTCTCATCAGATAAGAACTGATATTGCGCATGAGCATCTGGTAAGTGGATAGGCTCTAAGTCTGCTTTAGTTTCTGTAGATTCGTTAAATGCTAGTATAAATTTTCCTGCGTTAGAACTGCCACTAAACTTGTCATATATTTTTCTCTCAATAATTTCTTGAGTTTCCTCATTAGGAATCCCATTGTTAAAGTTTATAAGTAAACTAGGTTGTAATCCCTGCTTTATATTGCTTATATGATAGTTACTTACTTCTTCTTCTAGAGAACAATATTGTAAACACCCATGATAATCAACAGGAGCATAATAATAAAACCCACTTCTGTAAGGTTTAAATATATATAGCTCTGATGTTTCGCTTTTTCTACCATTACCAAAAGTAGGGATTCTCTTAGGAGTATCACTAGGTTTTATTTCAGACCACTTAGGGTGATAGTAGTATGCGTTAATTTTTCCTTTTGCATCACACTTCTCTGCTCGTAAGCACTCCATAGGAAAGTGTAGTACCTTTATTATTTTTGTTTTAGGCTTGTTGTATACCACCTGCATAGCAGCTTGGCCTAACATCTTATAGTCATTAGCTACTCTTTTTATATCTTTAGGTCTAATTAATACTTTAAACTTAGCGTACATTTCAGGGAACTCTTTGCTATCTGTAGCATCCAAACCTCTACCATATACCATGTCAACAATACCGTTAATACATCTACTATTAGTAGGTGAGCCTAAATATCTTTCAATAAGTATATCAAAGTAGTCGTTGTTTTCTCCATAAGAAATCCACTTTTTATTGTAAACTTCTTTCACTTCTGGTATTTCATAACCAGATAAGTTTACTACTCTTATTGAGTTATTTTTTTCTTTATTAGTCATTTAGTATAATGTATTCGTTATCACTAGAAGAGCCAACATATGGGTCGTATTCATTTGCATTAATAGAATGAATAGCTGTGTTGTTGTAAGGCACATCACTATCAGTCAACACTAAAAGCCTATCTCTATAAAACAGTTTACCAGTAGTGTTGTTTTTTATTTCCATAAAATAATTAAAATTCTTTCTAAATGTGCTATTTGTAGCTGTTACTTGTAAAGCTAAATAGTTAGGATATTTAGTACTTAATAAATTTAAAAAACTAGCACCATTGTTTGTTTCTTCTTCCACAAACTTCACAGTAACTGTGTTAGGGTCAAGAACAATAGTTCCATCTCCCTGAGTAGTATATGTTACGACACCATCTCTAGGTATTATGTTAAATGTCTGTGTCTCTGCTTGTGTTATAATTATCATACTATGATAACGTAAAAACTATTTTTTGTTTTATAATAAAAAAGGGTAGACCTAAATCTACCCTTTTAATTGAATAATAATAAAGGAAGTATTATTCGTTGCTCATAGTTGCAGTCTGAACATCAAATCCAGCACTTACTCCTGCTCCAACTAAAGTACTTAGAACAAACAGGGCTGGAAGAACTTCTTTACCCTCGAAAGAAATTGTATAACCATATAAATCTCCCATTGCACCACCAGTAGATGTATTCACAGATACTTCTACTCCGTTTTGTGCGCCAGCAATTCTAAATTTACCATTGAAGTCCTCAATAATAATATGAGGTCTACCATAAGATAATAGTTTTAATTGCATCATAGTTTCAGCATTCTGCGCCTTAATAACAAAACTTCCTGATTGCATAAAGAAAGATGTACCGTTGTCTCTTGAATTCTCATTAGTTTCTTCAAACGTATTATTGTCTCCTCTTACTTCAAATTTATGCACATGTACTCCAGCACTCAGCGTGTCTACTTGACCGTTAAATGCAGCAGCAGTCGGAGCTACAGAAGCAGAATCAGCCATGCCATCATACATAGCAGAGCTGTAGTTTGCAATGTATAAATTTTTAATACCACCTACAGATTCTTTACACGCCTCTAACCTTCCTTTTGATATATCACAAGCCATAATTTTATTGTTTTATTAAAAAAGGGTAGGTAGAAACCCACCTACCCTGTTTTATGTTAATACTTATTTATTTATTATGAATAAAGAACGATTTCTCCTCCTAATCCATATTGTACAGCAGCTGTATATCTCATGATAATTCTTACATTTTGAGAACCATCAATGTCAGCCATATCAATAACTTTTACTTCATTGTGGTCAGCTAATAATCCAGTACCAAAATATAAGTTAGATTTTTGTGCTGCAAACATTCTGTTGTCAGGTAATCCTTTTGCTACAAATACCTTTACTCCGTCAAAAGTTAAAGCACCATTGTTCCACCATTGTGTACCTTGGTTGTTTGTACCAGCAGCACCTAGTCCAGAAGCACCAAATCCACCCAAAGCTCTTACATAAGCTCTAGCTACATTTGAAGAAACATAAAGATATAAATCTTCACTTCCGTAAATAGTTGAAGGAATTGCATCTACTACAGCACCCATTTGTGCAATAACGTTAGCAGCAGTTACTGTTGTAGCAGATACGTCAATAACGTCTGAATCTGCACCAGCTAATGTTACTAATCCGTCAAATTCACCTGCGTTAGCGTTGACACCTTGCCAGATGTTTTGCTCATTCTTTTCAGCTACTTTTGCAATTACATGAGCTAACAAGAAATCTTGAAAGTTCTTAGGTAATGAATCAAAAGCAGAGTATCCCATAGATACAGCTTCCCAGTCTGAGATGAAGTCTTGCTTACATAACTGTAAGTTTACTTGAAATTCTTCTGGCTGAATAATTCTTTCTGTTAGTGTAACAGAAGAAGTAGCAGCAAAATCACAAGATGCGTTAGCAACTAAACTACCAGTAGCTAATTTTTTAATGACTTCTTTATATTTAATATTTGGTTTTACTTCAATTCCACCATTATCGATAGTAGAAGAAGAAAGAAGAGCTGCAGCAATATATTTACCTGCAAATTCTCCTGCGTAAGTACTTGTTATACTTGTTGTTGTTGCCATAATTAATTAATTAATTGTTAAATAATTTGTTAAATACTTTTTGTTTTGTCGTCATAGGACGATTTTGAGAATATAAATTCATTGGTTTAGAATCAACCTGTGCTTCAGGAGAATGAGAAATTGCTTCAGTCTCTTCAGAAAGTTCAACTTTGTCTGAGCTTAACTCTTCTGGTGCATCAGCAGCTTCTTCTTTGCCAATACCATCCATCATTTGCTCATACATAGCTTTAAATTCAGCTACTACTTTGTTTAATTCTTCTTTTGTAGCATAAATTTCTTCTGGTTTTTTGTCATCATGTTCTTCATACTCTTTCTTCTCAGCTAATTCTTCCGTAGAATCCTCTTCTACTGTTTGGTCTTGAGCAAGTTCAACCTGCTCTTCAGTAACCTCCTCCTTAACTTCAGCAGAAAGCTCCTCTAAAACAGGAGTCTCTTCTTCGGTTTCAGCAGAAAGTAATACTTCTTTGAATTTTTTAATAATTTCTGTTGCTTTCATAAATAATTATTTAATTTGATAACGTTTAATAAAATATTTGTTTCATTTTCAAGATTAAGGAGTAGTACCCTGCCCTGTTAAAGAACCTATTCCTTGCGCTTGCAAACTACCATCACAGCATTTACTGCTGTAAGTTCCGTTTTTACATAAACAACCCCTCTTCTTACCTGTAGGGCTTGTTCTACTTGGTGTTTTTTTCATCTACCTTGTCCTCTGTATTTTTTCTTATAACCTGTCTTACCTCTACTAGCATTCTTGCTATGAGGATGTGACTTTCTTTTATTTTTTCTGTATGTGCTTGCTGACCTCTTTCGCATCACTTAGATGACTTAGGATGTTTTTTAGGCAACAAATCATAATCAGTTGTATATTTAGCATTCTGTGGTCTACCATTTTTTATTAGATATAAAAAGGCGTTCACTCTAGCAAAAGCCCATTGACTTGGACTCTTTACATTTGGACTATGTGAAGTGTTAAAAGCCCCTAAACCTCTTTGGAATACACTAGCAAGCATGCCTACAGTAACACCATAACCTAGCTTTTCTTTATATCTCTTGTTAAAGTCATTTGCCTTCTTTGTTAAAGTAGCTCTGTCTTTTGCAGATACCTTAGCACCTGTCTTGCCTTTAGCACTACCACCTGCACTACCTTTGCCTTTTGGGTTCTTGTTAGGTGTGTCTGACTTAGGTGCTTTTGGAGATTTACGAATGCCTCCTCTTTCTCCTACCTCTGCCATCTTTACACACTTGCCATAAACTTTCTTAAAACCTTTAGGACATTTCTTCATTTCTTCTTTGACATGAAAATCACAAGGCATATACCATTTTTCATCTTCCATTTCATGTATATGAAAACCTTTACATCCTATATCTTTTGCTCCTTTTTCTGCTTTTTCTTGTGTATTGTATGCAAGTCTTCCATTTATTATAGCGTATTCATCAGATACTTTTATAAACTCTTCTGCAAGCTTTGTTTTGTCAATTTGCTTTAGTTTGTTGATAGCCCAGTTAACACCAGCACTACCACCCCAAGCATCCCACATAATACCACCACATCCTTCTGAATACGGTACGTCTTTGTTTTGTTGGTGTCTCTTAAAGCTCGCCATTCTAGCTATTGTTGAACGAGAGATACTAGCACCTGATGCTAATTGTGAAGCTCTTCTCCATCCTACTGGTGTTCCACAACTACTACCGTTTTCTTCTTTATACTTCAATGCTCTCTTTGCATTGTTTCTAGCTCCTTTAGGATAGTCATTATAGCTCTCTAACTCTACATCTTGTATTTCTAAAATGATGTCTTCAAGTTCAAACATCTTAGCCAAAGCACTTAGTTCATCTGTATCTATTTCTTCCTTTACACTTTCTCTTGGTCTTTCATCAAGTTTGTCTGTAAAAAAACCCTCAATACTAAAGCCTTTTACCTTGCCTTCTTTTACAAACTCTTGCCATATCTGCTCATTGTTTACCTTAACAGAAACCATCCAAGTTCCTACAGGCAGATTAAAACCATACTTGGCAGACTTATCTTTTTCTTCATCTTCTATAATCCAACTTTCTACTACACTTAATCCTTTTAACTCTACATCATGTTCTAATGTTGAATTGTTTTGTTTGCCTTTAGATAGGAATAGCTCAGATGCTCTTCTAACAGTATCTTTAGAGAAGTATATAAAATATTCTTTATCACCACTCTTTCTAAATATCTTTTTGTCAGGAACTAATGCAGCACCCATTAAGATTCTTTTCTCAGAATCTACTTCTGCTAATTGTATTTGCTGTTCTTTAAGTGCAATAAAGTCTTCTTCTATTGCTGGATATTCTACTATAGATATTGCTTCTATACCAGAAAAATCATTTTCTTCGTCTATAAATAGTTCTATAATATCTTGTTCCATACTTTGATAACGATTTTTATATTATTTGTTTTATATTAATTACCAACAGACGCTCCTGCTTCTATTTGTAAATCTAACTCTTGTTGTGATGTCATCTCACTACTTACTACATACGCTTGTACTGGTTGTTGGAATTGACCTCCTACAGCTTCAGCTAACTGATTTGTTCCTGTGCTTCCTACTAAATTAAAGTCAAAGGCTCTACCTCCACCTTCATCTCCTCCAGCCGTTCCACCTCCACCAGACATAGTTTTAGATGCTAAAGTGGTAGCTAATATATTAGCAATCGCAATCCCTGCTCCAATATTATTTTTAGTTACTTTTTTTTGCGCTCCTATTAGTGCTGCTTTAGCTGCAGCTCCAAAAACTGCCTGTCCCAATCCTGGAGGTGCTGCTGCTGCTTTTTTCTTATATTCTGCAGATTCTTCTCTACCTGCAGACATTATTGCTTGATTCGCTGCTGTATTTTCAATAACAACTCCTGCTATGGCAGCTCCTTTTTGCAAAACTAATCCTACTTTGGCTAATGCTTCGTTCTCTTTACCTAATGTCGCAAAAACTTGACCAATACCAGAAACAAAATTTACATATTCTAGTTGTGCTTGCATTTTAAGGTCTATAATCATTAATTCATGCTCTAACTCTTTGTCTTGTAGTTCTATTCTCATAAGAGAAAGCGTTTGCTCTCTTTCTACTCTTTCTTCGTCAGTAAGTAAAGTATGAGACAACATAAGCTCTTCATGTTTAATTCTGTCATTTAATAAGGTAAGGTTTGCTTCTGACTGCATCTCTAAAGATTCTTGTGTAAAACCTCTCCTTCTGTCTAATATTTCTTCTTGCAATTCAAACTCCATTTGTCTTGCCATATCAAATTTAGCTAGCTCTCCTCTATACCATGCTTGCAAGTCAAATTGAAATTCTTCCTCTAAAATATCTTTTGCTGTTTTACCTTTTCCTCCTTTAGGGTCTCTACCTTTAAACATTTCACTTACTAGCCCTTCATCTCCTCCAATTTTTAATAAATTTTCAAACTCTTGTTGCAGCTCTTCTATTAACTCTAAGTTTTCTTTTTGTGCTTCTTGTGATTTTTTTAACGCTCTATCTTCTGCTGTAAAATATTCAGCAACAACAACTTTAGCTCCTTGAAAAGCTTTTCTTGTTGCTTTGTTTCTTGCTTCTGTAGCTTCTATTTTTTTATCAGAAACATCTGTGTCTAATTCTAGCTGCTTTGACTCAGCCTCTAAAATCTGACCATACTTTTCAGACAACTTAGATTGCAATGCTGTTGCTTTTGCCAACCTTTCTAATGCAAGTATCTTAACATCAATAGCATAAACACTATCTTCTGTTAACTGATAGTTTTCGTCTAATCTTAGATTTAATCCTTTATATTCTTTATTAGCTTCTCTTACAGCATCATTTGCTTCTTGTTGAGTAAGCATATTTTTCTTTAAAGTATCTCGTAATACTTTTAGATTTGTTGCAGCACTACCTGCTGCTCCTGCTAATACATTATTAAAGTCTTCTGTAACTTCTGTAGCCTTTTCTGTGGTCATAGACCATTTCTCTAACATAGCAATAGCTCCTTGAAAAAGAAGTATAACTCCTAGAGGACCCATAAGAGCTTGACCTATATTTTTAAGACCTCCTAATAGTGTTCCTGCTTGTTTTGTAGTATATATAAAGTTAGTTGCTAATTGAGAAAGGTTGTTAGCCATACCTCTAATACCATAGTTAGAGTCAGATACAGCTCTACCAAGTTCTAATACTGTTGCAGATGCAGCTCCTGTAGCCATATTGGTGTCATCCATACCTGCTTTCATCTGGTTAATCTCGGTGTTAAGCTCTTTAAAGCTTTTCTTAACTCCATCAACCATTACAGACGCATTCTTTCCTTGAACGTCTATTATTATAGTTTTTCTTGTAGTCGAGTTAGTTGCCATTATCTATTTCGTTTTATTGCGTTTTTAAATTCTTTCCAATTTGTAGGAGCTAAGTATTTGCCTTTGGCTATCTTTATGTCCTCATCATCTATATGCCAATCTGCTGCTCCTAATAAATCTATTATATCTCTAATCATAATACTTCATTCATTAATTCTAAATCAGCTTTACCTGTATTTATGTTTAGCTTTATCTTGTTTATTTTATACTTCTTGCTAGATATAATTAACCTGTCATTTAGTTTTAACTTAGTAATAATTTTAGCTGGCAATGTTGCTTTGAACTTAGAGAGCCTAGACTTCTTATCATATATTGCAGTTACATATTTAGAATAATAATTAACAAACAAGCTTTCTTCATTTGGTAAATTAGTAGGGTAAAAATATTCATCATCTTCTTCTCCAAAATGTATGCTTTGTAAATTAGTAGTAGATGTTGTTAAAGTATTTGCTGGTCTTATGTATTGTCTTATTGTGTTGTTATCAGTGGTTTTCATTTCATAAGCAGAAGTATCATGCTTGTGACAATAAAAAACTAAAGGTTTACCTAATACAGCGTTTTCATCTTCACTAACCATCCATCCTGATTGAATAGTAGTAAGGTTTTGATTGCCAGACTGGTCGCTCATTCTTTCAAACATAATGTGTTCAAAACCTATATCTACGTCATACTTGCCACCATCAAAAGCAAGTGGACTATCTATCTCATCACTTCTATTATTTAATCTTTCATTACCAAATTCATCACCTGTTATCTCATTACTATGTATTATTGCAAAAGTAGAAGGGTCGCTATAATTAAAATTAATCTCAGAATATATGTTTGCTTTACTAACACTGTGCTTGTCTGTATATAAATATTCTGTTATATCGTAGTTTATTCCTTCAGTATAAAAATCATCTAAGGTCATAACTTTTATTTTACCAAAGTCAGTATTTGTATTTCCATTTGGTAATATTCTTCTGTCGTCAAAGAAGGCTACTAGATTAAACATCTTAAATATATTCATTAAGAAATCTATAACTTTTATTTTAGGCATATTAGCAGCCATAGAAACTCCTGTTGAAACAGGGAATGTACTGTTAGAAGTATCTGGGTTTGTTATGGTGTAATTTGCGCTATAATGAGACGTTGAAGAGGTTGTGGGCGCTCCTGTAAAAGAAGAAAATATTTCATCAGTGTATTTTTTTATTACTAATGAATTTATTGTAATATTTGTTATACCTCCTACTGTTTTTACTTTTAATATTGGTGTAAAAACTTGTGTTCTTGGAAAGAGGCTAGCTTGATTTACTGCTATGTCGAAAGTAGCTGTAACTGCACTTGTGCTGCCACCATCTAATCCTGTAGTAACTGCAGTGGGATTTATAGTCCTTCCTGTCTGTGAATCTAACATCTCTAATTGATAAGTACTTCCTACTCCACCAGTTGGAACAACAGTGACAATATATTCATAACGAACCCAAGTTCTTAAATTACCTGTATTACCTGTTATACTAGAAACTAAATCTTTGTTGTTTGTACCACTTCTAGGGTCTGGATTTCCTGTAGGGCTAGTGTTTGTAAAGGTGTATTGGTCTAAGTTTATAGATAATTCACTTTCTCCTACTTGTGTTGCCAAGTCACCTGCTTCTCTATGCAGCCAAAGATATAAGTAATAAAAAGGATTATTTGTTGTATTAAAGAAATCAGTAGTAAATGTAATATTATACTTTTCTTCTATTGCTTTTATAATGTGATATATTCTTATTGCAGGCTTAAAATCTACCATAGACAGACCTTTGTTGCTACCAGATATTCTTACATTCCTAGAAGGAGTGTCAGTTTTTGTTGCAGGAGCATTGCTTGCTGAATCGTAATAATAATGAGATTTACCACTTATAAAGGGATAGCATATATCACCTGCTGTAGCCCCTATATTAGGTACTAAACCTACGCTAAATTTATTTTTGCCTGCTGTAAAAAATTCTTGTGCAATTGTAGTCGAATATGTGTGATTAAATGCGTTTAAATATGTACCTACATCATCAGGAAGAGTATCTAATTCATCATCACCAAACAATCTTTTCATGTTTATAGTTTTACCGTAGAAAACTACTTTATATGAAAACGGTTGTTGTTTCTTCATGCTAACATCATTTAGACTTACAAATCCAGTTCTATAGTCTTCTCCGTTTATCTTTATTAAAGCTTCTCTTTTTACTCTAGCATCAAAACCATTGTCTATATCAAAGTTGTAGTAATGCTTAAATATTCTGTTGTTGTTTGTGCTAGCTGGTAAATTAAATTGTTGTGAGTAATCTGTAAATAACTTTGCAATATCTTTTGCATCTTTTATAGTCATAGTTATATTTATAGACTCTTGCTCAAACAAATCCATCCTTTGATAGTAAGGAATCTCTAATAAATCTTCTGGATTTATTTCTCTATTACTTATATATAACTCTACTTGTCTACGCATTATCTTACGCTATTTATTTTATCAAAGGCAAACTCTACCTCTATAGTATAATTTATTAGTTTGTCGTTTAATTTTGTTTGAAAGGAGAAGTCGCTAGACTTTACTGTAACAGGTAATGTTTTATTATCATATTCTATCCAAACTCTTTCGCTCAATGTAAACTGTCTAAACACCTCGTTGTATTCTTCTGGATAAAAACCAGTGTTTAATGATAAACTTTCTTTTGCGTTTATGTTAAATGTTTTATCTTGATGCTCAAAAGTATTATATGTTCCTGTTGTGGATAATAGAGTAGAAGACCTAAAGATTTCCTCTTCTTTCTTTATAGATAAGTTACTTCTCTTAAACATCCATAAGTCTTGTAAAGCACCATACTTGTTCACAAACACAAGCTTGTAAGGAGTAAACTTGCATTCTTCTATGTTTCTTATTTCTAGCTTTGTTACACCTTCTGTTGCATTTACATATACTGTGTCTACGCCATATATACCAAACTGTGCTAAAAAGTTGTTTAGGCATTGACTGTTCTCAAAAGTACCTCCGTCTTCTAACACTCTGTCTTCAAAACCATCTGCTCCTGCCTGTGATTCATTCGTTATGTATTTTACCCAGTTAATAGAATTTGTTTGGTCTGCTACAGATTCTGTATATATTTCTTGTCCTTTAGAGAAGAAAGATACAGAAGTAGTATTGTTTGCATCTACAGGAAAACGCAAAGGAGCGTCATCTGGTTTCATAATAATTTTGTTGCTAATTAAGAGTCCTTGTACTAGCTGAGGATTTGCGCCTTCCTCAAAGTAACCATAACCATCAAACGCTCTTAATCCTAAAACTGCAGTTTCTACGGTACTGCTACCATTTGTGAATGTCTTTGTTACTTGATAATCTACATTTATAGTAGTATAGATACTAGCAATAGGAGTATAGTGTCCATCAAATCCTGTTGCTAGGTAGTCTTTTATCAAAGCACTTATCTCAAAGTTTACATAAAACCCAAACTGACCTGCTGCTGTAGAACTTAGCGTATAGGTCGGAGATAATGTATGTCCAGATGTGTGTGCTGTGCCTGTGTATATTTCTATGTCTAATTTTGCAGATGCTAAGTTTGCATCAAATATGTTTACAAAATATGGGCTTCTTACGTTTATTTTAGCCATTTGTTTTTATTTTATTTTATTTAATTCTTCATCTAAACCACTTACCCAAGCTGATAGTAAGTCGTCATCAAATTCGTTTAATACGTTGTTTACTGCTCTGTCTATAAAGTTGCTACCAGAATAACCAAATCGCTTTATAGTACCTCTTTCATAAATACTTTCAGCAATAGCTTTAGCTGATTCTCTAATACTTGATTTTTGTGGGTTAATTCCTTTAAATCCCATCCAAGCCTGAATATCATCAGCAAATCCTTTAGGCACTTTAGCTCCTTGCCTTCTACCTTCATCTACAGTCATTGCATAGTCAGCCATAAATATTTCTATATTAGTGCCTACTATTTTATAATACATAGTATCATGCAACCTGTTAGAAGCTCTTGTTCTATCCTTACTTAAATTAGCTCTTAGCCTTTCTATAGCTTCAGAACCTAATCTTTCTAATGCTCTTTTAACTAAATCTTCTTTCATCAGCAGATACTTATATCATTAACCATTTTAATATCTATTTCTGCTTCCCATCCAGCTAGCTCGTTTTCAAATCTTTCCTTAAATGGTTGGCAGCTTATTGTTTCATCTACTTGTAGCTTGTTTATTCTTAAAGAACCCCTTCTAAGTTTAGAATATATCAAGTTAATTACCTGTAATTGTGTGTTTAGTACATCTTGTAAGTTGTCTACACCATAAAAATCATCTGGACTAAATTCTTGTTTTGTGTAATCTACTATATCTGCACATAATATCTGTAAGGTAAATGTCATAAACTGTGAATCTATTACTACGTTAGAGATGTTTAGGTGTGATAAAGGAAATATATCCATCTTGTTAAGGTTAACTTGTGTTATATCACCAAAGCTAACACTGTTCATGTGATTGTTAGCCCTTAGCTCATCCTTAATCTTATCTAATAAGTCGTATACTTGTGTCATATCTATTTTTTATATGCCTTTTTTATTAAAGCATTCTCTATTGTTGTTTTATCTTTTATATACTCCAAATACATCATACAGGTATGTACTGGTAGTCTTGTAGCTTGGTCAATCTTTGCTGCATCTTCTTGAGCGATTGTAAATATTGATTGATACCAACCCCATTTTTTTCCAAAGTTTGCTTGAGCTGAGGTGGAAGTGCCTTCCGTCTCAATTGCTTCTGTAAATAATCCAGCGTATAGTTTGGTAATTTGTTCCCTAAACGATAAAAAAAAACCATAGCACCTATAGCTACATTTACTGGCATATCTAACATAACATCAGAATACTTGTGGCTGCCTTCATAATCCATAACCCTATAGAACTCGTTCTTCTTAAAGATTACTGGTCTAAACAACACAGCCATTGCTTTATGCATCTTTTGCCAATCTGAGATATACCCATCTAAATCAATGAACTCACCAAAGGTCATTTCATCTATCTTTGGTATAAAACCAAACTCAACAATTGTTTCTTCCCCATACTCATCTGTGGCTGACATACTAAATCTAGGTATAAGAGGTGTATCCTCATCAAAACACTTATTTATTACATCAATAGCGAAATCAAAGTTGTTTAAGGGAATCTTAAACGTATCTTCTATCTCTAATCCACAGAATATCTGCAGCATCTTTGTCTTTATATATACCTCATCTTCCTTATCCCATTTATCTAGTATCTTTAGATACTTCTGATACTGTCTAAGGCTTATTCCTGCTAATGATTGAGGTATAGACAGTTTATATTCCTTTATCATACTATGATAACGAAAATTAATGGTTTCTGTTTTTTGTTAATAAGTTGTTTACAGAAGTATAAAACAAAAATAAAAAATATCGTTATCTTTATATAGTAGTTGCAAATCTACATAAGTTGCCAAACTTCAATACCCTAATAAATACGGATGATTGTTGGAACGTGTAACCTAAATCTCCTTGTGAATGGCAGTACTAAATCCTTTGTTGTTTTCGTAGTCGCCCTAGTACTATTCCACACAACGAGTAAACTGCTAACCAAATATCTAGCAAATATTATTTAAAATAACATTTATTATAGGTGGGCGAATAATACCTTCCAAACTTGTTTTGGATGAATTCATCAGAATGGACAACTCCACCTGCCAATAATTCAATTTACGTCAAATTATCTAAATTAGTTAATTATATTATATTTAAATGCTATTTAAAGCTATTTAGAGACGATTTAAGACACTATCTTTTTATATATGTATATAAGTATTGATGAGGCTGTTATCTGTGCTTAAATTGATTGTTTTTTGTTTGTTATTTCCTAAGCTTTTGCAGTCTCTGTAAATCAATCAATTACAAAAAAGGTGCAGATATATAAAAGATATAAAAAAAGCCCTTAAATATAGTATTTAAAGGCTCTTTGGGACTAACTAAAAATTAAAACTAATCAAACATAATTATAGTTTTTTTAAATGGTGCGACCAGAAAGAAAATATTCTTTCTATTGTCTCGATGTCTGTTTTAAATTCTTGTTGTTGTCCTCTTGCATATATATTGTTAATTAGTTCATTTGTGTGATATTCTAGAGCTTTTAAATCCTCTTTTAAATATGCTTTTAGTTTTTCATTTGTATTTTTCATTATCCAAATATTTTAATTAATTTCATTGAAAGGATAAATAAAGTAATTAATAATATTATATATAATAATATTTCTCTTTTTTCGTTTTCTCTTTGTGTTTTCTTTATTCTTTTATTTATTATCTCATTGAAGTCTGATAAATTATATACTTCAATTTGTTTTCCATAATGAATCGCAACTTTATTAGTCTTCAATACTTTTATTTCTGTGATTTCTTTCATGTTATTTGTTTTAATTGTTTATTATTTTAATAGCAATCAAGAGGCAAATCTTTATATAAATTATCCTTTAATTTAGATAACTTTTTTTTAAGCTTCTTAATCTTCTTTTTCCTATATTCTATTGTTTCGTTTCTTAATCTTTGTAATCTTAAATGTTTGTCGTTCATGTTTAATTATTTTAATGTTATAGATGCCCCTTTACATAAGCTTTTTAAAGCTCCAGCTAATCGCCTCGGGGCATTTCGTTTATTTAAAACTCATCAGTATAACTTTTTTTAAAACTGAGAATAAAAGCCATTTAAACCCCATTGGACAATAACAGAAGCTAAGCTTAACATAATTACACTAAATGTAATTAATTGAAATTTACTAAAGCTGTCTAATTGTTTAAAGTTGTTTACTTGTTTGTTAATTGTTTTCATTGTTTTATTGTTTTTGTTGTTATTATTATAGTGTAAATATACACAATTTTGTTAATATCTACAAGTTTAAATGTTAAAATTTTGTTAAAGAAATGTTAAATTTTTATGTCTGTTCTGTTTCCGTTCCACTTTTCACCATTTAAAAACCATTCAAAATTCTTTTGATATATACCAGCGTTTCCGATATGTGTAAGAATTCCGTTTAGTCTTTCTTTAGTTGTGTTACTAAACCAACCGCAATTCTGAATTGAAAGTGTTCTTTCTGGGTCGTTATATCTGTATGCAATTGGATTGTCATGCAAATATAATATTGTAACATTTGGCAGAACTTCGGTTCTAGTGTTATTTTTAAAATATCTTTCAGCATTAAAAAATGCTTTTACTGATTCTTTTGTAATTTGTCTCATGATTCTTTTTTTATTCTTTTGTTTTGTTCTTTTACTTGTTTGTTAAACTCTTTTTTTGTTAAATATATTATATGGCTTAAATCAAAATATAAATTTCTTATATTAATTACCAGATAATTATTTTCATTCATTAAGTGTAATTCTCCATCTTGCGCCCACATTGTGTGGGTGTCATGCAGATACATTGTTTTTTGTTCTTTTTCTTTGCTCATTGTTTTATGTTTTTAAAATGGGAGTGTTAAATATCTATCCTCATATAATTCAAGGTACTCTTTGACTTCTTTTTTTATGTCGTTTAGTTCCTCGAATGAATCAAAATTAAATTCTAAATCATTTACTAAAATATGCGCATAATGATTAAATATAAAATTTACTACAAACTCAGAATTTATATTTTCTGTTGGCATTGCTTCGCCTGTCATATCCTTATATAATTCACTTGCAAAGCTGATGACATCCCAAACATTACATCCTGATTCATTTATAAAATGATTGCAACGACTGTAATAAATCATTGAATATATTTCATCATCTGTAATAAAATTAAAATCTGTTGCGCCTTCGTAATCATCAAGCGAATCAATCACACATTCCAGAACATGTAATTTAAATTGTTTTTCCATGTTAGTATACATT
>VTLG01013358.1_pt1 | contig 17347 bp, 26 predicted proteins | sample 4694571 | NCBI WGS metagenome assembly VTLG01 (sample SAMN12604809, study PRJNA352737) | marine metagenome | biome: ENVO:00000447; feature: ENVO:00000209|ENVO:00000569|ENVO:01000036; material: ENVO:00002151; isolation source: viral sequences binned using virsorter ...
GGTGGCAAAAAATTATTTGGCGAAGTGGAAAAAGTATTCAAGGAGCCACAACAGGATATTGTTGATTCTGAACAGTTGATTAAAAGAGCGATTGATTCGAATGCTTCTTTCCAAAAAGAGGTAAAGGATATTGCTGATAATTTAAATCTGGAAAAAACGCCCTCAACGAAAGTGACAGAAACAGGTAACGTGGTAAATATCGAGGTCAAATCCAAAGAGAGCATTGATTCAAAGTTAGCCAGAAAACCTTATGGTGCTGAAGGAATAACAGACACCATTAGAACAAGAGTTTTTGTCGAGACAGCAGACGATGCTGACGCTGTAGCCAAACAGGTAGCAGAAAAGTTTCCTACCATTGACACCAAATTTCAATCTATTCCAGAGAATGGATACTTTGACAGAAAGCTGAACGTGCAACATGTCAACCCCAGCGATGGCAAAGTCATTCTTGCTGAAATATCCATGACAACTAAGCCAATGGCTGAAGCTGTTGATAAAGCTCACAAGCTGTACGAGAAAGAAAGAGATTTGCTGAAAGGCAAACCTATCGAAGAGTTGCCATTCGAGGCAAGAAACAGAGTGAACGCTTTACAGCAAGAACAAAGACAGGTTTATGGCGAAGCGTTAAGGCAAAGTCACCCCAGTATCATCGAGCAAGTAATACCAAAGTTTAGATATGGGGGCTATGTTTCTGGAAGATCTGGAAGGTCAACGCCAATAATGCCAAATTCCTCTTCAAAGTCTTCTTTGGAAAGTTTTGTTCCATCCTCAAAAAAATCAACCATTTGTTCGCCAGAAGCAGCGACCCAAGAATCTTCTGTAGGTGGCAGAAAAAAAGGTTTTGCAAATTCGTCAATACGACCAATTAACGCTGGCCCATTTTCCCAAGCAAAAAAGTCTGTAATTTCCATAAAAGAATATTTACTTAATCCTGATGGAAATGCAAACGATGTTGTTTATGTGAACGTTGATTGATGACTGCAATTGAACGCATCAACAACTGTATTTCTGATCTGGAATACACCCTTGCCCACGATTTTATGACAGAGCCTGTCAGACAAATTATTACAGAAACCAAATCCCAGTTAGAAACCCTTAAATCAGAGTTGTCCAGTGGCTAACATTACAGGCTGGGGCAGAGGCACTTGGGGCCAAGGAACTTGGGGTGAGCCGATTGGCGTTGAGCTAACTGGTTTAGGAATTACCTCTGGCCTTGGTACTATCACAACGCGAGGCGATAACAATATTGCTGTTACTGGCCTTGCAACAACCTCTGGGCTTGGCGCGTTAACAGTCACTGGCATTGCTAATGTTTCAGTCACTGGTTTAGGCACTACTTCTGGTCTTGGCACGTTATCAGTTAATGCTGCTGCTAATGTTTCTCCAACAGGATTGGCAACTACTTCTGGATTAGGCTCTGTCACTGTATTACATAATGCTGTTGTAGAAATCACAGGGGTTCAATTTGCAGCTTCTGTTGGCGAGTTAAGTGTCAATGCAGCAGCAAACGTTTCTTTAACAGGGGTGGCCTCCACTTTTGCAGTTGGCGACCTAATGATATGGGGCGAGATAGACACATCTCAGACAGCGAGTTATGCAGCTATAACAACTTCGCAGTCACCCTCATATTCCAACATTGATACATCTCAATCACCAAACTATACTGAGATTGAAGCTGGCAGGGATGCTGCCTAAATTTAGGAGAAAACAATGGTAACCTATGTAAACGACCTACGTTTGTCAGAATTAGCCACGGGCGAGGGAAGCGGAACGTGGGGAACAACCACAAATACCAATTTAGAGCTAATCGGTGAGGCTCTAGGTTATTCGACAGAAGCCATAACAACCAACGCTGACACTCATGCTACAACAGTAGCTGATGGCTCGACTGACCCCGGCAGAGCTATGTACATCAAGTACACTGGAACTCTTGATTCTGCCTGTACGATTACAATTGGCCCAAACACACTATCTCGCGTTCACATAATAGAAAACGCAACTTCAGGCTCACAAAACATCATTATTAAGCAAGGCTCTGGCGCAGAAGTAACTATCCCTAACGGTTTTGTGAAAGCTGTCTATCTCGATGGCGCAGGGAGCGGTGCTGCCGTTATTGAAGCATTTGCCGATTTAAGTATTGGCCCCAACCTCAGAATTGGCAACGCTGCGGCAGAAGACACAGCGATTGTTTTTGATGGAAACGCACAAGATTTTTACATTGGTTTAGACGATTCTGCTGATGACTTGATTATTGGCTTAGGCAGCACAGTAGGCACAACTCCCATCATTTCTGTTGATGAGAACAAAGACGTAGCCATTCCTGATGGTGGACTGACTATTACGACATCAGATAATACGACTCAGTTAACTTTAAAAAGCACTGACGCTGATGCAAATACTGGCCCTGTTCTAAATTTACAAAGAGATTCAGGTTCTCCAGCGGATGATGATTTTATTGGAAATATTAAATTTCAAGCAGACAATGACGCTGGTGAGGTTTTAGACCATGTTTCAATGCTAGGACAAATTCTTGATGCTTCGGACGGCACTGAAGATAGTTCTCTTCAAATTTACACTTTGGCAGCGGGTGCAAGCACAAAAACTTTAAGCTTAGAAAGTGGAAGAGTTTTAATAGGTACAGATTCTGGAGATGGTTTTAACTCTGATTCTATGCTTAGGTTGCAAAGAACAGGCGACAGAGTGTTTATTCAATTCAAAACTGACGCTGACCAAACTTCAGGCATATTGTTTGGTGACGTAGATGATGACGTAGAATGCGCTATCGAATATGAGCCAGCAAATAAAGCCCTGACATTTTCTACCAGTAACAATAATGAGGCTGGGCGTTTCGATTCGTCTCAACGATTGTTAATTGGTTCAACAACAGCACAGTCAGTAACTGGCGGAGCGCGACAGTTTGAGATTCAAGGTACGTCTGGTGTTACGGCTTCTATGGCGATTATTAGGCATAGTAACAGTAGCGGCGGCCCAACAATTTCTTTAGGAAAAAGTCGTGCAACTTCTACTGGTGGCGTGACGATAGCAGCAGATGGAGATGTTATCGGAGAACTGAGATTTGTTGCGGCAGATGGCGTAGATCTTGATGGTGTTTCAGCCAACATCAAAGCCACTGTAGACGGTACTCCCGGCACAAACGATGTACCCGGAAGGTTAAGTTTCTGGACAACAGCAGATGGTGCTGCTGCTGAAACTCAGCGTATGTACATAGACGCTGGCGGGCACGTTGTTATTAATCCTCAAACTGGTGGGAATATAGCTTCGTTACTTGACGGAAATCTAAATATTGTCTCGACAGAGGGGGCAGGAAATCACTCTGATGCATTGCGAATTTTCTACGAACACGCAAGCACCAGTGGCGGCTTAGAGGCAAGAATTAAGTGGTACACTGGTGATGATGGCACAGCGCACTCTTATGGTAATTCAGGGTATATAGCTATAGGTAAAGAAGGTAGTTATGTAACTGACGACACAAGAGACTCTTATATGTCTTTTGCCACGCAATTAAACGCATCGCTTAGCGAAAAAGGGCGGATAACTGCAAATGGCGATCATCTCTTTAACAGAACCAATGGAAGTTTTAATAATGACGGACTGGTCATAGGAAACTCTACGGGCGCATACATATATATGGAGCGTAGTATTGCTGGAAATTCGCTTTTATACCTACACAGAAGAGCGAACGATGGTGAGCTAGTTTCTTTTTATAGCCAAAATGCACAAGAGGGAAACATATCAGTAAGTGGCAGCACAGTTTCTTACAATGGATTTAGCGGGACACACGATTCTTCAGGCTCAGGAGTTTCGTCAAGCACTGCCGTAGGAACTGTTTTGTCAACCATTGACGAAGAACATAAAACAGATCACGCAAAGGTAAAGGTTTCAGACACCGCTAGTGACAAAAGAGTTTATGGCGTTCTACAAACTTACAAAGCAGCAGAAACAAACGATACAGGCAACACTGTTGCAGAACACGCAATAGTAGCTTCTGTTGGAATCGCTTCGGTTAGAGTAACAGGCGCGTGTGCTGGTGGAGATTTATTAGAGTCTGCTGGTGACGGAACTGCTAGGGTTCAGTCGGATGATATAATACGCAGCAGTACATTAGGCAAAGTAACAATAGGCAATTCAAACACAGGAGAAAAAATGGTTTCTTGTGTTATGTATTGCGGATAAAGGAGAAAATTATGGCAGTAGTTTGGAAAGCATTAGGCACAACATACGAAACATCGTTACACAGTCAAAAAGACTGTATAACCACTATTCACTGGGAATGCACTGAAACTGATGGCGATCTACAAGCTAGAGAATATGGAGCTGTAGGTTTGGGCGAACCATCTGGCAGTTATACGCCGTATGCTGATGTAACAGAAACACAAGCCTTAAACTGGGCAAAAGCTGCTTTAGGTAGTGACGAAGTAACTGCAATCGAAACAGGAGTTGCTGCACAACTTAAAAATTTAAAAACCCCGTCTGCCAAAAACGGCACACCTTGGAGTTAAAATGACAGAAAAAACATCAAACGAGTTGCAAACGATTTTGTATAAGGGAGAAGAAATACCCACTGCAAAATTAAGCATCTTCACAAAACAAGCGATTGCTCGACAAAACGAATTGCAAAATGAGGCAAATCGTTTAGAACTGCTTCTGTCTGAACAAATGCTAGTCATTAAAAATTACGCTGCAAAGATACAAGAAGATCTTGAAAAAGTTTTGCAAGAAATGGGTGTTGAAGAGTCTTCTGAAAAGGAAAGCGGAAAGCCTTGGGAGAAAAAAGCCCAAGATAGTGGAGCGCATTGAAACATGAGCTTTCTCGCAGACCTACTGATATACGCCAGCCTGTTTGTCACGATAAGCAGTGCGATTTGCGCTGTTACTCCCACGCCTAAAGACAACGAATTCATGGGTAAGTACATTTACCCAGTGATTGAAATGGTTGCTTTGAATATTGGCAAAGCTAAAGAAGGCGGCACAACCAACCCAATTAAATTTGTAAAGAGGTCAGACTAAAGACTGACATTTGCGAATGCAGCCTCAACCTTACAGTTTTCATGCGCTACCAGCAGTTTTTCTAATGGAAACTCAACTGCCTGAAAATTTGATAAGTCAGCTTAACGACTATCTCGATAAGTTAATGATCGATGAAAATAGAATCGACCATTCAGGCACTTTGGTAGGGCAGATAGAGCATGGTCAACAACTCACGATGGATCACTTGTGCGAAGAAATGAGTGACTTCAATATGTTCATTCAAGGCATGGGTCAGGAGTATTTAAAAAAATACATGGAGTCAACTGGTACTCAGTTGTCTGGAAACAGACTAATTGAAACAGATGAATTGTGGTCTGTTCACAGTTACGAGAGAGACTACAATCCAATTCATGACCACGGCACAAAAACCATTACAGGAATAAGCTGCACTTGCTGGACAAAAGTACCACAACAAATATTAGATCTGCCAACTGCTGGAAGCCCAGAGTACAGTCTTTATAACGCATCTGGTCATCCTGATGGGTGCCTAGCATTTAACTATGGCAGAAACAGTTTACTTGATGTGGATCGACTTGCTCCTCCTCAATCGTTTATAATAAAACCAGAGGTAGGCAAATTTTTGCTTTTTCCAAGCTGGCTTCAGCACATGGTTTATCCATTCGAAGGCGAAGGCGAAAGAAGGACAGTTGCTGCAAACTTGAACGTATGGACTGTAAAAGATGATGGGACAAGGCACTAAATAATGGCTGAAATGACTGTCGCGCAAAAACGTAAAATGATTGCAGAGCTGAAAAAAGCAAGCAAGATGCATGCTTCTCAAGCAGCACGTTTAGAGAAAACGCTAAAGAAAAAGTAATGTCTGATTCTGAGGCGTTGTCTGAAATTAAGACCCATGAGCGCGAATGCGCGATTAGATATGAGCACATCGAAAAACGTCTGGACGAAGGTTCAGCAAAATTTAAACGATTAGAAATGTTGATCTGGGGAGTCTATCCCTTTATTCTGGTTAGTGTTGTTTTAGCCAAAATCCTATGACTAATGGCAATCTTAGCTTTTATGCTCATCACTGTGATCGATGGAAATGTAGTTGATGGTGCAGAACAAATGTTATTTCGAGACATCCATAGATGTCAGCAATTTGCTTTTTGGATAGAACATAATTGTCGAGATTCAAAGTGTAGGGGAGGAGTCAGGCAACAAAACATAACAGCTTATTGTCGCCCTGTGATGACTGGGGCCAACCAAAAATTTTGGGACTAGTTATGCCAAAAAAGCTACAAGAAAACAGTGTCTGGGCGAAATACGATATTGATCAAGACGGCACTGTAACCGATGAGGAGCTAGAGCGAGCAACGCAAATGCTGGAATTGGACTTGCGAGAACAAAAGCAAGACAGCCAGCGCAGAATAGCTTGGGTTGCTATGTCATCAATGGTTTTATATTCCTTATTGCCTTTATTTCCGTTTGTACCAGAAGCCCGCCTCTCAACCTTGTCTTCTCTAAGCGATATGTTGTTCCTTAGCCAAGCCAGCATAATAGGTCTTTATTTTGGAGCCACTGCCTATATGTCGCGTAAACCGTAAGGTTACATCGTGATATTCGAATCGATTGTTGCCATCACTAGTGCTGTGTCTGCTATATCAGGTCTTTTTGAGCAAGTTGAGAGTGGCACGAAAAACGTGCAAACATTGCTTGGGCAGTTAGGTGCTATTTCTAGTGGCATTGATAAGTACGAGATTGAAAGGCGCAACTCGCTAACCGCCCCTCTCGACGGTGAATCGGCCATGAGACTCGCTGCCCAAAAAGCGCGACTCGACAGGTACCATGAGAATTTGCGATTACTCAGCAATATGAACTCGGAGGCAGCTCGCGTAATTGATGTTTACTTTGAAGAGTTAGAAGCCCAAAAACAGCGGCATCGTCAGAGCGTAAGGGAAGCTATTGAAAAGCAAAAACGCCGCAAACAAATGCTCAAGGATATTAGCCAATATGGAATTTTACTTGTTTTGGCTATTGCAGTTGCAGTGGTAACAGTTACTTTGGTTATTAAGTTGTTTGGTAAGGGGATTTAAAATGGATATAGGAGCAGCAACACCAACAAATCAAATAGCTTGGAGACAGGTAGCAGAGCAGAAATACCAAAAACTAATGGATAATCTGCAAGTTGAAGAGCGTAGACAAAGGGTAGAACAGCTTGACAGCACCCTGTATATTTCAAAAAATAACAAAGTGCAAATGGAACGTGCCAGACTAGAAAGTTCAATTAATTTTTTGGTGTAAGAATGCCTCCTAAAAAAAAGACTACAACAAAGAAAAAATCAAAATCCAAAGTCAACGAAGCAGGGAACTATACAAAACCCAGCTTGAGAAAAAGATTGTTTAACGAGATAAAAGCATCTAGCAAAGGTGGCAGATCAGGTCAATGGTCAGCACGAAAAGCGCAGATGCTGGCAAAACGATACAAATCTGCTGGTGGTGGATACAAGAACTAATGGCTTTAAAGAAATCTCAAAAGTCTTTAAAGAAATGGACGAAGCAAAAATGGCGAACTCCTAGTGGTAAAAAGTCATCAGAGACTGGTGAGGTTTATGCGCCTTCAGCTACTATCAAAAAACTCAAATCAACCAAAGCTGGTAGAGCCAAGCTTGCAGCAGCTAACAAAAAGAAAAGGGCAGCAACCAAGAAAGGCAAGCAACATGCAAAGCATGGTTTGCACAAAGGTAAGAAGCGATAATGCCTAAAGAAAAAGATTCAAGATTAAAAAGAGCAGGAGTGGCTGGCTACAACAAGCCAAAACGAACTCCTAATCATCCCAAGAAGTCGCACATAGTTGTGGCTAAAGAAGGCGATAAGGTTAAGACAATTCGATTTGGTCAGCAGGGGGTAAAAACCAATCAGACTGTAGGCCAAAGGAAAGCGTTTAAATCTCGCCACGCAAAAAATATAAAAAAGGGCAAGCTTTCAGCAGCTTACTGGGCGAACCGCGTTAAATGGTCACCTAGCAAAACCAAGTCTCCTTCAAAAAAATGGAAGAAAGGATCGTAAATGGGGTTTAAGTTAAGCATTGGTCTTGGCGTTGCTTTGCTTTTGCTATCAGGTGCTTTCAAGATGTATTATGATAAATCACAAGCTGAATTGGATGCGTTTCATATAAGGTTAGAACAGTCAATTCAGAATCAGAAAACTCTTGAAAGCACTATTCAAGATCAAAATGAAGACCTCAAGCAGACCATAGAAAATCAAGAGCTAATGATTTCTCAAGTTGAGCGTTTGCAAAAAGAAAACATGATGGCCCAGAACGAGGTCACAGATATTAGAAAAAAGTTCTCAAAGCATTCTATCGATGTGCTGTCAATCAGGAAGCCGCAGCTAATCCAAAATATTATCAATCGCGGCACGAAAACAGTGCTGAATGACTTGAAGCAGATAACAGATGAAAAACAATTTGATCAAGATTTTATTATTTCTAACACTGCTTCTGGCTAGTGGGTGCTCTGTATTAGGTTCTAAAAGAGACATACCAGAGGTCAAACCTATTGAAGTGGTGACTATAGAAAAGCAAGCTCCTATCTATCACCCCCCTTTACCAAACCAAATCGATCCTGTGCCAGTCGAGTGGACTGTCTTGACACCCTCACTCATGCAAGAGTATTTAGATGATCTTGAGCAAGGTAATGCTCCAACAAACGCATGGTATTCTTTAACAGCAAAAGGTTACGAGAATCTTTCTACGAACATGGCTGAAGTCAAAAGATATTTGAGGCAAGTCATAAACATTTTAAAGTATTATCGTGATCTTGATCAGTCAGAGGACAAACAAGATGAATGACGATTTGAAAACATCCCAAGAAGGGATTTCCCTAATTAAATCATTTGAAGGATGCGAGTTAAGCGCATATAGGTGCAGTGCTGACGTACCAACCATAGGTTACGGCCACACTGCTGGAGTTTCTGATGGCGATACTTGTACGTTAGAAGAAGCAGAAGAAATGCTTTCAGATGATTTGGTTGAGTTTGAAAACTATGTAAAAAAATATGTGGAAACAGATTTAGAGCAAAACCAATTTGATTCCTTAGTGGCGTGGGTCTACAACCTTGGCCCTTCAAACCTTGCTGAGTCTACAATGCTCAAGGAATTAAACGCTGGAAATGTAGAAGAGGTTCCTAGACAAATGAAACGTTGGAATCGTGCTGGTGGACAAGTTCTCGATGGATTAATTAGAAGGCGAGAGGCTGAGTCGAGGCTTTTCAAAGGAGAGGCTTGGGAGAACGTTTAGTTGTCTGAACTCAACCTGAAAGATTTTGATATTCTGTCTCAGCAGGATAAAGATGAAGCTGTTGCCTTGCTCAATCGTTATGATCAGCTTGAGAAACAGGATTCCTGTAGAAAAGACTTTATTAGCTATGTCAAACATTTGTGGCCTGATTTCATCGAAGGAAGGCATCACAAAATTATTGGCGAAAAATTCAACAAAATAGCTGAAGGAAAACTCAAAAGACTTATTGTCTGCCTGCCTCCAAGACATTCTAAATCAGAATTTGCCAGCACCTACTTTCCATCTTGGATGATGGGGCTAAGAGGAAACCTCAAGATAATCCAAACAACTCACACAGCAGAACTGGCTGTTAGGTTTGGTAGAAGGGTCAGAAACATAATCGACTCAGAAGACTACAACGTCATTTTCCCTGACCTCAAACTTCAAGCTGATAACAAATCAGCAGGACGCTGGACAAGCAATCAGGAAGGTGAATTCTTTGCTGCTGGTGTGGGTGGTGCGATCACTGGGCGAGGCGCAGACTTGTTGATCATTGATGATCCGCATTCAGAGCAAGATGCTATGTCACCTACTGCGATGGAATCAGCATACGAATGGTATACATCAGGGCCAAGACAGCGTTTACAACCCGGTGGGATTATCATAATTGTTATGACCAGATGGAGCACAAAAGATCTGGTTGGTAAGGTATTAAAAAAACAAGGTGATGAACACGCAGATCAATGGGAAGTGGTAGAGTTTCCTGCAATAATGCCTGAATCAGAAACTCCTCTTTGGCCTGAATTCTGGAAAAAAGAAGAACTGCTTTCAGTGAAAGCTTCTCTTCCCATCAACAAATGGAATAGTCAGTGGCTGCAAAATCCAACAGCAGAGGCTGGCTCTATTGTAAAAAGAGAGTGGTGGAATAGGTGGGAGCCTGAAGAAGTTCCTGCTTACTCGTATGTTATCCAAAGTTACGACACAGCTTTTAGTAAAAAAGAAACTGCTGATTACTCTGCAATCACCACATGGGCTATTTTTAATCCAGAAGAAGGTGGAGCAGACCAGATCATCTTGCTTGACGCAAAACGTTTAAGGGTGGATTTTCCAGAGCTTAAAAAAGTTGCCTATGAAGAATACAGGTATTGGGAACCTGATTGCATCCTTATCGAAGCAAAGGCTAGTGGTACACCTTTAACTCAAGAGTTAAGAAGAATGGGAATACCTGTCACTGCTTACTCTCCATCCAGAGGTCAAGACAAAATAGCAAGGATGAACAGCGTTGCGCCACTATTTGAATCAGGAATGGTTTGGGCCACTGAAGATACGTTTGCTGAAGAAGTCATCGAGGAATGCGCTGCTTTTCCTTATGGCGATAACGATGACTATGTGGACAGCATGACAATGGCATTGATGAGATTCAGGCAGGGAGGCTTTGTTGCGCTCGATGAAGATTACCCAGATGAGGTGAATTTTCTGCCTAAAAAGCGTATGGTTTACTACTAATCGATTTGTTGAGAATTTGCTATGGCTGTTGAAAGAGTAGGTGGAACTCCAGAAACTCCAGAAGTCAGGGAGATGGGATCTTCTGTTAGCGTATTTCCTGAACAAACACGCCAGCAACAAATACAAAACGCTGCTGAAATCCTTGTTAGCGATGACAGCTTGTTAATTGACGAAGAAATAACACAAACGCCAGAAGAAGAACAAATTCCATTCGATAGTAATTTGGTTGACTTTATTGATGAGTCAGAACTAAACGCACTGTCATCTGATATTTTGTCATCGATTGAGCAAGACAAAAACAGCAGATCTGAGTGGGAAAAAACTTACACAGATGGATTGAAATATCTTGGCATGAAGTTCGATGAGTCCAGATCTCAACCATTTGAAGGCTCTAGTGGAGTCATACACCCAATACTGGCAGAGGCAGTTACCCAGTTCCAAGCGCAAGCTTACAAAGAAATGCTTCCAGCAAAAGGCCCAGTCAAAACGCAAGTATTGGGAGCCAGAAGTCCAGAGGCAGAAAATCAAGCAGAGCGCGTACAGGAGTTCATGAATTTTTACATCATGAACATAATGTCTGAGTACGATCCTGAACTTGACATGCTGCTATTTTATTTACCCTTGGCAGGAAGCGCGTTTAAAAAAATATATTTTGACACTGTATTAAACAAAGCAGTTTCTAAGTTTATCGCTCCTGAAGATTTAATCGTGCCTTATGAAGCTGCTGATTTGAGCAGTGCAGAGCGTGTTACTCATGCGATATCTATGTCACGAAACGAAATCAAGAAACAACAGCTTTCTGGGTTTTACGCAAACGTAGACATAAAAGAAGGATCGTACTCTGCTGGATCTTCAGATGTAACAGAAGCGATTGATGAAATAGAAGGCACTCATTCAAGTTATGCAGAAGACAGGGATCACCTTGTCTATGAAGTGCATACAATATTGGATCTGGAAGGTTTTGAAGACATGGGGGAGGATGGATCTCCTACAGGGCTAAAGCTTCCTTACATTGTAACCATTGATGAAAACTCTCAAAGAGTGCTTTCTATCAGGCGCAACTTCAATCCAAACGATCCTTACAAAAACAAAGTAAATTTCTTTGTGCAATACAAGTTTTTGCCGGGTTTAGGATTCTATGGCCTTGGCCTTTCTCACATGATTGGTGGTTTATCCAAAGCTTCTACTTCGATTTTACGGCAGTTAATTGACGCAGGAACACTTGCAAACCTCCCTGCTGGGTTTAAAGCCAGAGGCATGAGAATCAGGGACGAAGACGAACCTTTGTCCCCCGGCGAATTTAGAGACATTGATACAACTGGTGGATCTTTAAGAGAAAACCTAATACCTCTGCCAATTAAAGAACCAAGCAACGTCTTAATGCAATTGCTTGGGCTGTTGGTAGATTCTGGTAAGCGTTTTGCTGCAATCGCAGACATGAACGTGGGTGATATGAATCAAGCCATGCCAGTTGGAACGACTGTTGCCTTGCTTGAAAGGGGAACAAAGGTAATGAGTGCAATCCACAAAAGATTGCATTATTCACAACGTCTTGAGTTCCAGTTATTAGCACAAGTATTTAACGAATACTTGCCTCCAGAATATCCTTACGAAACTGGCAGTGGTCAGGCAAGCATTAAAGCAACTGACTTTGATGGCAGGATAGATGTTATACCTGTCTCTGATCCTAATATTTTCAGCCAAAGTCAAAGAATAACGATGGCCCAAGAGCTGTTGCAGATGGTTCAGAGCAACCCTGAAGTGCATGGCCCAATGGGAATTTATGAAGCGTACAGGAGAATGTACGCAGCACTTGGAGTGGATGATGTTGAGAATTTAATCCAGCCTCCTCCAGACATGACACCAAAACCAGTGGATGCAGGGTTGGAAAACGCTTCTTTGTTGCTAGGTCAACCAGCACAAGCTTTTGAGGGCCAGAATCACGCTGCCCATGTAGACACTCACAGAAGTTTATTTTTAACTCAAGTAGTTAAAGAGAACCCGCAACTTCAAAGTATTATCATTTCACACATAATGCAGCACTTGCAGTTCTTGGCTTCTGAAATATCCATGCAGCAAATACCTCCTGAAATGCAAGAAAGAATACAAGGAATTTCTCAGCAAATGCAGCAAGTAACGCCACAAGAAGCGCAACAAATGCAGATGCAGATACAAATGATATTGGATCAATTTGCAGCACCAGTTATGGCGCAATTAACCCAAGAGTTTTTGCAGTCAATTGGTCAGCAGTCTGATGAGGTAGATCCTCTTGTCGCAATTAGGCAGAGAGAGCTTGATCTAAAAGATAAAGAGTTAGATATTGACTCATCTCAATTTGACGCAAAACAACAACAAAGGGATCAAGAAAAACTGTTAGAAACAGAGCTTGCTAGTCAAAGGCTGGGGATACAAAAAGACATTGCTGATGATAAATTAGACGTTGCATTGCAACGTTTGGGTCAGCAAGCAGATTTAAAATTATTAGAGCTTGAACAAAAGTTTGGGAGAAACCTATGACAACATCTTATAAACTTGAAGCAATTAAAGAGCTAAAGGCTCAAAAAAAGCTGGAACGCGAAGCAGAGGCAAACGCTCTTGTTGCTAAGCGACAGGAAGAAGAAAAAGCAAGACAAGCGAGCGAAGCTAGGATAGCTGCAAAGCTGGCTAGAATTGCTTCTGGGGAGCCAGCACCAGAACCTGTTGCAGAACCAGAACCTGTCGTTGAGCCAGAACCTGTTGCAGAAGAAACGCCTAAGCCAGCACCTAAGAAAAAAGTGACTAAAAAAGCAAGGAAATCACCTAAGAAATCAACTTAAATGGATGATTACAGTTTTTACGACAAAATAAGAAGACTGACAGAAGCGAGAAGATCTCAGATATCTGAAACGCTTATGTCAGGAAACTTAAAAGATATGGAAATGTATAAGTTCTTGCAAGGTGAGCTGTCTGCATTATATTATATCGAATCTGAACTGAAAGATTTGAATAAGGAATAAATTTTGTCATCGATTTCTGAGGCTTATGTAAATCCTGAAGAAAAAGAATTAGACCCTTCTTTGCTTGACGCAAGCGTTATAGACAGATTGCCTAACCCATCAGGTTACAGATTGCTGGTTTTTCCATCAAAACAAAAAAGTAAATCTGAGGGTGGTATAGAGCTTCTGCAAACAACAACTGAAAGAGAATCATTGGCAACTGTTGTGGCTTGGGTGGTTAAAATGGGGCCACTTTGTTACAAAGATGAGTCAAGGTTTCATGGCATTCCTTGGTGCGAAGAAAACCAATGGGTTTTAATTGGGCGTTATGCTGGCACTCGATTTAAATTAAATTTTGAGGGAGATGACAATCCTCAAGAAGTTCGCATAATAAACGACGATGAGGTGATTGGAACGATTTTACATCCAGATGACATAGTGAGCATGACATGAGCGAGAATCAATTACCTGAACAAGAAACGCAGCAAGACGCAGAGATTGCAATTCAAATTGAAGACAATATAGAAGCGCAATCAGGCCAGCAGAATAGTGAAGACGAGCTTGAGCGATACACCAAAAATGTGTCAAAGCGCATAAATAAGCTTAATGAAAAGAATCGTCAATCAGAACAAAGAGCGCAATTAGCTGAACAAGCCTTGATTCATCAGGATCAAGAGCTGCAAAGGCTTAGAGCTTTGGCTCAACAGTCAGAAGCAAATAGCTTGGATAAGGAAGAAGAAGCTATTAAAGCCAAAGAAATGCAGATTGATGATCTTTATAAAAAAGCGATGCAAGCTAACGATGTGGATTCTATTTCTAAGGCTGATACTTTAAAAACAGAACTCGTAATACAAAAAGAAAAATTAAAAATTGCAAAACAAAACAGTCAGAAAAAGACAGAACAGGCTCAACAACCACAACAGCCTATTTATCAACAACCACAACAAGCTCCAGCACCTAGCGAAAAAGCATTAAGTTGGCAGGACAATAATCCTTGGTTTGATGAAAGCAAACCAGATTTTAATAGAGAAGCTCATTATTGGGCTAGAGTGGTTGATGAGTTTTTGGTTGAAGAAGGGTTTGTCCCTGATTCAGAAGAGTATTACAATGAATTGAATGATAGAATTTCTAAAAGATTTCCAGAGTTGCAAGCAAGCAATCCTGAAAATACAAATGTCGATCAAAGTGTTAGCAGCCCATCGATGCAAAGAGTTGCCCCTGCTTCAAGAAGCCGACAAAAAACATCAGACCCAAAGAGTGGGGTTAAGTTTACAAGAGATGAGATGGAAAGACTAAGACCTCTGAAGCCACATAACATGTCAGAAGAGGATTGGTTTAAATCAGTCGCTATGGAAAAGCAGAAAATAATGCAGAAACAAGCGTAAGCATAAGGAGTAAATATGACCTCAACTAGACAATCTCGTGAATCCGAAGCGCACGATAACAAGACTCGCAGAAAACCTTGGCGACCAGTTCGCCGCCTTGAAACTCCTCCAGCACCAGATGGTTACGTTTATCGTTGGATAAGGGAATCCATGTTGGGGCAAGAGGATAGAAGCAATATGTCAAGAAGAATCAGAGAAGGATGGGAACTTGTAAAAGGTTCTGACCTCCCTGATGAATGGCAGCTTCCCACAATGGATGAAGGGCGACATTCTGGCGTTGTATATAATGAGGGTTTGATCCTTGCGAAAATACCACAAGAAACTGTTGATGAAAGAAATGCCCACTACGAGGCAGTCAATCAGAATGCAAAAGATGCTTTAGACAATACTATGTTCTCTGAGAGTTCAAAAGACAGTCGCTATGTTAAGTATGATCCACAAAGGTCAACCCAAGTAACATTTGGTAGAAACTAACAGGAGAAAAGCATGGCGAATAAAGACGCAGCTTTTGGCATGAAGCCAGTCAGAATGATTGGTGGAGGTGCTTATACTGGCGGTCAGAGTCGTTATCGAATTGCAGCTAACTATGGAACAAGTATTTTCCAAGGTGACATGGTTGCTCAAGTTACTGGCGGCGGCATTGAAGTTCACGCAGATGGTGGCACAGTGCCGATTGTTGGTGTGTTCAATGGCGTACAGTACACTGACCCCACAACTAAAGAGCAGGTTTATAGCAATTACTATCCTGCCAGCACAAACGCTTCAGATTTGATTGCGTTTGTTATTGATGACCCCAACGTAGTTTACGAAGTCCAAGCAGACGCAGCATTTCCAGTTGCGGATCTCTTCGGCAACTTCGACATCGTTTATACTTCTTCAGGCAGCACTGTCACAGGAATTTCTGGAGCAGAGCTTGAAGTATCAACTGGCGCAACAGGCACTAGCTTGCCTATCAAAGCCATCGATATTTCAGAAGATCCTGAAAATGATGATGTATCATCAGCAAACACTAACGTGCTGGTAGTCATTCAAAACTCAATTTACGGCGTTAAAGGCGCCGGCTTAGCTTAATAGGAGGTTAGATAATGGCTATTTCAAGAGCACAACTTGCTAAAGAGCTAGAGCCGGGTTTGAACTCGCTCTTCGGCCTTGAATACAACACCTATGATCAAGAGTACACAGAGATCTTCAGTGTAGAAGATTCTGATCGCGCTTTTGAGGAAGAGGTTTTGCTGACTGGTTTTGGCTCCGCGCCAACTAAGTCAGAGGGTCAAGGCGTACAGTTCGATAACGCAAACGAAAGTTACACAGCCCGCTATACGCACGACACGGTCGGGTTGGCTTTTGCCCTTACCGAAGAAGCGGTCGAAGACAATCTTTACTCTTCACTGGGTAAGCGATACACCAAAGCACTCGCACGATCTATGGCTAATACCAAAGAAGTGAAAGGTGCTGATGTATTGAACAACGCTTTCAGTTCTTCGTTCACAGGTGGTGATGGAGTGTCTTTAATTAACACTGCACATCCATTGGCTGGTGGAGGCTCGGCAGCTAATCGCGCGGCGACAATGGCAGACCTGAACGAGACATCCTTAGAGGATGCGTTAATTGACATTTCCACGTTCACTGATGACAGGGGTCTAACGATTTCTGTTCAGGCAACCAAGCTTGTGGTTCCCCCACAATTGGTTTTCGTTGCTGACAGAATCTTGAATTCTGATGGCAGAACTGGAACTGCTGACAACGACATCAACAGCATCAAGAATACTGGAGTGATCCCCGGTGGTTACACAGTGAATCATTATCTAAATGATCCAGATGCTTTCTTCCTTCTCACCTCAGTCACTGAGTCAGGGGAAGGTCTGAAGATGTTCCAAAGAACTGCGATGGAAACCTCAATGGAACCTGATTTTTCAACAGGTAACATACGGTACAAGGCCCGTGAGCGGTACTCTTTCGGCTTCTCCGATTGGAGAGGCGTGTATGGTTCGCAAGGCGCATAAAAAGAAAGGGGCGAAAGCCCCTTTTTTATTAACCTTAATAGTGTCGTTATGCAAGCATTTATAGTAATGTATTAAGACTTGCAATTAACAATAGTTTATGTATAATGTCTTTGAACTCAAAGGAAACCAAGCATGGAACAATTAGTCAAAGACGTAGAACAAAGACTTGAGGCATTTTTGATCAAGTCAGAAGCTGCTCGAAAGGCTTATCA
>VTLG01004602.1_pt1 | contig 17338 bp, 27 predicted proteins | sample 4694571 | NCBI WGS metagenome assembly VTLG01 (sample SAMN12604809, study PRJNA352737) | marine metagenome | biome: ENVO:00000447; feature: ENVO:00000209|ENVO:00000569|ENVO:01000036; material: ENVO:00002151; isolation source: viral sequences binned using virsorter ...
CGCAATATGAATGGACTGCTGTACCAATACTACAGGCCATATCCCTTTGCTCTAAATTACCTGGTCGTTTTGCCCATTTCATTAATGCTGCTTTTTGTTCAACAGGTGCAGTATGTTTAAGTATTGATGTTACTGAATGATATTCTCTTTCTTCTTCATCACGATAAACTCTATGTTTGCCAGAGTCATCCCGCACCAAAGATGAATGACGTAACCCTGCTAATAAGTTTTGCCTATCCGTGTCTATTGGCAAGGCAAGAGTCATTTGTTTAAAAGGATTTTTCTTAACTTTATCCGTTTTTCTTCTGAATTGCAAGATTGTCATTGTAAAAGAAATCAGGACAAAATTTAATACAAGAAATAATTATATTTTCTAACCATATTTTTGGATAAACATTTACTAAAAAAGAACAAGGTTTTTCTTCTTCAAAATAACTTGGTCTTTCTGTGTCTTTCATAGGAGATTGTTTAGTAATAAATTTCCAAAGATCAGAAATAAAATCTCCAAACTTTTTTAATTTATCTGGTGGAAGTGGAGTTATTAATCTTTCAAGAGTTTCTCTTACTGAATAATACTCTTCTACATTGATAGATTTAACATCAAATAATGAATCCATAGTTAATAAAAAATATGACTTAAATTTAATCTACCAAACAAAACCACTGCAAACACTAGGGTTATTACGACAGTCTTTTTTTTATTAACAGGAAAGTTGGCTTAGTTAAAGAATTTGTTGTTAAACGTTTACAGGGTGTTAACATTAAAATTAATACATTGAAATAATTTATGACTAAAAAACTCGAACAATCAATCTGTTTTATGAACACAGTTGATTATGGATTGCACAAGTGTGATTTAGGAGTAGTTCCTTCTATGGACGTAAGACTAATGATTGAAGCAGTAACTCTTATGTTAAATCCAAAAGATGTTAAACACTTGGATTTTATAACCTCAGAAAGAGATTACTTTTTTGTTGAATCTTCAAAATGGAAAACCGATAATTGCATTGAACTTTTACGTTTTTTACAATGGAAATTAGATATGGCTAATGATGATGCTTGTCTTCAATGGGTTTCTACAGAATATATTTGTATGAGAACAATGCAATGTAGGCAAACAGTTTATAAATTAAAGAAAAAACCTTATCTAAAAGAGGGTATTCACTATAAAAGATTAACGCCCCATAAAAACAGTCCTATTTTATGGAATTTTACAAAGTTAAGAAAAGCATTTAAAGAGAATGAGGATTATTTGCAGTGGTACTAATTAACCACTATTTCTTATTCCAAAACGCTCTTTATTTCTATGAGATTTCTGTTTTCTTTTTAACTTAACTACTTTGTCACTTTTAGGTTTCATTGAAGTTAAGTGCCAGCCATTTCCTTTAGGACACTCATAAACATATGAATGGCCTTTTCCTTTTTTGCACATTTCTGCTGCAATAATTTTGGCTTCTTCTTCTGATCTATAGCTGACCTTATCGCATTTATAACAATGGCCTAAAACTATAAACCCTTTTTCTTGAATGTAACTTTCGAGATTAATAAAACTAAGACGCTGCATTTGTTGTTTCTTTTGGCTGTAAATCTTTCCATAATTCCATTTCAGGAGCTTCAGGCATAACATTTTTGTTAGCTAAAGATTCTTTCTCCCATTTTTCCATCTTCATTTCTTCTAGTCTCTGTTCGATTACTGGCTGAAACATATCATCAATAGCTCTTCTTATCATTGAAGATATTGAAGTTCCAGGGCGAGCATATTCTTTCAACAGTTCATACTGCGATTTAGTTACTTGAATGGAAATTCTCTGTAAAGAATTAGCATCCGAAAGCACATCAGATAGTGGAGGCATTTGTTTTGGTATATATGCCATCATTGTAACACTATAATTTATATCTTTGCAACATAATCTTTACATAAAAAAAACTGCCAGCGATTAAACTGGCAGTAACCTCAGATTTTCCCTTTATTATTATCCTCCAAAAGGATCTTCGTAGGATAAAAGTTTCTTTAAATCGAAACCTTTTGACTTAACTTTCTCCCAAGCTGCTTCTAATTTATCTTGGTCATCTTCATCTTGTGGTTCAATTTGAATGTCGTAATTCCAACGACCTCCTTCTCTATCTAATGAAAGAGAAAGATCCCACTCCATAAGATTTTTATACTTTCTATTTAAAGATAGCTTTCTGATCTTACTTAGAATCTGATACTGGTCTGCTTCTAAGATACGAACCATTCCGTTCTTATAATCGTAGATAGGCCAAACGTAAGTTTCTTTAGGGTCTGCTGGCTCGTTGCTCTGGAATTTAGTACCTCTTTGATAAGAGCCACCCATTTCAGTAAGAATTTCTTCTTCTGTTGGTTTGCTGACAAATCTAAAGGACTTACCTTTATCTCCGTGTACTGATTCTCCGTAGATTTTCCAAAAGATTAGGGGATCTTCTTCCAATAATGCGAAAGAAACTGGTTCTTTTGGATCTACCTTTGATGGGTTTAAATATGAAGAAACAAGTGGGCGATCCCCCTGCTCTTCTGCTTTTTTGACTTTTTCTTCAAAAGTGGCTGAGAATTTCATAAGATTGAAATTGTTAAATAGCGTTTGTAATCAATGGGCAAAATATATTTGCACAATCTCATTCTAATAGCTTGACCCTCGTTTGTAAATAGCCTAAAATGAAAAAACCTCCGAAGTCTGGCGAATTGCGAACCAGAAATCAGAGGCTTTCACTTATCCTATTAGAATGATACATGACAATTATTAGTTTCGTCAAGGCTCTCCCTGAGAACCTAGTTTATGCACCTATCTATAAAAAAGATGCACTAATGAAATCAGGCCGTAAGGCTACTGGTAAAAACCCATTAGAAGAATCATGGGAAAGAGATTTTGATAAGCATGATGTAGAACTTGCGATTGAAAAGAATCCTGATCTACAAGCTATTGGACTTTATACAGGTATTAGAGGAAAAGGTATTGTAATTCTCGATATTGATAAAGACCATGCAGTATTAAAAAGAAAATGGTCTGAAACCCTCATAGGTGCTCCTAAGATCACTTCTACTAAAAAAGATGCAGCAAAGTATATCTTTAGCGTTCCAGAAGCACTATGGGGTGAGGTGAAGGGTCATGGCCTTCGTAAAGAAGAAGGTGGTAACTATGAAATACTTTGGGGAAGAAGGCAGGGTGTTATCTTTGGTGCTTACCCAGGTGGACATAGTTCAGAGGAAGGATTCTATACATTAACTGGTGATCTTTCAAAAATACCTGTAGCTCCTGCTTGGTTATTGGCTGAGATGAAAGCTCCTCCAAAACCAGTACAAAATAAAAAGGATTTAGATTTTAGCGATAGAACAGAAGATGAAATTGCTCAAATCATTCACGATTGTCTATCAGTTATTTCTCATCAGGGTTTAGGTAGTAGAGAACATTGGGTAAGAGTTGGAATGGCTATTCACTCTGCTTTACCTAATGATCTTGGTTTATCTTTATGGTCATTTTGGTCTGCTCAAGATCCTGACTTTGCTGCTGAATGGGAAGATGCAGGAGATTATGATACTCCCTGCACTACTGCTTGGTATTCATTCAAAGGTGGTGGTATCGGATTAGGAACTCTTATCTGGCTAGCAGATAGAGAAGATCCTGAAAGACATAGATTCTCTGCTGAAAATAAAAAGATTGTTAAAGAAGCAGAAGAGAAGAAAGTTCAAGAAGTTAGAACATCTACTCTTGATTTTGGCGATGTAATTAAACGTGCCAAAAATATTCTTGAATTGGATAATCCTGCTGAAATGAACTATAAGTTAAATACTTTGGCTCTAAAAGCTGGTTATAGAGATCAGTCATCTTTAGAAAAACTTATTGTCGATCAGATTCAATATGAAAGCCAAAAAGGTATTCTTGATATAGCTGATCTTTTTGCATTAGATATTCAGAGGGAATACTTGATACCTGACATTCTTCCTACTCCTTCAGTTGTTCTTATATATGGTGCTGGTGGAGATGGTAAATCCATGAGTGCTTGGACTATGGCAAAACATATTGCTACTGGAGATCCTTTCCTAGTTAGAGGCAGTAAGGTTCCTGTAGATCAAGGAAATGTTCTGCTATTGAATGGCGATCAACCATTATCTCAACTTAAAGAACAGTTAGAAGAAGTTAACTTTCCTATTGAAAGCAACGTAAAAATACAAACTGATTGGCAGTTACAAAGATACGCTCAGTTTATTAAGTTGATGCAAACTTATACACCAAAGCTAGTTGTTATTGACTCTTTAATTGGTTGTAGTGGTGGTAGAGCTTTTGATGAAAACAAATCAGACTTTGCTCAACCTTTATATTGGCTTACCAGAAATAACGGAGTTCTCTTTCCTAGAACAACTATTCTTATCATTCATCACGCTAATAAAAATGGTGGATTTAGAGGAACATCAGCTATTAGAGATGCTGTTGATGAAACTTGGAAGTTATCCAAACCGACCCAAGAACAAATAAACAAGGTAGGTCGTAATAGCAGATTTATTACTATCGAAAAATCTAGGTCTGGAAGAATGGGTACTCAAATGATAATGAAGATGAAAGATGATCTTACCTTTGCTATCGCTGACTACACTCCTGAAGTTTCTGCTGATTCTGGATCTCCTACAACTGTTCAAGATAAAGTTCTTCAAAAGCTAAGAAAAATACACCCAGAAACTTATACCATAAATCAAATGATTCACGATCCAATGGTTGATGGTAAAGATGCTGCGATAAGAAAATCGTTCCAAAGATTAATCAAAAAAGGTCTTATTGAACTTATAGAAGATGATAATTCTAATAAGTCTTATAGAGCAGTCCTCGCACGGGGAGAGGGTGCATATCTTGTCCCATTAGAAGAATCTTAGTCGTACCAATAGATTTCAGTGGGACAACTGTGTGAGACAAAATAGATTGTCCCATTGTTTTTGGAGCGTAGGACAACTTTACTTGTCCCATACCCTTGTCCCATACCAAACTCAAGTCTTGGAGCGTGATTATAGAGAATGGGACAATTTCAGCCACTCTCCCCAGGGAAAACACTAATTAACATTATTACAATCTGAACTTATGAAATTTAAAGCAATTATTTATCAAAACAACCCAAAAAAAATACATGGTTCTTGTGAGGGGTTTGATTCACGTCTGTTACGACATGATTATGTATACGAAGAAGAAGAAGAGGAGGAAAAAGTTAATACAATGAGAATGTGATAGTATAAATTAAAAAGATATTTATGGCTGAAGCTGGCAAGAAACCTCACGGAAACAAAAAGTATTACCACGTTCTCATAGATATAAACAGAGGAGAACTATTCGATGACTATATTCGTACGAAATTAAAAATAAAACCTACTTCTTGGATAAGAGAAGTTGTTTATAAATTTTTACAAGACAAGATTGATAAAGAAGTGTATGATGAAGCATTGAAAAAAGATCAGGAAAACTGGAATAGAGCAATTCAAAACCGATTACAAGGTAGAGCACTATCAAGGATTCTTAATTCAATCAAGAAAAAAAATGAGTGATTCTAAAAAACTAAGAAAACTAAAAGAAATAAGACGTAAAGATTTAGAAAAAAATCTTTTAGATGTAGAACTAAAAGGTTATGACCATTATATTTTTATTAATGACCGCAATAAAGCTCAAGTTGTTTCAAAACAAGGCGGTTGGGTTTCGGAACACATTCGTACGGCAATTTTAAAGTTTAATTTTGAGATTGATAAGACTGACTCTATGGTAGTCAAAGACTTTGAAAGAAAATATCTTAACGAATACGAAAAAATCTCTTCAAAGGATGTTTAGGTTTAGGTTTTTCTTTCCTCATCTCTGCTACAACACGATTAGCTTCTAATTCAATTAATCTATTCAATAAAGAAGCCATAAAAATATCTTGGTCAAACTTCTTCCTGACCATATAAGTGCAATATCTTTTTACATCAGTTAAATTATCAGATTTCATTATTTCTCTACACTGCATCTCAATCTCTAACTCCAATTCAGGAGGTGCTGGTTCGATGTCAATGTTGAGAAATTTAGTAATTTTCATGCTGGAGGAAAAAGTTGTTTTTCTAAAATTGCAACTGCCTTATCATCAAGCGTATTTGTAGTTTGTTTTGCGATTGATTTCAGTAAATCTACGACTAATCTCTTAACAGCAGTTGTCGTTAAAAAGGTCATTAAGATTGGTTTTAGAATCTTATACATGGAAAAAATATGTGTTACTTCCCAAACATAGCTAAAATGCTAGTATTGGACAAGAATCTTAACTTTTATGGAAGATCAAGAACCAAGCAAAGTCGAAACTATTGTGAAAGTTTGCGTACTTTTGTGGTCGGCAACACTTTTATCCCTTTCATACTATGAACCGCCATCTGGCAAGAAAATAGTAGATTTTGACCCCACATTCATAGCTTCGATTTTTTCAGCTTCTACAGCTTCACTAGGTTTTCAGATAAAAAAGAAAAAAGATACTATAGTAGATAATAAAAACAACAAAGTAGGAATCAAATGAAAAAACTACTTATTTTTTTATTTATGCTATCAGCACCAGCTTATGCTGATATAACTTCAAAATTTACATCAAGTGTAAGTGTAAAAGTTGACGCTGCTATGACACAAGCCACACGAATTGGTGCGTCATACAGTGCGTCTGGGAGCAATATTGGGACAAGTGATACAAACGATCAGATCGGAGGACTAACTGTAAGTAATGGTGCAGTTACTTTAAATGCTGGAGATTATTCTATAAATGGTTGTGGAGAAACTCCTGCTAACTGTGCAAGTACATGGTCATTAACAGAGTCATTCACAGCAGCAGATACGATTCCATCAAATAACGGAACAGAAAACACAACAATTACTGCTGGAACAGTTCCTAATTTTGGTAGTGTAATTTCAACTACATCTGGAAGTGGAGATGGTTTTGCTGGATCTATCACATCAGGTCACGGAATCACAGGATTACATGAAGGAGATGCAGGATCTACTGTTACAGGACAGTTTGTAACGGAGCTAACTATAAGATGATTTATGAAAAAGCTCTTATTGTTGCTTTTGCTATATGCCATACCTGTTAAATCTCAACCCGTGGTTCCTAATTTTACAACGGGAACACTCAGCAGCACCACGAATACAACAACCTCAATCAGTGAGACTATTACTTCTACAGATTATTTTGGTAATTCTTATGAGTACACTGTTACTGGATTGGGAGTCACAACCGATGGATCAGTCGCTCCAAATACAACGGATGTTACAGGGACTATAAACGGGGAAAGTCAGACATGGACAGGACTAGATTTATCAACAAACAACAAGCCAGTATTCACACTAACCGATTCAAGTTCTGGGAACGCATTTCAATTCACAGAAAGTTATCGTGGCCCAGGTGGGGTTTCAAACGTAACAGTGATCCAAAGAAATATAGAGTCAACAAGCGTAGTCACAAGTACCTCAGTGTTCTCTCAATAATTCTGCTATCTCCTGCACAAGTTTTAGCTAATGCAGTGAGTCAATCAAATAATGGAAGCGTTACGAATATGGCTGTACAAACGCTTACGGGAAATATGACAACTAATCAATATGGTGGAAATATTGTATGCCAAGGGCCAACTTTATCTATTAGCCCATTTACCACTTTTGGAGCAAATTATCTCAAGCCTTATCGGGATTATTACGAAACACCTTTCTACGATCCAACAGATGCAAATGATGATGGTGTACCTGATAATCCAGGGAATGTGCTTTTCAATCAAAAAAATTATTCTGGCACGAATAAAGATAGCTATGCTTTGAATTTTGGAATATCAGCCACTTTTAGTATCCCATTAGATAGAGGATTTCAAAATCAATGTAAATCTGCTGCGGACACACAAATAAATATACAAAAACAAGTATTGGAAAATAAACGATTAGATTGGCAGATTGCAAGAATCCGTGAATGTGGAAAGCTAAAACAGGAAGGCATAATGCTAACTACCGATAGTCCATTTTTTAATATCTGCAAAGATGTTTATTTAGTGCCGAAAGCTAATCAGGTATTACCACATACTCACAAACTTAAAAGCAACTGACGCTCCAACAGAGCAGTGACCGATTTAACGATTTGATAATGGGTCTGGTTGCTAAAGACAAGCTACGGGTATCTACTTGCCTATTATTATTCTACCTTACTTTTCTTTTTTGTAAGCTTTTTAACGATATTTTTTATAGCTGGTTTGATTATATTGAGAATAAGAGGAGAACTCGCAGCCACAAGACCGATAACAGCAGTAGAAACAATAGTGCTCGGTTCTGGGATGTATTGATCCACAAAAGGAACGTTTTCATATAGAGTGATGCACTCAATCCCATCATCACCTCTTTCATGCCCAATGACACGTTCTAATCTTTTTTCGTTACGAAAGTCTCCAACTCGCTGATCTTTCTTACCTGGGCAGGGTTCTATTTTTATAACTTCCTTTTCTTTTGGAATATCGGGAATCTCAGGTGTCTTAGGTTCTGGGATATTAGCGTTATTTACAGGTTTTTCTTGCTTTTGCTCTACAATTTCAATTTTTTTCCTGTCATAATTTATTGGAACGAAAGAAGGTATCTTGCCTTCTGGACAGCTATAAAAAGCTCCATTAACATCATCTTCAATTATTTGTGTATTTTTTACACTCGCATCTCTATGAGTTTTGACGCACCCAGGTAAATCTATATTTGGTAAGGGTACATTCAGATTTGGCAATGGAGTAGAGATATAAGTATTAACATTGATCTGTGGGATCTCTGGTATCTTTATCTCACGAATCTCCATCTTCTACATCTCCAATAGAAATAGACCAACCATCCTCTCCGAAAGTACCTTTTTCTACAATTTTTGGCTTTTTTACTTTTTTGTCTAATTCTTCGTGATATTTTTTTATGTCATTATCTAGCTCTAAATTAAATTTTGTCATACGCATCCAATGAATCAACTTATCTATGTAGTATTTGACTAGCTTTTTTATAAACCCAAAGATCATTAGTCGTAAGCATCTCTTGGTAAAAATACTTCTACAAAAGAATTACATTTAGGACAGGAAAGATTTGTTACCATACTATATTCTCCTGATCTTAATGGATAATCTTCGCCATCCATGTCGTGATCTCCACCCCAGATCAGTTCAGTTTTACAATGCCAACAGTTCATTTTTTAGGGATAGGAATAGAAGGGCCAGACATATCAGGCATTGTTTTATCTAACACTTTGGGCATTAATGTTTGAACATTTCCCATAATTTCATTCATAACTCTTGTTTTGAATTGATCTGATGTTACATATTTGTATGCAAAGTACGTTCCACCACTCATGGAAGCTACCATAAGGAAAGAAACAATGCTAAGAATATTAGCAATTTTTTGAAACATGATTAAATTTGCGATACTAAAAGCACTTTCTTTTTCAAGTGTGCTCGTATTACTGCTTATTGTAGCCCTATCCCCTCTCTACGTCACTATGGGGTTAATGACAAGACAAATGCAAGAAAAGGTTAATTAGTCAGCAGCTTCGGGTGTATTTCCCTCTGCTAACCACTCTTGATACTCTTGCCACATTACATTTTCTGTATTTTCTGGAATAAACCAAAGTGTTTCACCCTCTATTTTTGTGATCCCTGCATCATTTTCAGATGATTGTTTATCTGTTTTGTAAAATTTGTAAGTAAAAGTCATAATTAGAGTTCTGCTGAACACTCAACATAATTTGGAGTGCCTGTTAATCTTGCTGTATATGCAGTTCCATCGCCAATCGTTGAAGATGAACCCCACCTTACATTAAAAGAATTAGGATCAATAACATCCCCACTAAATCCACTATTGTCATTACTATAAAAATAAATATCTCTTGTACCACTAAAACTTATTGAAGGTGCTGTTCTCATAGTTGTTGGTAACTCAACTCTTGAACAGGAAACATATTGTTGTTGTTTTGTAGAACCTGTAAAATGCATTTCATTACCCCCACTACCAGTTAATCTTGTGTAATACCTTTGACATAAAGCAAGCTCTTGACCATACGATCTATGCTCAAAATCTGTTGCTACGCTGCCTACTTCTAATTGAACTCCTGTAATTTCAAATGTTGCATCATCTGTCGTGTACCATGTTGAAGTATTATCAGGTGTTCTAGTTGCACCAGCAAAAGCACCCCATTGATTTAAGGTAATAGTTCCTGTATATGATGTGCCAAGATAAGCCCAAAACTGAATTTGCAATCCAGCACCATTATCATTATTAAAAGTTAAATTTGAATTGCCTGGAATTGTTTTAGTAATTTTTGTCCAAGTATCAGCAGTTAAAGAACCTGTTTCAAATGGATAGTTTTGTGATGTGCCATCAGATGTAAATAAATATCCATAAAAATTTTGTGCAACACTCGATTTAACCCAAAAAGATAAAGTGACAAAACTAGAAGCAGATGTATAATTCCAACCACTAGTTGCAATATCTTGTGCTTCAAGTATGGTGTCAATGCCAACAAAGTCTGAAGCACCAGCACCACTTGTTTGGTTTCCGTTAATTATTTTAAAACATTTTCTAAAGCCTAAACTATAAGGTGTGGTTCCAGCCGCAACATCCACAGGAATCTGTGTTGGGGAGTTATCTGTTCCTGACCAGTCACCTCTAAAACGATCAGTAGTTTTAATTCCAGTAAGATTTTGACCACCTGATGTATAAGCGTTCATCTTTTGTTGAATAATCATCGCTCCGTTGATGACTAAATTTTTAGTGCCTATTCCTCCTCCATTTACAGAGGCTAATTTTGCTACGACACCACCGCCAGTTGATGATTCTAAATTGTTAACTTTAATAGTTGACATAATTAACTAGGTTTTGGGTTAGCGTCTTTAACCGCTTTTATGTGGGTCGCCCACGTTCCAGTTGTATCTAGTTTACCAGCGAGCATATCGGCATACAACATATCAAGTTGATCTCCAAAAGAAGCGTAAATAGTGGAACCATTTGTTGTTCTATCTGTTTGATAATTCAATTTATCTAATTCAACTCTTGCAGCGTCAATATCAGATTGAACTAAAGTAATCTGTGTGCCGTCAGCCTTAAAAGCTCCTGTACCATCATCAATAGTTACTGCATCAGGATATGCTTTCCTTATGGCATCGTGATCTAAAGCCATTATGCTGCTACCTCAAAAAGAGTTATAGTTGATGTACCTCTCATTGAATAAGTAGCATCAGTATCCGTTTTTGGCCTATTAACGGTAACATTTTTACTTTGGTATCCACTAATTATTTGTACTTTATATGTCAAATTATCACCTAAAGTGTAGCTAGGTGTATGTAAAAAATTAAAAGTTGGCGTTTTAACTGAATCAGGGTCAGAAAAATTAGTTCCAAAAGAAGACCTAGTTCTACTTCCACTACCACCACCTCTGGTTACAATCGTTGAAGAACCCAGAATTAATAAAAAACCTACATAAGAATTGGTGTCTCCACTTGTTTGAATTGAAGTAACAATGTATATTTTACTTGAGGCAGCAGTTGGTGTAATTGTTCTATTTAAACCAGTAATGTCTGTAAAACTAGGACTTGTGGTTGAAAATGTATCAGTTTTTGATGTTGATACAACTTGGAGGATTTTACCGCCTCCAGGAAGATTTGTTAAAGCTGAACCATTTAGTGCTGGTAAATTACCAGAAAGTTTTGTTGCGTCAAGTGTACTTTGGCTCGTAACAAGCGTTCCGTCTGCAATATCAGGAAGAGTTATAACTCTGTTATTGCTTGATGATGAAGGTGCTTGTAAGCTGAAAGACCCACCACCTGATGCTGCGTTTAGTTTAATCTTTGCGGTCATTTAACTAGGTTTTGGATACTTGTCTTTGATAGCTTTGATAGTAGTTTTCCAACCAGCCACACCACTATGATAAATGGTATCAAGCTGATCTTCAATACTTGGATACTCTTCTCTACGTTGACCTTGATAAGCTATTGCAGCAGCTTCAGCGTTTAGTGTGGTTCGTGCAGTATCTATTTTGCTTTGTTCAACAGAAACAGCATTTCCAGAAGCATCTAAAATTTTTGAATCTGTATCATCTATTGTTACAACAGATGGATAAGCTCTGCGTATCGCTTCGTGATCTAATGCCATTATGCCTCCACCTCAATCGCTGTAAGAGTTGACATTGATCTTTGTTCCATGTCCCCAGAACCACCACTATGATCTCTATTTAAATAAATCGTATGACCTGATGTACTATTATTTCCATGTCTTAATCTGCAATCATAGGTTATGGCACTTGTACCCCCTGCGGTATCTACATAAAAGCCCATCACATTGTGTTGTTGTTCATAATGCGTACTAAAAGTTTGTGAATGTAATCTTGCAGCACTTCCATGAGCATCTGCTGTAGCACCAGTAATAACTGACCCTGCCTTAAAATAAGCAAACCCAATATCATTATCAGATTCAAGTCCTATCGTTAATTTAGCAACTAAAATTATTTTATTAGATGAGTTTGCAGGGGTGATAGTTACACTTATAGCTGCACCGCTAAATGATTGTTTACCTATACTATCTGAAAAAGTATCTGTTTTATTTGTTGATACAACTTGAAGAACTTTACCAGCACTTATACCTGTTAAACCTGATCCATTGCCACTTAATCCACTATTAGTTATTGCTAGTCTTTCAATACCATTCGTTGAAAATTTTATGGTATCGGCTGCATAAGATATTCCGCTATTACTATCCTGCCCACGTTGACTTGGTGCGGAAACACTTCCATCAACTGTTGCTATTCCTGTTGTTCCGTCAATAATAAAAGCCATAATTAAACAATAGTTACTACTGAACCAGCAGGGATTGTAAGAACTGCGTTAATGGTCAATGGGCCAAAAACTCCTGCATTTATATTAGACGTTCCATCACCGATTGTGTAGTTTTGATCCATCTGATTCTCATTCTCGTGAAAAATGGCTTCAGTTCCTCCGCCAGTAGCTCCACCGCCTCCACCGATAGCACCCCAAGATGTTGTATAGCCTTCAAATTGTTGAGTTGTTGAATTATATCTAAACTGCCCTGCTGCTGCTGCTGGAGCACCAGATTGTCCAGGTTGTTGTGAGGCATTACCAACTGGAATTTTTAAAAATCCAGTAGAGTTCATGCTTACATCTCCTGTCATTACAGGATTTGCTGCCACAACATGACCTAAATTATCAAGTGTGATATTTCCTAGTGTGTTATAAGTTGCACTATCTCCCGAAACTGCTGTTGCTATTTTCAGTAAATTATTAGAAGTATTTATATGAGCCTGATATTGAGCTATATTTGCTGCTCCTGATGGATCGCTACTTCCAGAACTTATTGTTCTTAATGCTTGAAATATTTCATTAATCTTCGCACGAACCGCAGCACCCGTTCCATTGGCTGACTGATAATTATTACCCGTTTCGCTGGTAGTAGAGCCTGGTCTAGCCATTTAAAAAAGTAACATTGAACCTATTCTAACTTGCTTTACCAAATCCGACAGCTTGATAAGTAAAATTTCTATCAACTGAAGCATTTGAAGAGTTTTTGAAGTGAACAGTAAATCCCGTTCCAGAAACACTTGATACTTCAAAAAAGTCTCCAGATTGCATATTTTGTGCAGTAATACCAACTGAAGGCAATATACTATTTGCTCCACCTTCGGTATCAGCAGTACCAACAAAGAAAGGATGTTGGAACGTAACTGCTTTTGCTCCTGATCCACTTGCTGTAGTTGAAGGACTTTGTTCAGTTCTTCTTTGCATAGAAGCTGTATAACCTAATTGAAATACTCTAATATCTTGTGCTGGATCATCACTTGTTAAATTCACCTTAAATTGAAAACCTCTTCCTTTATAAGTTCCGTTTGTAAAAGTTTGAAAACTAGAATAAGTAGGAGATCCAGCATTGGGATTATCTTGTGTAACTCGTACTAACATCTCTGCGTTTACTTCTGTGGCAGTTAAACCTTCAAAGTCTCCTCTTGCATCTAAATCTGGTATCGAATCAAATAGATCAGATGGGAAAAATGCTTCTGTTAAGAAATGACGCTTGAGATCAAGACTAAATACATCTCCTAAATCTAAAGTAGTGCCTCCTGCTGTGCCACCAAATTCATAAGTACCTAATGATGCAATACCTCCCACATCATCTATGGAATTTTCTGCATCTAAATCAGCAATACTATCAAACTGACCTACACCAGTTAGGTTAAGAGAATTTGTTGTAGCATCAAAAGCAACATTAGTTTTCGTTCCTTGAAACTTTGGAACGTCTAAATCTTCTCTTCTTGTTTGAATAAGTTTTGCATCTAAGGTGTCTGGTAAATCTAAAATTACACTTGCTTCTCCATTACTAAATCTACCTCCATCATCTTGAAATTTAAGAATATATTCTCCTTCAAGTAATGGAACGATAGCTTCTGTTGTATTACCAGCTAGTGCCTTTACTAAATCTGTAGCATTTGAAAATGTCCCCGATCCATCAGTTTTGGAAGAGTGTCTTACATAAACACGACCACCATGGGTAACATCTAAATCTGTTGCCAAATTCCAACGTAATCTTACATTTTTTGAATCTACTGGTTCTCCCGTAAGTCCAGTAACATCAGCAGGAACAGCAGTTTTACCAATAGTTGTAAAAGTTCTTGTAGCAGCCGTAGCACTAGGTTCTAATGCAGCATTTAAACTACGAACAGATATTTCGTAAGATCCTACTTTTGTGTTAAATATTTCAAAATCAGGACTGCTGCTTGTAGCAGAAACAATATTATTATCATTAAATCTATAGTTAACCATATAATTAGAAACACCAGCTACAGGCTGCCATCTAACAATTAATTTAGATACAGGCTGATTATTGATTAGAACAATCACTTCATCTGCTGATAATCCAGTAGGAGGAGCTTTTAAAAGATTTAAAATTGATATTTGTTGTGGTGTTATTGTTTCTCCATCTTCTATAAACGCATATTTTTCGTTTACATAAGCTAAAGCAGAGATTCCGTAGTTAACACCATCTTGCTCTTCAACAGACATAACTCTGAATGATTGAGCAGTAACGGTATCATTTTCTAACATCCAAATACTATTAGCATTAGGTGTTTGACTCAATGGACTTTCTAAAGTAATTACTTTTTCCGATATTCCAGTTACATTTTTAGTTTCAACTGTTCCATTTGGCATTATCACACTTAACTTAGGATTATTTTCACTTGATAAATCAGTTGCATCTGAATTATCTACAGTTATTTGAGTTGTTGTAGCACTAGCAATTCTTCCTCCTCTTCTTACACCTGATCTTCCTGGATCAGCGATGCTAATAATTGTTCCAGGTCTAACAACTATTCCTGATTCCATTGAAACAGAGAAGTTTACAGCTTCAGTTTCTCTTTGTTCAGCAAATAATATAGCTTTTGCAAATCTTCTGGCTTGACCTCTACTTGTACAACCTAATGCTTTTACTCTTTTAACATGAAGCCCATATTTACTTCTATAGGCTGCTTCTGCTTCAACTTCTTCAAAGTCTAAATCTCTAGTTTCCATATTAAAATATGAAACTGCAACCACTGTGCTTCTAGTCTTTAAACTGCTTCCTGTGTAACTAAATCCTTCTGGCCCAACATTGGCTAATGTAAACAAATAACTGGGATCTTTTGGACTATCTTGAGTAAGAAGTAACGCACCTTCAGACCAAATAGGCATACATCTCATTATTCCTGATAAAGTTCTTATAACATCAAATGCTTCAACACTTCTCTGAATATTTATATTGCAAGCAAATCGAGCTTCCTGTCCACCAAATCCATCTGATACAAGAGTATTAGAAAACTTACTGGCAGTTACAAATGAAAATAAATCTAAATTACTATCAATAATATGATTACCTAGTCCATATCTTGTATTGGTAAGTAAATCTAAAAGTATCATTGCAGGGCACGTTGTCCATTGAGCAGCACCCATTACACCATTAAAAATATAACCAGCAGGATAAACTATTCTTCCTGTTTGTAAATCTACTGTTGGAGTGCCTGATGAGTTTGCTCCTGCACCTGGAATCCTTACTTTTACTCCTCTAACTCTAAATTTTCTAGAAGGAATCCTACTAAAAAACTCTGAATCTAAACGTAATCTTGTAAAAGCACTATTTGGATAAGTACTAGAATCATCTTCTAATTCTGAAAAAGATTGCCAAATTAAATCTCTTTGTATTCTATCTGTACTATTTTCAGATGTTTTTACAAGACGAACATCAACAGGATGGGCACCAGTAAGTGCAATTCTATATTCTCTATTATAAGCATCACCTGTTCTACCTCTAATTTCATCAGAATGAACTGTGGTAAAACCTCCACCATTGTATTGAAGTTGTATATCAAAAGTAATTTTAGAACCTGTAATATCACCATCTTCTTCAACAACTTGTAAAACAGGAACAGTAACAGTTATTTTTACAGCATCTAAATCAGTATTATTGGTAAGTTGCCTAGTAATTGGACTGCCATTTGACACCTCTACGCCAACGTTAAAAACAGAAGCACTTCCAGAAACTTTTTCCATTTTAGTTTGCGGATCAGTTCCAAAACGTATATCAAGGTCTACATTTTGATGATTAAAATCAACACCTTGCGGATCAGTTGAATCAGCAGTTGAAGCTAAAATAGGAGTATTATCTAAAAAAATATCTTTTTTTGCAGCATTTTTATAAGCAGTAGTACCTTTAGTTCTACCTTCTTTTGAAGGACTAGAAAAACCTTCTATCTCACCTTCAGAAATAAGATCAAGTAAAGTAGCAAACTGTTTACTATGTAAATTATCTTCAGCAATAGTTGGTGGATCTCCACCACCACCTTTACCTCCGCCACCACCAGATCCAGCAATAAACTTGTTATCTTCAATCATACTTGTACCGCTTCTGTATCGACATCACCACTGATGACAACTGAACCTGTAAATATTTCACCATAAACAATAGGAACTGGAGTACCAGCCCTTGCTGTATTTTGCGTTCCAGAAAAATTAAATGATATTTGTGGATTATCTTCAAACTCAGGAGTTTGAGTTGGAAATAACATTTCACCAACACCTTGAAGCACTAAACCAGCACCAATCGCACTAATACCTGTACCAATAAGTGTACCAACACCCGTTCCTGCTGCTGCACCTAGAAAACTTGTTGTACCAAATAATCCTGCACCTGGGAAGAAAAATGACGCACCGATTAAAGCAGCACCTAATAAAAACCGACCAAAACCATCTCCTGCTCCTGATATTACAGGAATAATATGAATATCTTGTTGACCTATAGGAAAATTT
>VTLG01007183.1_pt1 | contig 17337 bp, 33 predicted proteins | sample 4694571 | NCBI WGS metagenome assembly VTLG01 (sample SAMN12604809, study PRJNA352737) | marine metagenome | biome: ENVO:00000447; feature: ENVO:00000209|ENVO:00000569|ENVO:01000036; material: ENVO:00002151; isolation source: viral sequences binned using virsorter ...
AAAAACCTCAGGGATAATTAAATCACTTCTTAATGTAGCCATTAAAAAATGTACTAATGATTTTTACTTTTCGGTGACAACACCTAACTTATACAAACAAGTTAACTTTATATTAACCGCTAACTGCGTTTTTGAGCATATTATATTTATTAATATCTGTACGATACAATCTTGCCTGTTCAGTTAAGTTAAAAGATTCCTTGGCAAATGGGTTGGATTCTCCTGTAATAACATCAGCAGTTACTTTTGTTGTTGTAGCACCACCGCCCTGTGGTCTTGGGTTTTTTTGTACCCATTGAGGCATCTTTTGTTGCGCCCAATCTTTTACAGGGGTTCTGTTATAACCATCAACAATAACAACAGTGCCATCAGCTTCTCTTGCAAGTTGATCTCTGTTTATTCTTGATAAGACATATTGTGGGTCATGTACAACATCAGCTAATGCACTGACGGCAGGGGCTTCCACTTCAAGCTTTCTCTTTTCTTGCTCAAGCTCCTGTATTCTTTTGTTTTTAGCGGCTTCTTGTTCTCGATATTGAGATGCAAGTTTTTCTCTTGCCTCCTCATATTTACCCTGTGCCTCAAGTTCTTCCTGTTCTTTTTTCTGCTTATAAGCAATCAAGGCATTTACATCTACATCTGGAGGAATAGCTTTGCCAGCTTCTTTTGCTTTTATATTTTGATCTAATAATTTTGCATTATTAGTCTTTAGTTTTTGTAGTTCTTCCTGTAAAGCTGCATATTGTTCAGGAGAAGGGTTTGGCTTGATTGGCTCTTCTGACATAAAAAATTTTAACAATAATTAATATTTAATATATCAACTCCACTTCGTTCTGTCACTCCAATAAGCCGCACTGGTCTTACCTTTTGCAATATTTTTAGCGTGTCTAGCCTTAAAACTCTTACGTTTTGCCTTATCTGCCTCACTTTCTCCTTTTTTTGGTGGTTTTGTCTTCGCTCCTTGCATACCAAATCTTATAAGTCTAAACCCATCTCCTTGTTTGATCACCACAGCATGAGACTTACCACTTGAATGACCTGGAGTTCTGATTGGTTTATCAACCCCTTGAAAAGTATGACCACCTCTTTTAATTGTCATTTGCCTATCTTCTCCTGTGCCATTCTATGCGCTCTTGCAAAACTCATACCCTCACGCATTTTTCTAATCATGTAATTCATGTGCCTTTTAGTGTGATGCACTGAATGAGCTTGCAAGGTTTCTTTTTGTTTTTTTGTTAAAGCAGCCATTATCTTTTCTTTTGATATTTTGAATAAATTTTAACGTCTGCTGTTCTTGCTTTGTCGCCTCTCATATAACTATTTACCCTACCCATTGCCCATGCTGCCATCGGCACGTTACGAGATCCAGCCCCAAGGTAAGCACCCTGTCCCTTGCGATAAACTTCCGCAAGCTCACCATAAAAAAAGCGAGTGCCTTCTGCCTTTTTCTTAAGGCTAGCTTTTACGCTTTCGCTTAGTGGTTTTCTTCTTTTTTCCTGAGACATTTTGTTTGGTGCGTAATTTAGATATAGCCTTTATATCAATAAACTCTCCTTTTCTGTAGGCTTCGGCAGTTCTCTTAATCTCAGCAGCTTTCGCTCCCTTGTTCTTCGCTCCAGACAGGTATTTTTTTGGAACACCTGTCTTTTTATCTTTTGGAACTCGCCTAAACTTTCTGGTCACTTTTTAGATTTTTTCTTAGTTGTTTTAGGTTTGACTTCGCAGTTTTCAACCTTTGGCTTTGACTCATCATAAGTCTGGACTTTAAATGTATATCCCATTATTTTTTACCTCCCTTTTTAACTTTCTTTGTTTTCTTAGGTTTGCCGTACATAGAAAAAAAAATAACTGCCTTTATCTTACTTCTTTTTACGTTTTTTAGCAGTTGATAAAGCTATTGCCACAGCTTGTGATCTCGATTTGCCTTCTTTCATTAACATTCTGATATTGCCTGTGATTGTCTTTTGTGACTTTCCCTTTTTAATTGGCATCTTTATATTTTGCAGCTAGTTCCTTCAATGTTAGCTCTGATCCATCCTCACGGATAATTTTCTTTAGAGCATTTGTAGCGTTAAGTTGTTTATTCCCTCTCTTAGGACTCATCAAATAATTGAAATATCTTTTCTTTTTTCCTAGCACCTTGTCTTGAACATTAGGATTATCTTTTAACCAGTTTGCGTAATTTGTATCTTGCGGAACCCGACCTGTCGCACTTGGCCTAGTATCAGGAAAAGTTTTTGCCAAGTCATCGTCATCAATAACAGGGACAGTGGTTGATCGACAGTTGAAATGTTGCGGTGGGACAGGCCCTTGATCATATCTAAACAATTGACCATCTAACCTTTGACAGATAGAACTTGTCCTTGCATCAAGTGTCGCAACATATTGATATCTGCCAGTAATATCTTTGTTTGCTGCATATACCGCTTGACTTGCTGCATTTTGAACCTGGTTAACAGTTGTTCTTACAACAGTTTGGATTTGTTTATTTGATAGAAGCATTCCCTCAGAATTTTTTAATGCAGAGTTTAATGCAATTGCATTTTGTGGTTTAGCATTAAATCTAAGGTTTGGCCCCTTAAGCCTTTTTACAATTTTTGACAAAGACTCACCTTCTAAAACACCAAGCCTGATTGCTTTTGACAATCTTGAAGCAGAATCTTTAGCAATCCCTCTAAATGATATTTTTACATTTTTGCCGTTTGGCAATGATATCTCTGATCCTCTTTTTGCTGTCAATGCAAACTGAGCAGACCTAAATACACCATCTTTATCCCTTAATCTGATAGTCATAGCAGTTGGATCTTTCGTAACGATTGATTTTGCAAAGTCAGGTGAAACAGCAACAGTATTTACTTGAAACTCTCCTTTTGGTAAAACCCTTTGAAGTTGATCCTTAACAAAACCAACTTGAAACTCTGCTAAGTTTTGCAGTTCATCAATCATATAAGCTGCACTTTCATTTTCCCAACCTTTCAAACTATCAACCATTTGTGCCAAGATTGAACGCAGTCTTGCAGTTGTAGTTGGGCTGTTACCCTCAAGATCTCTTATCTTTCTAAGAACATCTAAAATTACCTCATTGAACTGACTAGCAATTTGAAACTGAACTTTATTGCTATATCTGTTCAGATCAATCGCTTCACGGTAGAAAGCTTCTGGTACTGCCATTTATTATGATTCATCAGTTTGAGTTGGGGCTTCCATTTCGATCAATCCACCAGCTTGCGTTGCCTCAACTTCTTCCTCCACATCAAAATCGTCACCAAGAATCTCACCACTGCTAAGTTGTGTTAATAATGTTTCTTGGCTGATAGTGCCAGCAGTAAATAGTTGTAACAAAGCTTGAATTTCTTGTGGTTCTAATCTTGCTGTTACAAAATCTCTATTTACAAAAGAACTACCAGCATTAGGTTCATTTAGATATTCACTATGAAACTTAAGGCAGTTATCAATCAGATCTTGCATCTGCTGGGCAATGACCATCATTGTGCTGTCATTCTGTGAACGGTCTATTCGTTTGGCCTCCGCCGACTCACCAACTAATTTTTGACCAAGTACCGCAGCCAGTGACAATGTATTAATCTGATCTGCAATGTCTTTGAGTCTTGTGAACTGGCTGTCATAACTATCACCCGATGGGCTGACATATTCTAGCCTTGATTCAGGTGGTAATGATAATGCTTCATTCGGCCCTGTTGTTATCTCATCTGCATTGGGATAACCAAAAACTGCAAGCAATGGAACAGAACTGATATGAAGAATATTATCAAGATCACTTTGTATCTGGTAATGCTTAAGGTTTAGTTCTGCAATGTCATATAAAGGACTTCGGCTTTCGTAATATCCAACTCGGTTTGAATATGCAACAGAAAAAGGGATCTTGTCCTTTATACTCATCTCGCCTTCATCATGTAATTTATATTCACCCTTATTATTCTTTCTATGAATTTCATATCGACCAGGTTCAAGCACTCTGATTTGCTTAACAACCTTTTCCCCATACTTACCATCAGATTCAACCACCTGTTCCATCAATCGCAGTTGAGTTAACTTTCTTACACCATCAACGATCTCTGTCCTCCAACCAAGAATATCTTTTGGTGCATAAGTAACCCAATATGGCCTTGCCTTTTCTCCATCTTTCGGTGCATCAACAAGAACACCAACATGACCAAAAGAAATTGCAACCCTAGCTGTTTGATATAACCAAACATTAAGATCATTACCTTCAAGATCTACATCAAAAAGCTGTTCTCTAACTAAATCAGATACATCATCAAGTCTGATAGGCTTTCTGACCAACATACCTGATAACATTTTCTCGATACGTTGCAGATATGGCACTACTGTTGACCTTGCCAACCTTGTGTCATAAGCATCATCAGTTTCTCTTGGTTCTTGATTTAAATATTTTCTATGTTCAGATCTAATTTTATATGTTCCCTCTTTCAAATCTTCAACCAAACCCCAGAAATTTGCCATTCTTTGGTAAGAGGCATTAGGACTTGCAACCGTTGTAGGAGCTAGTGTTACAGGCTGGTTGTAAATATTTAGAGAGCTATACACGGTTTTTCCTCATAGTACCATTACTTTTAATATATTCTAATACCAGTTGGCTTGCCTGTTCTACCATAAAGAATATTAAATTCACGATAAATTAAATAACCAAGTGCATCAACATGATGATCATATCCATTCTGTTTATCTGGATCTCCTGTTTTTTCATCGTAACTTTGCAATTCGAGGCACTCAATTAAACGAGTGCAACGGGCATGAATCGCCAAACGTCTTTCGTTTTTGCCGTTCTGTAGTAACGCATTGACGGTTGCAACTCGATCTTTGATAAAGGGGTTGCTCTTGAGAGCCATTGAACTGAAGCCGTAACTTTCGAGGATTGCGATGTCTGTTTTTGATGCGTTAATCGTTGAACGTGCTGAACCACTTGCGTCTGGATAAACTAATATTCTGTTTGAAGGATAACGCCTGACTATTTCCTGTGCCAACGCATCTGTATCATTTTGTTTTGATATTTCATCTATAATAATTAATTTATCTCCAGACTTGACACCAACCACGGCATTGCAATTCATTACGTTAAAGTCCACCCCGATTCTTAACACTTCCATCTTGATGTCAAACGGTATCTGATTAATTACATGATCATTACGATTAAAACGGTCATAAACCTGACCGCTTGTAAGGTTGACCCATTGTCCAAGAAGATAAGCCTTGATCAGCTGCGGTGGATAATTTTCCTCAAGAGATTCAATAAAGTTATCGGGTAGATATGGATTATCTTTTGTCTTTGCCTGGATCAATCCTGTGTCAGATTTTTTATTCTTTTCAAAAGTTTCAAATGCCCAACCATGACCCTCTGGAGTTGTTGTTGCATAAAACTGTTGAACATTACCAGATCTTAGTCTTGCTAATGCCATATTCATTGCCTGCTCTGCATCACGTTTTGGAACAGTATCTGCTTCATCAAATCCCACTGCACATAGGTTTTGCCCTCGAAGACGTTGATATGTAAGCATGGTTCTGAGCAAGATTGTATGAGTTCCTTCTTTAAATTCCAAATTGTACTCAGGTAATGGTGAAGCTCTGAATGTGTAAGGTATTTGCCATTGATCCAACAATTCATTCATCGTTCTTTGCAAAATATCTCTAAGCATTGGAGCAGTCGGTTCAAAAATTGCCGATATATGACCAACATTGAGTGCGGCCAATATGCAAGATTTTGAAATTAATGCGTGTGTTTTACCAGCACCAAAGCCACAAACTAAAGCAAGTTTTCTATGATCCATGTCTTGGCAAAACTCTGACTGATGCGGAAGTAAATCTTGAGATATTCGAGTTATTGCTTCATCTGCTGTCGGTAAATCATACGCACCGATTTGATATAAAACTTTCCCTGGTTGAACTGTATCTAAAATGCTCACGAAATAATCTGTGCAAGTCTAGCTGCTGTATTAATTGCACCAAGAGCAATATGTAAATGACCTTTTTCTCTTGCTTCCATCTGTAGCGTTGCAGCTTGAGCTAAAAGATTTGCTACCATTTCAGGTCTTTCCATATCCCAATCAGCTTTCATTTCGGCTCTAGCAATCTCTAAATACTTATCAACAGTTCTTTCACCTACCCCCCAATTCTCTGATGCATAGCGAACACAGTCTGATCTACGGCCACCTTTAGCGATAATCTCGCCAAGTTTGCGTGACCTGATAACAGTTTCTACTTTTGTGCCTTTTTTAGCCATTACATAGATGTTACACGGAAAAGCGAAAATATGAATATTTGTATAATTTGAGACTCATTTAAGACTCCAAGGTGTTCCCACGTTCCCAAGTGTTCCCAGAAATGCTACAAACTTACCTAACCCTATATTTCCCTATATATTACCTATTATTATATTTATATATAAAACATAGAGAACATAGAGAACATATATATATAAGATAGTGATATCAAGGATTTTAACCGTTCCCAGTAGTGAGAACAGGGGTGAGAACAGGTGAGAACCACACCCATTTAGGTGTTCCCGACACTCGTTTTCTTTTACGTTCATAATGTAAGGATTTGAGAATGGATGAGACAGTCATTGTGTCAGATTTTGTCTGTCTTTCGATAGGTTTTTCTATTGCTTCGGCAAGCAGAAGTTCTATTGTTATGTCTTTCATTGCATTAGCTGGATCGTTAAGATAGTTAGTTATTACGGAAAGCCAAGGAGAATCTACCATATAACCAAGATTTTCTTTTTCGATCTGGTTTTCCTGTTCATAAGATAGATAATGAGCTTCATTATTTTTAAACAAATGTATTGCAGCTGACCACAAAGCATCACGCTCAAGCTGTAAAGAGTCAAGATCAATAGATTTTATAGTGCAAGGAATTATATGAAATCTTCGGTTGCCAGTGTCATCAATTAATAGACCTGAGTCACGGTTAGAGCTTCCAACGATAATGCCACGCCTTGGCCATTCTTCTACGGCTTTACCATATGGAACTCTGAGTAAGTCAGTTGATCTTGATAAAAAAGCTTTTACTACCCCTGCGTGTTTTCTTGATGTAATACCATCAATTTCAGACCATTCCATTCCCCATGATCGGTGAAGGACTAATAGATCATCTTTTGAAGAAATATCACCGAGAGCATCTGAAAAGAAAGGGCCGAACAATGTTTGCCAAAATGATGATTTCTTTATACCCTGTGAACCTTGAAGAACAGTTGCCGAGTCATGCTTACAACCTGGTAAATAAACCCTCCTTACTGCATTGATTAGAGTTAACTTAAGCATCACATCATATATAGTTGGTTCTTTCAATTTTTGATCCTGTGGTCTTAGATATGTCGAGGCCAATCTTTCAATGCCGTAAAGCTCTGGTTGTATTTCGTTGTAGCAATGATCGAGGTATAGTTTTACAGGGTCATATTCATTTTCATGGGCAACTTTCAGGAGGCAGTCAATCGCCATTTCTTTTGGTACTTTGTAACCAAGCTCTGCAAGTGTAAGGTAAAAGAGTTCAATATTTTTAATTACTTTGCCATCCATTTCTATTGAATGAGAGAAGGTATTAAATCTTATTTCCTGTTTAAGGTTGCGTAGAAAGTTTATAAGTTCCTGTGATGTGAGTTGTTCTAATTTACGAGGAACTGGAGTTGGGTCTTCTGCTGGTTTTATTGAAGTGGGAAAGGATCGTGGTGGTGGAGTCCAACCATCTTCTGAAGCAAACTTTTGGAGAGTACCAAGAGAAACCCCAGATGACTTAAATGAAGCCCATTTCTTTTCACATTCTCCTGATTGATACTTGCTGTTCTTCTGTGATAGCTGTTCCCAATCGTAAAGAAGTGAATTATCACCGACTGAATGTGCAGCCATGCCTATCTTTAGCCAAGCATCATAATCATCAAGCCGATTAGGATTAATTGATTGAAGAAGAGAACGTGCCTTATCTGTATCTGAGTTTAAGGTTTGTATCTGTGGAGTTGTTGTCTTTTTCTTCTGCTCCATCATCTTTTCAATTATGGCAAATGGAGCTTCTGCGATTTCCAAGTCTTTAGGTGAACGACCATCCATCCACCTATAACCGTCAGTTTTTGGATGTTTACCAGATACGATGGATTGTGTACCATTCCAGCGCAATTCTATTTGTTCAACAGAACCGTCTTCATCTTTTACACCTGTCTGAAATTTGCGTGTCTTTATTTTTGACCAATATTTTTCTGGAACTTGATAGATTATCTGAAACCTACCGACTCTACCTGATGTAACCATCCATGATGGTGGTAGAGATGATAATGAAAAACCCCATTCACCTAATATTTTTGCAGCTGAAGGGCCATCATGGTCTAAGAAAAGCAAACCACCTGAAGGAACACCACAGCATACACCTATCCCTGTAGATCTTTTTGCGACAAGTTCTTTAAAAAGTTGTGATTGTTTGAGCGGATTATTCTGCCAATCGTTTTGATAGGGTCTTTTATTTTGTACGGCCACATAACCCCATGCCTTTGGCAAGCCAAGTAATTCTTCTTTTATATCCATTGTTATGCAGTTTGCTCCATTCTTTCTGAAACTATAAGTCTGAGTAAACAGGATCTTGATTCAGAACCTTTGTTATCATCAAGCCATTTTATCTGACCCTGCGAGAGTTGGATATTAATTGTTTTTAAACTTTGTTCTTGTTCCATATGTAGGGTTGTTTATGTGTAACTATAGGGTAAGATAGCACCATATACAGTATGGTCAATGGTTAAATTAAGAGATTATCAAAAAGCAGCAAGCAGAAAGTTGACCAAGCTTTGTCAGATCAAAAAATGTGCATATTTAAGTGGCGAATGTAGAACAGGCAAAACACTTGTTGCATTATCTGTTGTTAAGAATATGGCACTTGAAAAGGTGTTGGTAATTACAAAGAAAAAGGCAATTCCTAGCATAAAAAATGATATTGAAAAGATGAATCTTGAGAAGATAGTATCTGTCACTAACTTTGAGATGTTAAAAAAGTTCAGAGGATCTAGCTGGAATATGATCATCATTGATGAAGCTCATAGTGTTGGTGCATTTCCAAAACCCTCACAAAGATATTTGAATATCTTGAAACTTAGATATAATATCATTCTTTTGATGAGTGGAACACCAAGCCCTGAGAGCTTTAGTCAGTTATATCACCAATGGTCTTTGACCCCGTTTTTATGGAGTAAATATCAGAACTTTTATAGATGGGCTAATGATTATGTTGATGTAAAGGAAAAAAGAGTCGGTACTGGTATTGTTATCAAAGATTATTCTGAGGCAAGGCAAAGCAGAATATTGAAAGACATTGAACCTTATACGGTACAGATGACCCAGAAAGAGGCAGGTTTCACCCAGGAGGTTGAGGAAGAAGTGCATCTGGTTAAGATGTCGAAAAGAACTTACAGGCTTGCTTATCGAATATTAAAAAATGGTGTCATTGGTAGTCCTAGAGGAAGATCTGTTGTTGCAGATACTGGTGCAAAGGTTATGAGCAAGTTACGTCAGATTTATAATGGTCATGTAATAACAGAACGACATGGGGCAATAGTTTTTGATAAAAGCAAGATTAAATATATAAAGAATAACTTTAGTGGAAGGATCGCCATTTTATATTGTTTCATTGCAGAAGGCAAAATGCTGAGAGAATATTTTGGAGATAGGGCAACAGATGATCCAGATGTTTTTAATGCCGTCAGCAATTCTGTTTTTATCGGTCAGGTCAAGAGTTGCAGAGAAGGAGTTAATCTAAGTAGTGCCGATCATCTTATATTTCTTGGAATAGATTATTCTGCCTTGAGTTATTTGCAGGGTAGGGAAAGAGCAAGTTTTCTTGGCAGGGATAGAAAAAATAAAATACATTATATTTTTGCAGAAAAGGGAATCGAGCCAAAAGTTTTTGATGTTGTTAAATTAAAGAGGGAAAGCTATACGATTAAGCATTACAGAAATGACCGAAGCTCAATATCAGAAGAAGCTGATCGACAGGCACGAGAAAGAAGGGTGGACAGTAATAAAATTAATTATGTGCAACAAAGCTGGTTTACCTGATCTGATCTGTATGAAACCAGATGAGGTCAAGTTTATTGAGGTTAAAGGGCCGAAGGGAAATTTAAGCGAGATCCAGAAATATAGAATTGAAGAGTTGAAAGAAAAGGGATTTGATGTAAAAGTAATGAAACCTTGTTGACAGTTGTTGAAGGTAGATTTAATATAAAAGTAAATCAACCCCTTATAAAAATGTTTTTTAAAAATGATCCTTACCATTCAAAAGCTTATAAGCATCTTCTTAACCTAGAAGCTCAGTATGTTGTCAAATGCAGAGCTATTAATAAGTTGCCAATAATCGACAATGTATTCTTACCAACAGGAGATATTGATATTGATAAATCAATCGTTGAAATGAATAAATTAATAAAAGAGGTTACAAAATAACCTCTTAACATTGTTGACAGTTGTTGACACTTCGACTATAATAAAAGGTATAGAGACAACCCCCTCAAAATGACAAAATTCAAAGTAATTAAAGACAAAGATTCTTATGCAATCTACAAATGTTGGTTATGGACTATCCAAGATGAAAATGGTATTTGGATTGGAAAAACTTACAAAAATAGTCCGCCATATTTTGCTTCTAAACAAAAAGCAGAAGAATTTCTACAGGAGCTTAAGTAAATGAAAATTATTAAAAGAAGAGGCAAGAAAAAACTTTATCGTCAGTTCCAAATGGAGTTACCTCAACATATTCGTGAAGAAATCGACAGAATGATTAGGGATCACATTACTTGTCATTCAGACATATGGGATAGCGAACATTTTTGTAATGCTTATTGGAACATTACACTTCATTTACAACCTTGGGAGGATTAGCAAAATGACCCAAGCAGATTTGGATTACATGATGCGTATGCTTTCTAATCGAAAAAAGCATATTGATAAATCACATTTTATTACTCTTTCTTTGGGAACAGAGTTGGAATCTATAAACCGATGCCTTAAATTTTTGGACAGACAGCAAGAAGATATTTAATGAAAAAACTAAAATTACTAGACACTTTCAGTGGTATAGGAGGATTTTCTTATGCTGCTGAAAAACTTGTTGGCGGTTTTGAAACTACACAATTTATTGAAATTGATCCATACTGTCAAAAAGTATTAAACAAACATTGGCCAAACGTACCTATTCACGATGACATCACAACATTTACAGCAGAACCTTTTCAATTTGACGCAATCTGCGGAGGATTTCCCTGTCAGGACATTAGTGTCGCAGGACGAAAAGAAGGAATCACAAAAGAATCCCGATCAGGTTTATTTTACGAACTCATCAGAGTCATACGCCTGGTACGACCAAAGTTCATCGTCTTGGAAAACGTGGCAGCGATCCTTAATAACGGACTGGACATCGTACTCGGAGAGCTTTCCGAAGCAGGGTACGATGCGGAATGGTCGATTATATCTGCAAGTTCATTGGGAGCCTGTCATAGAAGAAGTCGTTGGTGGTTGGTCGCTTACCCCACTTCCGACCCCGACAGCATCGGATGTGGAGGGGGGAATAGCGAAAGATGTTCAGTACAAGAACGGAAACTTCTTCAGAGAGAACAAACAGGGAGTAAGATGGGGAGTGAAGCTGAGAGATGCAGTTTCGATTCTCCCAACACCAAGAGCAGCGATTGGGATGGGGATGAAACTCAGCAAGGGGATGGCAAATCTCGAACACAAGAAATATTTAGAGACAGAAATAGCAGCCAAAGTTCACATACATGGAGAAGTACAGAACACCGACTCAACACAAACTGGAAAGAATATGTATCTCAACCCACAATTTGTAGAGGAGATGATGGGCTACGAAATCGGGTGGACAGACTTAAAGCATTAGGAAATTCTGTAGTGCCACAATGTGCTGCAATGCCATTACAACGTGTCTTGGATTTAGAAAATGAACGACAAGCTTGAGTATCAATTTAAAAAGGCTTTTTTAGAGCAAGAGTCAGAAAAGTTTATTGAGTATCTTTGTAAACCTAGAACAAAGCTTGAAGTTTATGCAGCGATAGAAAAGATCGCATTGCTACATCTTGAGATCAAAAACTGTGAGGATATTATTTATTCACAAATCGTTGACAAGTGTTGACCGTTTGTTATTATTAGAAAGCCCCTGAAACCCAACCCCATGAAACATTTATTTCTTTACCTCTGCATTTTTGGCATAGGATATTTTGCACTTACAGATTCATTACTTACATCTACCAAGATAGATTGCTTTACATATAATGTCGAGGCTGCCTGTCAGGAGCTTGCCAGACGATGATTTATTATCAGATTTCAGGATTTGAGTGGATACCTGGCTACGAAACTTATCTTCCTGACAATGAAGGTTTTACATATTTTTTCTATCTTTCTTTTAAAAAAGAACAACCATTAGAAAAGTTGAAACTTATTTTTATAGATTTGATAAATGCTGAATATGACAAAGATGGACACAGCAATTGTGATCCAAAAAAAATACAACTACGGAATATAGTTAAGTCAACTAGTCCATTAGAGGAGGTCAAAATATGAGACTTACAAAACAACAAAAAAAAGTAATTATTGAAGCTCTGCAAGATTTTAAACTTGATAATTCACCACCTGTAGCTCATGAATTAAACCAAGAAATAGATCTCATAATTACTAAATTTAAAAAAGACATTAAAGAGGTCAAAATACATGATGAGTGAATATGATCTTGGTCTGCGCTTCCATAAATCACCGAGGAAGAAGCGACCAACCCCTGAACGCTCCGACCTCGGCAACCCAATTTTAACCATGACCGATAAAGAAATCTTCAATACATTTGCATCTGTAATTGATTGCCCCAGTGCATCACCTTTTTTAAAACGACTTGCACAGGCTGGTCTTGTTGCAATGCCACAGGATAAGGCACTTATTTTGAAAACATGGCCACGTTTGATGATGCAATATGGCCCCCACACAAAAAGGTACACAGACTCATGAGTTCTATGTTTGAGATGGGCGATCCTGTTCCTTATGGCTTGCCTGAACATTTTGAAAGATTACAACAAGCACAAGAAAGAGCAATATATGGTTGCTGTAAATATCCTGATTGTGGTGGTGTTTGTGATAGTCGATTGACACCAAACAGACCTAATAAATATGCTGAAGTTTATTGTCGTGCTTGTGACCGTCACCAAAAATGGCTTCCCTTCCCAGAAAATGCAGACAAGAAAAAAAGAAAGAAAACTGGTAAAAAATTATTAAAACAAAAAATTCCTTTCGACATGATGGGTTTTTGTGAAATTTGTTTAAGAGATAAATTTAATTTAAAAATCTTAAAAATACCATTAGAAGTCCATCATGTAATACCTGTTGAGCAAGAAGGAACTGATGAGACAGAAAATTTACGTCTTGTTTGTTCTCAATGCCATTCGTTAATACATAGACACAGAGAAATCTTCAATCGTTACAAACCTTATTTAGAATCATGACAACAGGATCAATCCAAATTTCAAACGAAAAATACCATGCTGATAATGCGATCTCAGCATCAATGCAAAAAGTAATGGTATCTCATGGCCCTAGAGCTTACTGGAACTCTTTTCTTAACCCTGACAGGCCAGAACATAAACCGACAAGTGCAATGCTCTTGGGAACATTAACTCATTGTGCGGTTTTAGAACCTGATGAACTGACAAAAAGATTTGTTGCAGTATCATCAAGAACTACCAAAAAAGGTAAGGAAGAGGCAAAGGAGGCTGAAGAAAAAGGTATGACCCCTGTAACTGAATCTGATATGGCAAATGCTATCAAGATGAGAGATGCTGTTTTTGCAGAACCTTATGCTAAGAAGCTGCTAGGTTTTGGTATTGCAGAGAAATCATATTGGTGGGAAGATACCACTTCTGGTTTGACCTGTAAGTGCAGACCAGATTGGTTGAATAAAGAAACTATCGTTGATTTGAAAACAAGCAGAACAGGAGCAAACCCCAGAGACTTTGCAAAGGCTGTTGCCAATTTCAAATATCATCTACAAGCAGCTCATTATTTATCTGGTATTCCATCAGCAAAGAGATTTGTCTTTCTTGTAGTGCAATCTGAATATCCATTTGATGTTGGTTTATGGGAACTTGATGATGATGCGTTGCAAGAAGGGCAAAAACTGTCTAGAGAAGCTCTAGATAAGATTGCCGAATGTCGCCTGCTTGATGACTGGCCTAGTTGGTGTCAATCAGGTGTACAATCGTTATCCTTGCCCCGATGGGCATTTACAACCCCCTTAGAAAAATGAGTTTTAATGAAGAGCAGAAAAAACTGCTAAACCAAAAAATTAACAAAGACAATGTCACCTTCAGACCAGGTGGCGGTGGTCAGAAGTTAGCTTATGTTGAAAGCTGGCACGTTATACAAGAAGCCAACCGCATTTTCGGTTTTGATGGTTGGTCATCAGAAACATTAGAAGCTGGCCTTGTTGCAGAAGATCCAAAATGTGTTTCTTATATTGCAAAGGTAAGAATTACTGTTGGTGATGTAATTAGAGAAGGTTATGGCTCTGGTCATGGTCGTATGGGCAGTATTGGTGAAAAGCATGAATCAGCGATCAAGGAAGCGGAAAGTGATGCAAGAAAACGTGCGCTTATGCAATTTGGAGATCAATTTGGCCTGTCTTTATACGATAAGGACAAGGCATGGTTAAAGCCTGATGATAGCAAACCAACTGTCTCAAGTAATGAACCAATCAATAGGTCTGAAAGTGATCAGTTTATCAAACAATGTGAAGCCTTTATTAATAACCCTGCTAATAAAAACAGTTTGGGCAAGTTAAAGAAAAACATTTCAAAACGATATGAAACTAAAGCTATTAGTGAAAATCAAAGAGATGGATTACTGACACTTATTTTAGAGAAGGAGGATTCATGAATGAACTAATCACATCAAACGAATTAGCTGAAGAGCTTGGTGTAAAACCTCAAACTGTGCGACTTTGGCGAACCAAAACTCGCAAGGGTCACCCTAGTGGCCCAAAATGGACTGTCATCCTCAATAACACTATTCGGTATAACCGAGGAGATATTGAGGATTGGCAAAACAAATCAAACAACCCTAACTAATTAAATTATCATGTTAAGCATTACAGCCGTTGGCAACCTAGCCTCAGATCCAGTACAAAAGGAAACAACATCTGGAACTAAGGTAACAAATTTCAGATTACTTACAGACATACAGGATGTGACTGTTCAAATTGATTGCACTGTATGGGGCAACCGAGGAGATCTTGTCATGGACTATATCAAAAAAGGCAATCAGATTACCGTTACAGGATCTGGCAATTTAAATATCTTTGAGAAAAGAGATGGCAGTGCTGGAGCATCCATTCAGGTAAGAGTAAATGACTTTACATTACCTGTAAAGAGTAGAAGCTCAGAAGCAATCCCAGCCTGATTTATAGGGGCATTTTGCCCCTTTTTTTACTATGCAAATAACTACAAGTGGCACTAATCAGCCAAGAATCTTACGATCACATCCATTAAATTCGGATTGTAGAAATTATGAAGTAGATGTTTTTTTTCATATTCTAAATTATTACTATTATCCAGAATTAGATAAACTCTTAAAAAATGACAACAGCCAAAAAAAGAGTTGCTGAATTAGAACTTCTCATAAAATTATGGAGCAAAAAATGACAAAAACTTTAATTGATAATCTCGATTTTAATAATTTAGAAAAGTATCAAAGTCGTTCTTTAGTTGCGTGGCTTAAAAGAAATACAGGTTCGGAGGAACAAAAAAACCTAATAAAAAAAACAATTGAAAAAAGAAGAATAGATGTTTATGAAAAGATAAGAAACAGAGTGCAAATTAATTACAGATTAAGTACTAAAACTACTAAAAAATTACAAGAGATTTGCAAAAAAATTGGTTGTTATAAAACAATCAAGATCAATGGTGATTCTATTTATATTGAAAGTAAAGAACAAAAAGACATTGAACCATCAGAATTGGCAAGGATATTGCTTGAAGAAAGTATTCAAGATTTATTTAACAAAGTTTCTAATGAAAAATAAAGACCTGATCAAAAATTATTATGACCAGCTTGCAGAATTACAGAAACAATTCTGGTTTGAACGGTTAGATCTTAAGGAATATTGTGTAAGATATGATGCTATAAATAAAAGGATATTGGAACTAGAAAATGAGTAAGTCAAAAAAACTTAGAAAGCTAAAAGAGATTAGACGTAAAAACTTAGAAAAAAATTTACTTGATGTCCAATTAAAAGGTCAGGATCATTATGTGTTTATTAATGAAAGAAATAAGGCACAGGTGGTTTATGAAGAGGGCCGTTGGGTCGCAGAACATATAAGGACAGCAATTCTTAAATTTAACTTTGAAATTGATAAACTTGAAAAATTGTTGGTAAAAGATTTTACAGATGAAGAACTTAAGGAATACGAAAGAAGCGTTTCATAAAACCTTTTTTATCCTTCCGCACTTGATGGGCAGCGAAAAAAGCCTCAAGTTCTACAAGACGACCTAATAAAGATGCAAGAAATACATCCTGTTTCATTTGATGCCTTACCAGATGAGTGCAATACCGTTTGATGCTGTAGATATCATCAGAGGCCAAGATGTCACGACATCTTTGTTCTACCGATAGCTCAAGCTCTAGTGGAGCATCTTCTATTTCAATGTTTAGAAATTTTCTCTTTTTCATTTTGTTGGAAAGAGTTGTTTTTCCAAAATATCAACTGCACGATTATCAAGATTATTCGAGGTTTGTTCAGAAATTGACCTAAGCAAGTCCACAATTAGTCTCTTGCAAGTTGTCGTTGTGAGGAAGCGTAATAGTATGGGCTTAAGAATTTTGACCATGGTTTGTCTGTTTTTCCAAACATAGCACACGCTACTGTATCTTGCCTTCTAACCTACTAACTGCCTGTGATAGCTTGTTTAATCTATTGTATATATCAATAATAGTTTTTTCTCTACGGTTACTCATGTTAGATAAAACCATAACAAAAGCAGTAGCAGACGCTCCTATTAACATTGCCTGTACCTCTGTCATTTGCGTAAATAGGTAATTATGTATAGTATGACTAATAAATCCCTATTATGACAGAGGAAAAAAAGGGAGTTTTACAGAAACTCAAAGAAAACATTACTGATAAAGAAGAACAGTTAGCTTTTATATCTGTTGTTGTCCGACTTGTTGTTGTCGCTTGGAGCGGATTTATCGTCAGCCTTAACTACATAACTTTGCCGGGATACAGTAACGAACCCAAGGATATAACTTTTCCAGCTTCTCTCCTGACAGGTGCATTAGCAAGTT
>VTLG01015061.1_pt1 | contig 17334 bp, 8 predicted proteins | sample 4694571 | NCBI WGS metagenome assembly VTLG01 (sample SAMN12604809, study PRJNA352737) | marine metagenome | biome: ENVO:00000447; feature: ENVO:00000209|ENVO:00000569|ENVO:01000036; material: ENVO:00002151; isolation source: viral sequences binned using virsorter ...
GGCAAATTCTGTTACTGAAATAGATTTAACCAATGCTACTATTGACACTGGATTTGGTGCATATACTGCTACTGAAACTGATGTTAAAAGAGCATTTGAACTTAAGCATAGACAACTTCCAATCTTCAAGAGAGACTTTGTAGGAAGTGCTACTACGGTAGTAAGTTTAGCAGAAGATACAGTTAGATTGCCAGATCATTATTTTGTTACAGGTGAAGAATTAAGTTACAGATACACTGGAGCAGGAACTACTTCTGCTATAGGAATTGCTACTCAATCTATTTCTGGTGTAAGTACTAATTTAATGCCATCTACTGTATATGCTGTTAAAGTAGATGATTCTACTCTTAGACTTGCTACTACAGCAGAAAATGCATTAAAAACTACTCCTACTTATTTGGATATTACTGCAGTTGGTGTGGGTACTTCTCATTCATTTACTTCTAAGAAACAAAATTCTAGGGTAATATTGAGTGTTGATAATGTGGTTCAATCGCCAATAGTTGCTACTTCAGTTACTACCACAGTTAGTGGAGATGTATCTGCTACTGCTGATACTGTTAAATTATCAGGTATTACCTCCATTACTGGTGGAGATTTATTGAAAATTGGTGATGAAATTATGAAGGTGGATTCTGTTGGATTAGGAGCTACTAATAGGTTGCTTGTAACTAGACCTTGGATGGGAACTGAAAAGGATAGTTATTCAGACGGAACTTTAATTACTAAAGTAGATGGAAATTATAATATTGTAGATAGTACTGTTAACTTCTTTACTGCTCCTGTTGGATTAATTCCTCTTTCAACTACTACTAATGAACCAGATGAAAGGGATTGGGTAGGAGTTGCTACACATTCTACTTTTAATGGAAGATCATTTATGAGATCTGGTATTACTGGAGGTTCTTCTTCCCCTTATGCTAAGAATTATATTTTTGATGATATTTCTGCTAATTTTACTGGATTAACTACTGAATTTACTCTTCAATCTGATGGAAGCAATATATCAGGATTCTCTACTAGTAATGCTATTATTTTAATTAATCAAATAGCTCAAGGACCTCAAAGATATACTGGAGGAGTTCACATTCCTGGGGATTATACTTTAGTTGAGGATACAGATGCTATAGGTATTACTAGTGTTCAATTTACAGGATCTATTTCTTCAGTGTCTTATGATCCTAATACTGCAAATGTTCCTCTTGGTGGTGTTATTGTTTCGGTTGGATCTACAGAAGGTTTAGGTTATCAACCATTAGTAGCTGCTGGTGGTACTGCTGTAGTATCTGGTTTAGGAACTATTAGCTCAGTTAGTATTGGCAATACTGGTTCTGGGTATAGATCTGGTATACAAACAGTAGTTAATGTAGGAGTTCAAACATTAAGTACAGGGGTACCTAATATTGAATTTATTGGTACTGCTGCTATTAGTGGAGGTCATATTGTAAGTATTGCTATTACTAACCCTGGCACTGGATATACATCAACTAATCCTCCAACAGTTGTTATTGATGATCCATTATCTTATGATAATATGCCTTTATTCTATACTTCAGCTTCTAGTGGAGTAGGTTCTGAGGCAAGAGCTAATATAGTAGTAGGACAAGGATCTAGTGTAATTGATTTTGAGGTTATTAATGAAGGTTATGGTTATGGTGATGGTGCTGTTCTTACTATAGGTGTGGGTGGTACTGTAGGAATTCCTACTAATGCTTCCTTTACTCCATCCAAACAGTTTGAACTTACTGTACAAGAAGTTGTTAGTGATAGTTTTGCTGGTTGGACTGTAGGAGATTTCCAGGTTTTAGATCCTTTAAATGAACTATTTGATGGAAAAACAATTTCTTTTGCATTAAATTTAAATGGAGTTCAACAAACTATTCAATCTAAACCAGGATCTAATATAAACGTAGAAGTAGCATTATTAGTATTCATTAATGATATTTTACAGGTTCCTGGAGTGGGATATGAATTTAAAGGTGGTAGTTATATTACTTTCAAAGAAGCTCCTAAAAATGGAGATACTTCTAAAATTATTTTCTATCAAGGAACTGGATCTGTTGACGTTTCTAATGTAGATATATTAGAAACTATTAAAAAAGGAGATGAGGTTAAATTATATGATCAAGATATTGCATTAGAAGAAAATGAGAGAACTGTAACTACTATTAATTCCGCAGATAGTATTGATACTAATCTTTATGCTGGTCCTGGAATTACTACTAATGAATCTTTCCAAAGATCTGTTAATTGGTCTAGACAAACTGCAGATAAATTTATTGATGGTGAAGCAGTTCCTAAAGATAGACCTCATTATGAACCATTGATATATCCTAATACTAATATCATTCAATCTGTTGGTGTTGGATCTACTGTTATTTTTGTTTCTAATGTAAGAACTTTCTTTGATAGTTCAAAAGAGAACTATACTGGACAGAGTGATATTAGAATTATTTCTCAAGATAGTGTGGTTGGAGCATCTGCTACTGCTTTTGTATCTGTCGCTGGAACTGTAACATCTTTTGATATTACAAATCCTGGTGTAGGATATACTATAGCACCAACTGTTTCTATTGTTACTCCTATAGGATTGACTACTTCTCAAGGAGCTAAAGCCACTGCTACTATAAGTGGTGTTGGAACTGTTAGTGCTATTACAGTTTCTTATGGAGGAACTACTAGTGGATTTGCATATACTAGTACTGCTGCTCCTTCAGTTCTAATAGGAGAACCTAAGATAGTTACTTCGGTTGAAACTATTGAGGATGTATCATATTCAGGTGATTTTGGAATCATATCTGGTATATCTACAACATCTGTAGGAGTGGCATCTACTGGTATTGTCTTTGACTTGCTTCTTCCTAAGGAGTCATTATTCAGAAATGCTGCTACTGTAGGTTCTGCTATTACTGTAAGTGGAATAGCAACTGGATATTACTTCACAGTATTTAATTCTAATGTAGGTGCTTCAGTAACTTCTCTATATCAAGATGGCACTGTGGTGGGTATAGGAACATCCTTCTTAGATAATATCTATGAAGTTGCTCAAGTTTCTATTGCTCAAACTGTAGGGTTAGGAATTGGATTAACCTATGTTGCACAAGTCACAGTAAGTGTTCAAGATTATAATGGATTGACTGGACTTGGGTATAGTGAGTTCTTTGGTGAATATAGTTGGGGAAGAATTGCTACTCAACCTCGAGGATCTGCTAGGGTATTTACATCTTATGCAGGTAATAGTAATGGATTAGTGGGAATAACTACTTCTCCTATTGTTGAAAGAGTCAATCCGTTAAGATACTTAAATTATAATACATAAATAACTAAAAAATCATAAAAATGTCAGCAATTATAACTGATCAACTTAGAATATTGAATGCGAAGAATTTTGTTTCTACTGCAACTTCTTCAGCAAATTCATATTATTCTTTTGTTGGTTTACCTAATGCTACTAATTATTCTTCTACTTGGGATGCTAATCCACCAGCTCCTAAAGATAGTTTTGATCAAGAGGATGATTATTGGGATACTATGATTGCATTAAAGAAGATTACAACTTCTGATGTGCGTAGAGTAGTGAGTAAACATACTTGGACTTCTGGTATAACTTATGATATGTATAGAGGGGATATTAGTAGAACTAATACTGCTCAACCCTCTGGAGCAACTAATTTATATGCTGCAAAATATTTTATAGTAAATGAAGATTATAAAGTTTATATTTGTCTTCAAAATGGAACTAATCCAGAAAATACAGAAGGAAGACCTTCTTTAGATCAACCCACTTTTACAGATCTTGAACCTAAATCTCCAGGTGATAGTGGAGATGGGTATATTTGGAAATATCTTTATACCATTAAACCTGGTGATATTGCTAAATTTGATTCTACTAATTTTATGCCTGTTCCTACTGATTGGGAACCTGGTACAACTGACGCTGCTATAAGGGATAATGCTTCAAGTAGTGGGCAATTAAAAATTGCTACTATTATTAATAGAGGATCTGGTATAGGAACTGCTAATAGAACTTATACTGGGGTTCCTGTATATGGGGATGGATCTGGAGCAGAAGCAACTATTGTTATTAATAATGATGCTAAAGTTGAATCTATTAATATTTCAAAAGGTGGATCTGGATATACTTATGGAACTGTAGATTTAGCAAGTGGAGGGGTTCCAACTGGAACTACATCTCCTGTATTTAATGTTATTATTCCACCTCAAGGTGGACATGGAGCAGATATTTACAGGGAATTGGGAGCAACTAATGTTTTAGTTTATTCTAAAATTGAAAATGATACAGAAAATCCAGATTTTATTACAGGAAATCAAATTGCTAGAATTGGAATTGTAGAAAATCCTCAAGGTTTTGATTCAATTTCTAATTTATCTCTTTCTAAGGCTAGTTCTTTATACGCTTTAAAATTAATTGGAGCAGGATATACTACTGCTACTTTTAATTTGGATGGTCAAGTCACTCAAACTGTAGGGGTAGGTTCTACTGCTGTAGGAAGAGTTGTTTCTTATGACCAAACAACTGGAGTTCTTAAGTATTGGCAAGATAAGAGTTTAGTTGGATTTAATACTGATGGATCTTTAAAAACTGATCCTACTTATGGTTATTCATTACATTCATTTAGTGCTACTCCTGCTACAGGAGGATCTGTTAATATAGCTAGTAATGAAGGTACTTTAGGAATAGATACCAATTTTGGAACATCTGGTAATCCTGGTATAAGTACTGTAATAAATAATAGAACATATTACCTTGGACAGAGTTTTACACAAGGAGTTTCTAATCCTGAAGTGAAAAAATACTCTGGAAATATAATTTATGTTGATAATAGACCTTCCATTACTAGGTCTGCTAATCAAAGAGAAGATATTAAAGTCATTTTGCAATTCTAAAGAATCATGCCACAGGAAACCAATCTAAACGTCGCTCCTTATTTTGACGATTTTGATGCAAAAGACAATTATTGTAAAATATTATTTAAACCAGGAACTCCAGTTCAAGCAAGAGAATTAACTGGAATTCAATCTATTCTTCAGAATCAGATTGAAAAATTTGGAAATCATATTTTTAAAGAAGGTGCTTCTATAACAGGAGGGGGAGTTAGATATAATTCAGCATATACTTCTGTTAGAATTAACACTACAAATGAAGGTATAGATGTTGCATCATATTTACAGGATCTTAATGGAAAAATTGTACTTGGTAGTCAATCTGGAGTAAAAGGTAAAATAAAAACTTTTATAGGTAAACCTACTAATGAAAATTGGTATGTTCTATTTATTTCTTATTTGAATACTGGAGGAGATGGTAATAAAGTATTTTTAGCTGGAGAAAGTTTACTTTTAGATGGTAATTCATTTAGAACTGCTGAAAATAGTTTAGTATTTCAACCTGGAGAACCTATTGCTCAGGTAGTTCCATCTAATGCCACTTTTGTAGGATCTGCAGCTGTTTTATCAGCAGGAATTTATTATGTAAAAGGATATTTTGTAGATGTACCTCTTCAAACTGTTATTTTAGATCCTTATTCTTCTAATATTAGTGTTAAAATTGGATTGGAGGTTAGAGAATCTGTTATTACTGCAGATGAGGATAGAAGTTTAAATGATAATGCAGCTGGATTTAGTAATTATACTGCTCCTGGTGCTGATAGATTTAATATATCAGTAAAATTAAGAGCTTTTCGCGTAAGCAATGATCTTAATCTTCCATCTAATTTTATAGAATTGATGGAAGTTAGGTATGGTAAATTGATTTTTTCTCGTCAAGATCAAGATTATAATGAATTAGGGGACGAAATTGCTAGAAGAACTTTTGATGAATCTGGAAATTATTATGTTACTCCATTTTCTCTTACTGCTAGAAATACATTAAATGATTATGAGGGAAATAATGGATTATTCACTTCAGAACAAGTTACTTATAATAATAATATTCCCAGTGAAGATTTGGGAACGTATAAATTATCTCCAGGAAAGGCATATATTGAAGGATATGAAGTAGAAACAATAGTACCAGGTTTTTTAGATTTTGCAAAACCTAGAAGCACAAACCTTGCAAAGAATCAAAGTTTAAATTATTTTACTGGACCTACTTTTACTCTTAATAGGGTAACTGGATCTCCTAATATAGGAATTGGAACTGATTATACTGTTAGTTTAAGAGATCAAAGAGTTGGTATTGCTTCCACTACTGCTGCTGGTAAAGAAATTGGATTAGCACGTGTTTATGATTTTGCTTTAGAATCTGGATCATATAATGCATCTAATGCAAATGAAAATGAATGGGATATTGCTTTATATGATATTCAAACATACACTGAGATTGCTTTAAATACACCTACAACTTTATCTATACCTACTCATATTAAAGGAAAATCTAGCGGAGCTATTGGTTACTTAAGAAATGCTGTAACTAGTTCTACTGCACTTACTGTTTATAATACTAAAGGTAAGTTTATTACTGGAGAGCAATTTATTTTTAATGGAATAGAAAGTGGAAATATTTCAGCAGGATCTACATCTTATACTTCTAGTGATATTAAATCTATTCGTGGAACTGTAAGTACTGCTAGTACTTTTAATGCTGACGTTAAGCAAAGTGTACTTGTAAATATAGGAGAAGTTAATATTAGTGCAGCAACTACTTCTGGAGCATCTTTAGGAATTTCAACTGTTACATTCACAGATCCTAATAAATTCTTTAGTGGAATTGCTACTGTTGGTAATTTGGTTTCATATACTAATACTAGTATTTCTGGAGTTAATACTACTTCTTATGCAAGAGTAGAAAGTGTATCACAACACTCTTTAACTATTTCTGGTGTTACTACTGTTACTGGAATTTGTGAGGGTGGATTGCCTACAATAATTGCTGGTGATAGTAATTCTGGAGAAATTAATCCCTCAAATTTTAAAATACTTTCATCTAATTTCCAAACATCTGTAGATAATAATTTATATACTAAATTCCCTAGAAATAATATAGAAAGTGTAGATTTAACAAATTCACATATTACAATTAGAAAACAATTTAATGTTACTATTACTGATAATTCTACTGGAGCTATTAGTAGTGGAAGTAATGAAGAAACATTTTTACCTTATGATGAAGAAGATTATGTTTTAATAAGATCTGATGATGGAAAAACTGAAACTTTATCTGCAGATAGATTTTCCTACAATACAGGTTCTACTCAATTAACTATTAATGGGTTAGGTGGAAATGGTAGTGCTAAATTAATAGCTACATTAAGGAAAATAAATGTAACATCTAAAATTAAAGAAAAGAAAAAAATTAATATTTTAGCTATAGCAAATTCTCAAGATTCTTCTTCTGGAATTGGAACTACTACATTAAATGATGGATTAACATATTCTGAAGTATATGGAACTAGGGTTCAAGATGATGAAATTTCTTTAAATGTCCCAGATGTTACTAAAGTCTATGGTATATTAGAATCTAATGATGTAAATGCAGCTGCTTTTTCTCAAGTAGTTTTAGGTTCTATTAATAGTGCCACAGCTAAAACTGGAGATCTTTTAATTGGGGAAAAATTTGTAGGAAATGATAGTAAATTTACTGGAGTTTATGTAAGTAATGAAAATAATAGTACTATCAATTATATTAGTTTAAATGATTATGATTTGCAATTGGGAGAAGTTATTACTTTCCAAGAATCTGGAATTACTGCTACAGTATCTTCACTTATATTAGGTTCTAATAATATAAGTAAAGAATTTAATTATGATGATGGACAAAGAAATACCATTTATGATTTTTCTAGAATAATTAGAAAACCTAACTTTGATCCACCTTCTAAGCAACTTAAGATTGTATATGAATCTGCTTATTTTACAGGTTCAGATACTGGAGATTTAACTACTGTTAATTCTTATGATAATTTTGATTATAAACATTTACATTCTATTAATAATGTAAGAGTAAGTGATATTTTAGATATAAGACCTAGAGTTTCTGATTTTTCAGGAACTTCATATTCTCCTTTTGAATTTTTAGGAAGAAGTTTTACAGCTTCTGGAAATTCTGCTAAAAATATTTTAGCATCAGATGGGTCTATTCTATTAGATTATTCATATTATTTACCTCGTCTTGATAAAATTTATCTTTCTAAAAATGGAGTATTTGAATTAGTTAATGGAATTCCAGCAGAATATCCAGAATGGCCAATAGGTATAGATGGATCTTTAGAAGTAGCATCTATTAAATTACCAGCTTACCTTTATAATATTAATGATGTAAGTATTAGTCTTGCTAATTATAAAAGATATCAAATGAGTGATATCAATAGACTTGAGAAAAGAATTGAAAATTTAGAGTTTTATACTTCTTTATCTTTACTTGAAGATAAAACTTTAAATATGCAAATTACTGATGTAGATGGATTGAATAGATTTAAATCTGGGTTCTTTGTAGATGATTTTTCTAATACTGAAACTCAACTTAAAAGGACTATAGTAAAGAATTCTATTGATTATCATAATGGAGAATTACGCCCATCTCCTTATACTACAGAACTTGATTTGCAATTGGATTATACTAGTAGTAATGGAATATCAAAAACTGGTAGAGTATTAACTTTAAATTATGTGCATATAGCTCATGTAAAACAACCTTATGCTACAAGAGTAGAAAATGTTACTCCTTTTCTTGTAAATTATTATGGAGGAACTATTGATCTAACTCCTTCTTCTGATATATGGATAGATGAAGTTATATTAGATCCTACTAATGAAGATCTTATAACTTATAGTGAAAATACAGAACAATTAGATCAAAGTGAATTTGATTCTAGAACTGGATATGGTCCTGTAACATGGGGAGAATGGCAAAATACTTGGACTGGGTATGATGGTACTCGTAGTTATATTCAATCAGAACAGTGGCACGGTAATAGGTTAATAAGAACAACTGCTACTACTGAAATTAGAACTGGAACTGGTACTAGAGATGTTACTAAACAACTTGTTAAGGATACATTTAGTACTATTAATGAAGGTCCTAAAGTAGTTAATACTGAGTTAGTTTCTTATTTAAGAAGTAGAAATATTAAATTTGATGCTAGGAATTTAAAACCATCAACAAACATCTATGCTTTCTTTGATGGTCAAGATGTATCTAAGTATATGATACCAAAACTTCTTGAAATTACTATGTCTACTGGAACTTTTTCAGTAGGTGAAACTGTTATAGGTACTAATAATAATGGAAAAGAATTAATTAGATTTAAAGTAGCTCAAGCAAATCATAAACGTGGACCTTTTGATGATCCTACTCAAATATTTAATACTAGCCCTTATTATCAATTTACTCCTTTATATAAAGCATCTCTTGAAGGAACAGCTGTTTTAATTGATAATATTGTTCCTCAGGGTAGTGACATTGATACAAATTCCAGCAACTCTGGAAATTCTGGATTAGTTTTAGAAATGGGTGAAACTTATTCTTCCACATCTACTATTTTGAATATAGATTTAGATAGTTTATCTGACAAATCAGATAATACTTATTTTGGGTATGTTGAAAAAGGTCTTAAATTAGTAGGACAAACATCCAGTGCTCAAGCAACTATTTCTAAGGTATCACTTAGAACTGATGTGATAGGAACTATATTAGGATCTATGTTTATTCCTAATCCTAATGATATAACTACTCCTAAATTTGAAAGTGGAAAGAAAGTCTTTAGACTTACTAGCAATCCTAGAAATGATAATATTGTAGGAGATACTACTACAACAGGATCAATAATATTTGAATCATCTGGAAGTATTAATACATTACAATCTAATATTATTTCAGTAAAGAATATTCATACTGATACTATAACTTGGGAAGAATCTAAGACTATTAAAGGTGATGGTAATACAACTTATACTACTCATGTAGTAGGCACTCGAGGAGGAGGAGGAGGACATACTCCAGATCCCCCTGAAAACGATCCATCATATGAAAATGTTCCCCCACAGGAAAATGATCCACCACCACCTGAAGGTTATCCACCACCAGGAGAAGCACATTCTACTACTGAAACCTATACTACTACTGAAGTTAGAGATATAAAAGTTGGAGCTAATACTGGTTGGGGTACTGGTACAGAAACTGTAGTGATTACTCATACTGTAACTACTGATTCAGATGGTAATTCAACAACATCATCAGATGCTGGAGTACAAGTATCTTCATTTGACCCTATTGCTGATGCTTATGCGGAAGCAGAAGGAGATCATACTTTAACAGCAGGTGCTTCTGAATATTGGTCTGCTCAAATCACTGCAGATCTTCAAGCTGCAGGTCTATCAGCAGATACAGATAGTACTACTTATTATGCAGCAGTAAAAGCAGAGATGACAAAACATCTAGATTTTGCTACTAGCTTGCAAGAAGGTGGAGATGAAGCTGTTGCAGCTTTTGAAGATGCTTTACCAGATGATTACGACCAAGCACAACATACCCTAGATCTAACAGGGCATAGTGGATCAGAACTTGCTGAAATGGATGATGATTGTGGTCATGGAGTAGCAGATCCTTTAGCTCAATCTTTCTTTGTTTCTCAAAATACAGGAATATTTGTTACTAAAGTAGATCTTTATTTTGGAAGTAAAGATGAATACTTACCAGTAAGTGTTCAGTTAAGAACTATGAAAATGGGTCTTCCTACTACTGAAATAATACCTTTTGGTGAAGTAGTATTAGAACCTTCTCAAGTTAATACATCTGATGATTCTACAGCAGTTACTACAGTTACTTTCCCATCTCCTGTTTTTCTTCCAGGTGGTCAATCATATGCACTAGTTCTTTTATCTCATAGTAATGATTATACTGCTTGGATTTCTAGAATGGGTGAAACTGATGTTCAAACTAAAGATAATCCAGAATCTGGACAAGTTGTAGTTACTGCTCAACCTACTTTAGGATCTTTATTTAAATCTCAAAATGGAGAAACATGGAATCCAAGTCAATATGAAGATTTGAAATTTACTCTTTATAGAGCAAAGTTTAGCGAAAGAAGAGGAAACATTAATTTTGTTAATCCTCCTCTATTAACATATTCTGATGATATTCCACCTTTATTAAAAGATTCCTTTAATATAAATTCAAATAAAATAAGAATAGGATTTAATACTACTATATCTGATACTGGAATAACTTTAGGTAATATAGTTCAACAGGATGGTAGTAATGCTACTGGAAGATATGTTGGTTCTGCAGGAACAGCAACTGGTAATTTAACTATTACTAATCCTGGTGTAGGATATACCCCTTCCAATGCAAGTGAAACTTATAATCATATATCTATGGTGACTAAGACTGGAAGTGGTAGAGATGGAACTTTAAATCTTACTATTACTAATGGTGTAGCTGTTGCTGCAACTGTAGTTAGTGGTGGTAGTGGTTATTCTATTGGTGATGTAGTAGGTGTTGCTACTGTAGGATTAACTTCTTTGGGACAAGATATACAATTCTCTATTACTTCACTTACAGGAACTAATGAATATGTTCTTGATCAAGTTCAAGGAGAGTTCGCTACTGGTGTAGGTAAAACAATTCAATATGTTACTAGTGCAGGAATAGTAACTCTTAATCATGCTGTAGGTGGAAATGTTTGGTTATCTGGATCTCCTGTAACTGTTAGTGATGGTCTTCATATTAAAGTTAATCAAAAGAATCATGGAATGCATTCATCTCAAAATGTAGTAACTTTTGATAAAGTAGGATCTGATATTTCTCCTACTCAATTAGCAGCAGATTATGATTCTTCTTCAACTGGTTCCATTATTGTAGATGATGCAACAAGATTTTCTGAATTTGAAAATGTAGGTGTTGGTTCTACTAACTTAGGTTATGTTAAGGTTGGAAATGAAATTTTATCATATAGTGGAGTAGTAAGTAACACATTAACTGGTGTTACTAGAGGAGTAGATTCTACTCAAACTTTATCTCATAGTACTGATGATTATGTTCATAAGTATGAATTGAATGGAGTTTCTTTAAGAAGAATTAATACTGATCATAATTTAGCAAATGCTACAGTTGATGATCCACGAGGATTAGATTATTTTAATATTAAAGTGGATATGTCTACTAATGGATTAGATAGATCAGTAGGTACTAGTCTTCCAGTTCTTCATTTTAATGGAAAGAAATCAACTGGTGGTTCTGATATACTTTCTACTGAGAATATACCATTTGAAATTATAACTCCCATAGTTCAAAATGTAACTATGCCAGGAACAAACTTAACATCTCAAGTTAGAACTATTACTGGATCTAGTGTAGATGGATCAGAAACTCCATTTGAAGATCAGGGATGGGAAACTATTAGTTTGGAAGGTGATAATTATATGTCTACTCCTAGAGTAATTGCTTCTAGAATTAATGAGACTACTTCTTTACCCAATCTTCCTGATAATAAATCATTTACTATGAATTTAGCTTTTTATGGAGCAAATGCAAATGTTTCTCCTATAGTGGATTTAGATAGAATTGGTGTTATTTTAACTTCAAATAGAGTAAATAATCCAGTTTCTAATTGGATTACTGATAATAGAGTTAATACTTTAAAAGATGATCCTAATGCATTTGTATATGCATCCAAACCAATTACTTTAGAATCTGGGGCAACTGGAATTAAGATTCATATGGAAGGTCACATTAATCTAACTAGTGATATTAGATCTTTCTATGCTATTTCTGAGGGACCTAATGATGAGTTAATTTATCAACCTTTCCCAGGATACCCTAATTTATTATCTTCTGGACAAGTCATTGATCCAGCAAAGAATAGTGGTTTGCCTGATAAGGCACTTCCTAAGACAGATGTTATAGCATATACATCTAATCAGGTAGTATGGAAAGATTATGAATTTACTATTGACAATCTTCCTACTTTTAGATACTTTAGTATCAAATTGGTGGGAACTGGTACTAACCAAGCTCAACCACCTAGAGTGAAAAATCTTAGAGTTATTGCACTTGCATAATATGAAAGTAGAAGGACATCAACATCTTATTAGAGATGATAACGGTCATGCTATTCTGAATACTAATTTATCTGAATATGATAATTATATTTCTCTTCGTGCTAAAAGAAAGCAAGGAAGTGAAAGAATAGATAATATGGAGAATGATTTGAAATCTTTAAAGGATGATATTAATGAAATCAAAACTTTACTAAAAGCATTATCTAATGGCTAAAAACACTCTTACTTTTGATCCTAGTGCAGGTGTTGCCTATGGTGTCAATCTCACCATCAATACTGGAGCAGATTTAGATGCTGACTATACTGTAGTTGGTACTTCTGGTACTGCTTTTGATTTTACTGGATATACTGGTTCTGCTCAACTTGCTAAGAGTGTAGCAATTGGATCATCTCAACATGCAATAAAAACATTTGAAGTTGGATTCACTAGTGCTAAAGGTGGAGAGTTTAGATTATCATTAGGTTCTACTGCTACTAGAACTTTATCAGAGGGTAGATATGTATATGATGTTTTAATTGGTTCTGGGTCATCAGTTTATAGAATAGTATCAGGAGATGTGTTAGTAATAGCTGGTATTTCATCAGCACCATAAATAAACTTATACTAGTAAAGTAGGATAAATGGCGCAACCAAGCACACGTGGAGAGTTAATAGACTACTGTAAGAGGAAACTTGGCGCGCCAGTGTTGGAGATAAATGTTGCTGATGAACAAGTAGAAGATTTAATAGATGATGCAGTTCAGTTCTTTCAAGAAAGGCATTTTGATGGGGTCTATCAGACCTATATGAAGTATAAGATAACTCAAGAGGATATTGATAGAGGAAAAGCAAAAACAGGTGGTGTAGGGGTTACTACAACTACTGCAGAAACAACTATTGTAGGAACAGCAACTACATTCTCTTATGAAGAGAATAGTAATTATTTACAAGTTCCTCCTGAGATTTTAGGAGTAACTAAGATATTCCATTATGATGGAAGTAATACTATCACTAATAATATGTTTAGTGTGAAGTATCAGTTATTCTTAAATGATATTTACTATTGGGGTTCTACTGAATTATTGTCTTATGCTATGGTGAAAACCTACTTAGAAGATATTAATTTTCTTCTAACTACAGAGAAACAAATAAGATTTAATAAAAGACAAGATAGGCTATATTTGGATATTGATTGGGGTGCTGTTACTGTTGGGGATTTTTTAATTATTGATTGTTTTAGATTATTAGATCCATCTGATTATACTAGAGTCTGGAATGACTCATTCTTAAAACCTTATGCTACCGCTTTAATTAAAAAGCAATGGGGGCAAAATTTAATTAAATTCCAAGGTGTTAAATTGCCTGGTGGGATAGAGTTAAATGGAAGAGAAATATATGAAGATGCTGAAAAAGATATAGAGAAAATAAGAGAAAATATGTCCAATACTTACGAACTTCCTCCTCTTGATATGATAGGCTAATGGCATTAAATCCTTATTTCTTACAGGGGTCTTCTACTGAACAAAATCTAGTTCAAAGTTTAATCAATGAACAGATTAAAATGTATGGGGTGGAGATTTACTACATCCCAAGAAGATATATTACAAAGACTACTGTAATACAGGAAGTCATTGAATCTAAGTTTGAGGAAGCAATTCCACTAGAAGCATATGTGGATACTTTTGATGGGTATGAGGGACAAGGTTCTCTCCTATCCAAGTTTGGCGTTCAAGCACTTGATGATTTAACTCTTATTATTTCAAGAGATAGATTTAAGAATTATATTACGCCACTTATTAAGAATATACCAAACATAGAATTAGCAACCAGACCTAAAGAAGGGGATTTGGTATATTTCCCTCTTGGTGATAGGTTGTTTGAAATTAAGTTTGTAGAGCATGAGAAACCATTCTATCAGTTAAAGAAAAATTACGTATATGAACTCAGATGTGAGCTTTACAGATATGAGGATTCTGTTGTTGATACAGGAGTGGGTGATATTGATGATAACCTAGAGAAAGCAGGTTACATTGAAACACTTACTCTAGTGTCCTCAGGAACCACAGCAGTTCTTACTACTGGTATTGTAGATGGTGCCTTAAGTCAGGTTACTATTTCTAATACAGGAAATGAGTATACTAGTCTTCCAAGGGTTGCTATTTCCTCTGCTCCTTCTGCAGGATTAACTGCTGTAGGTGTGGCATCTATGAGAGATGATATAGTAGATTATGATGGAGAGACATCTTATAGGATACGAAGAATTGATATTATTAATCCAGGTTATGGATATACTATAGGTCAAGAACCAGAGATCTATACAGTTGGTGGTGGTGGAGCAGGATTTGCTGCTACTACTGGTATAACTGACGGTGCCATTGGAATAGTCACAATTACCTCAGGGGGTACTGGATACTCTACAGTTCCTTTAATCACCTTTACAGGAGCACCTGCAGGGGGTACAACAGCAACTGCTTTAGCATACATTAATAGTGTGGGTATTGTTACTCAGATTGGTATTACTAATGCTGGTGCTGGATATACTGTTGCTCCTAGTGCTACAGTTACTGCTCCATTCATGGGAGGTACTGGTAACTATGTCTTTAATGAGGTAGTAACTGGTGCTGCAACTAGCTCCACTGGTAGGGTTAAGTCTTGGGATGCATCTACTCTAGAACTTAAGGTTTCTATTACCACTGGTGCATTTGATGATGGTGAGGTTATTACAGGTAGCACATCTGGTGCTCAGTATGAATATCAGAAAGTTTCTGCTACTAATGTTGATGATGGATTTGCTGATAATGATAGTATAGAAAGCTCAGCAGATGATATTATTGACTTTACAGAGACTAACCCATTTGGGATGCCCTAAATAATACACTAGGATTGTAACAATGTTTGAATATTTTTATCACGAAATAATGAGGAGGACCATCATTGCGTTTGGTTCTATCTTTAATGGCGTTAATATACAGCACGACAATAGTGATGGTTCTGTAGTAAGCACTACTAAGGTTCCTTTGGCTTATGGTCCTACTCAAAAATTCTTAGCAAGATTAGAGCAAGTCCCCGATCTAAACAAACCAGTTCAGATTAGTCTTCCAAGAATGTCTTTTGAGTTGAATGGACTTAATTATGATCCAGCAAGAAAATCTACAACTACACAAACATTTTTAAAAGGTGTTAAAGGTGATAAGAGCACATTAGCAAAAACATATCTTCCTGTACCATATAATCTAGAATTTGAACTTAGCATCTTTACTAAGTTGAATGATGATATGCTTCAGATAGTGGAGCAAATTCTCCCATACTTTCAACCTGCATATACTGTATCAGTAGACCTAGTTGATACTATTGGAGAAAAGAGGGATATTCCTATTGTCTTAAATTCAATCACTACAAGTGATGACTATGAGAGTGATTTCTCTACTAGAAGAGCACTCATTTATACTATGAGATTTACTGCCAAGACCTACATGTTTGGTCCTGTCAATACAGATATTACCAAGGATGTTATCAAGAAGGCATCTATTGGATATGTTTCTGGTAGTAAGACATCTACTCCAACTAGGGAAGTTACTTACAGTGTTGTACCTAGAGCAACTAAAGCATATGGAGATACAGTTACTACTAACTTAAGTGAAAATATAGATGATAGTATTGCTGTTATTAATGTAACCAGTGCTAGTGGTATAGAAGCAACTAATTACATATACATAGATCAAGAAGAAATGTATGTCGAATCCATTTCTGGAACAGCACTAACTGTTAGAAGGGGTCAAGATAATACTGCTGCTACTGATCATGTAAATGGAGCAGAAGTTAAAGTAATTACATCTACAGATAATGCTGCTATAGAATTTGGAGATGACTTTGGATTTGATGGAACCATCTAATGACTAAAAATTTTGATGAATTAAATGATGCTTTTAATGTTTCTAGTGAAATAGTTACTACAGAATCTTCTGAGGTAGGAATAACTAAACCAGAGAAACATGAAAGAACTGACATTGAAAGAGATTATGATTATACCAGAGGAAATCTGTATAGTATCATAGAGAAGGGTCAGGAAGCAATTGATGGTATTCTTGAACTTGCTCAAGAGAGTGAGATGCCTAGAGCATATGAAGTTGCTGGACAATTGATTAAGAGTGTATCTGATGCTACTGATAAGTTAATGGACTTGCAGAAGAAATTAAAAGATGTAGAAGAAGAGAAGCAAAAAGGACCATCAACAGTTAATAATTCATTATTTGTTGGTTCTACAGCAGAGTTAGCAAAGATGCTTAAGTCTGTTAATGTTGAAGATAATAAATAAAGTATAGGGAGAGAAATCCCGC
>VTLG01001156.1_pt1 | contig 17333 bp, 20 predicted proteins | sample 4694571 | NCBI WGS metagenome assembly VTLG01 (sample SAMN12604809, study PRJNA352737) | marine metagenome | biome: ENVO:00000447; feature: ENVO:00000209|ENVO:00000569|ENVO:01000036; material: ENVO:00002151; isolation source: viral sequences binned using virsorter ...
TCGGCTAATTGTACCTTGACTCTTGAATATTATGGAAAAAGCTTTCATTGAGCTTAGAGAGTGTAAAACTCTCAAGGAAGTAGATGCTTTCATTTCTAATCATTTTCCAAATGGTTTAGAAAAAGAATTACATCGACCTAAAGACCCAAAATCAATGTTTTACCCTAGTGGTGAATATATTGGTTTTAACTTAGATCGTTTTATCTACAACAGTAAACTTGCCGCTTATTGTCATGCAATAAGAGACAATATTATTGGTAGAACCGGAACAAGTTATTGGTCTGACTTTGATCCACACGTTAAGGATCCTGATCCAGAATGTACAAAATACTATGGTCAGGAAGTTCACGAGGTGTGGACAGGAAGGTAACTTCACATAACGCCCTCTTCGGAGGGCATTACACATTATACATTGCACTTTATTATGGAATTTAATTTCAATGACGGCGGTAGAGCCAAAGCTGGTTACAAAGGACGCACAGGAGACTGTGTAGCCAGAGCAATAGCAATTGCAGCAGAGCTACCTTACAAAGAAGTCTATGATCGACTTGCAGAAGGTAACGCTACTCAAAGAGTTACTAAACGCATGAAGAAATCAAGGCGTGGCGTAAGGACTGCTAGAAACGGAATCAATACTAAACGCAAATGGTTTCAAGACTATATGCAAAGTTTAGGATTCAAATCTGTTGCTACGATGGGTATTGGAACTGGTTGCAAAGTCCATCTAAAAGCAGATGAGTTACCAAAAGGTAGGATTATCTGTAATCTAAGCAGACATTATTGCGCTGTTGTAGATGGCGTTATAAACGACACCTATGATCCTAGTAGAGGAGAAACAAGATGCGTTTATAGTTACTGGATAAAACAGTAATGTTACAGCCCCCCATGCAGGGGGCTTTTTTTTGTGCTAATGTGTTCGCGTGTGTGAGAACTTGTGAGTGACTAGTGGAAACTAGGCAACACCAGACATTTGCAAGAACTAGACCTCTAGTAATAGGGGTCTTTTTTTATCTTCTTGGTTTTATCTCTACAACTGCTAGTTCTACTTCTTTAAGCCTATGAAAGACTTCTTTCATATCATCATGCATATCATCTATTTTTGTACTTAGCAATTCGATAGCTGTGGTATTTCGCACAAGATCATCTCTTGATTGTCTACCACGATAAGATATAGAACCGACTGACACAAAACAAGCTGTTAACAATGCACCACCAGTAGCTGCTATTACTTCAATCACTTTACGAGTCCTTGATCTATGCCTATTATACAGAAAAACCCTATGACAGAACAAAAAAAGAAAAACGCATTCCAAAAACTAAAGGATGGTTTGGATGATAAAGAAGAACAATTAGCTATTATTAGTCTCTTTGTTCGGCTTGGCGTTGTGGTTTGGAGCGGTTTTATCGTTACATTAAACTACATAACAATACCTGGCTATAGCTCTGAACCTAAAGATATAACTTTTCCGGCCAGTTTATTGACAGGTGCGCTTGCTACTTTTGGTCTTGAGGGATCAAAGAAACGTAGTGAGAAAGACACTAAACTTGCGGAAAACGAAGGTATGATACAGACTATAAGAGTAATTAATCCTCCTCTCAAAATTGAGGGTGCTGAAATTATCGACCCCAAATCTAAAAAATGAAAAGACTTTTGCCATTTTTGTTTCTTGTATCAGCACCAGCATATGCTGATATAACATCGACAATAAGCTCATCTGTGCAACTAGAAGTAGCTGCGCCAGGCACAACTGCTGATCGAATAGGTAATTCTTATTCTGTTTCTGGAACAGGTGTAACAACCACAGATGGAACAACTGCTGGAAGTTTAGGTGGGCTGGGTACAGTCACTAATGGCGTAAATGCATATACACCAATTACTGCATCACAATTGACTGACGGCGAAAGCTTTTCATATACAGTTTCACATACAACCGGGGATACCATAGCAACAAGTTTGACAACAGGTGAAGTTAGTCCTTTTGGCGATTTGACTAGTACATCTGGAGGTACAGCTACAAACCTCGCCGGAACTGTAGATAATCATGTAATAACAATAACAGCCGGGTCTAGTGGTACTACAGCTACAGGTTCTTATGTTACATCTGTGACTGTGGACTAATATGACTTATGCGAAAGCTTTTATTATTATTTTTTATATATGCCTTGCCAGCTAACGCAAACATTGTTCCAAACTTTACAACCGGGACAATGTCTAGCACAACAACCACCCAAACTACAATTACAGAATCAATTACCAGTAAAGACTATAAAACTGGTTATGAATATACAGTTACAGGTACAGGCATTGAACATGACGGAAATAATATATCCCCAGAGGCAGTACAAGTTACAGGTACAGTAGGAGGACAGAGTTATACATGGACAGGAGCAGATATGACAACAAAACCAAACTGGACACTAACAAATCCAACATCAGGCGATGCTTTTCAATTTACAGAAACATATTCTGGGCCAGGCCTTCAGAACGTCACAACTATAAATCGCACCATAGAAACGGAATCGGTCGTTACTTCTACCTCTGTCTTTCAATAGCCCTATTCCCAACAAGTGCTTTGGCTAATGCTGTCAGTCAAAGCAATAGTGGATCTGTAACTAATCAAAACTGGAACGTAAATAATGGTAGCTTTCATACAAACCAATACGGAGGGGGAGTTGTATGTCAAGGAGCAATGATGACTATAACTCCGTTTACCACATTTAATACAAACTATCGCAAGCCATATCGAGATTATTATTATACTCCGGTGTATGACGAGACAGATATTGTTGGTGACTTTGATGATGATGGCAACCCTATTGGAGATGGTACGCCAGATAATCCAGGTGATATTTTGTTTTATCAACAAAATTACTCTGGTACAAATAAAGATAGTTTTGCACTTGGAACAGGAATTACATTGAATTTTAGTATCCCTTTAGATAGACAATATACGAAACAATGCAAACAAGCTGCTCAAGTACAGAATGACATTAACAAACAAAAGCTTAAGAACCTTGAGCTTGATTGGCATTTCGCAAGATTAAAACATTGCGGAGAAAAGAAAATTTTGGGTATTCAATTTACTAAAGACAGTCCATATTATGATTTATGTAGTGACATTGAGATAGTGCCGCAAGCAAACCAAGTTTTACCTCATAATCATAAAATTGACCTAAAACAATAAAAAATGCCCCTTCAGAATCGCCTGTAAGGGGCTTGTAAAAATGTCTGCTTATGTTTATACCTACGATTTTGGCTCTTTTTTCTTTGTTAACTTAGAAACGGCTTGTTTGACTAAAGGTCGTACTAGCTGTAAAACAAGCGGTGCAGAAGCACCGACCAAAGCAAGACTAAAAACACCAACAAATTGATTAGCAGAAGGGATGTATTGATCTTTGAAGGGTACGTCTTCATAAAGAGTTATGCACTCAGTTTTATCTAAGCGATGTCCAACTACGATTTCAAGTTTTTTTGCATTTCTGTAATCACCTCTGCGCTGATCTTTTGGACCAGGGCATTCTGGTATAACAATCTTTTCTTCTTCTTTAGGTAATTCTGGTCTTACTGTTTGTGGGGTTTCTGTTTCATTAGTTTCTGATCTTTTTTCTTGTTCTTTGTTTTCTACAATTTCTATTCTTCTTTTGTCATATAACATAGGTTGAAATGTTGGCATAGATCCGTAAGGACAAGAAATCATTGTTCCTGTAGGATCATCATTATATAAAGCAGTATTTTTAGGTGAGGCATCTCTGTGATATCTAACACAGCCAGGTAATTTTATAGATGGTGGTGGTACATTTAAAACTTGATATGGAATATGTAATGGTATATTTATTTGCGGTATTTCAATTTTTGGAATTGATATATTAGGTATTTCCATTAATCATAAGCATCTCTTTTCTTTAATACTTCTACTTCTGAAAAACACTTAGGACAAGACAAGTTTGTTATTACCGAAAACTCTGGATAACCATTCATATTTTCTTCAATGTCAGTATCTCCACCAATTATTAATTGCGTACTGCACCAATAACAATTCATTTTTTTAATGGCATTTGTGGTATTGATGGGCCTGTTACGTTTGGCAAAGATTTATCAAGAACATCAGGCATAAGCCCCTGCACATTACCAAGAACTTCATTAAGTATCTTGGCCTTAAACTGTTCGCTGGTGACGTACTTAAATGTGAAGAATCCACCGCCCAAGATGCCTAGTACTAAAACTGTAGATAAAATGGAAAGATAATTACAAATTTTTTGAAACATGATCAAAGAAGCATTAATTAAAGCAAGCGTACCAATAACATTTATGGTACTTTTTCTAATTATAGGACTAGCACCATTGCGTGTCATGTATGGGATTATTGACCGAAATATACCTGTAAAAAGCAAGTAATGTTTAATATAAAAAGTTATCAATACAAATTAGATAATTGGAACAGTAAAAAACAAAAGTTAAATGAAATAATAGAAAAAATAAGTTTTTATCAAGACAAAAATTCTAACTTATTAACTGATTACGGATCTAATAATAATTATGAAGCAGATGTTATACAGATATTAAAAAAAGATATTATCAAGTTTTTTATAGAAGCTAATCTTTATAATCCATTTGTGAGTAGTTTATGGTTTCAACAATACAATAATGAACAATGTCATCTAACTCATAATCATGGAGCATTAGGTTATAGCTCTGTTTTATATATAAATTATGATGCAAAACACCATACAGCAACAAGATTTTTATCTCCTTTTTATTCAGTTACAGGAGAAACTATAACTTATGTACCAGAAGTAGAGGAGGGAACACTTTTAGTTTTTCCAAGCATGATAAATCATTATACTTTGCCTAACCAAAGTCAGAAAACTAGAACAATATTATCTATTAATTTTAAAGAAAATCGTTAATATTATTCTTTAGTATCTTCTTCTTGTGTTTTTATTAGATCATCACAAGCAGCAATACCACCTCTTAACTCGTATATTTTTTTTTCACAGTTTTGCATAACCTGTTGAGCTTCTTGATAGTTTTTTGCTATCTGTTGTAATTCAGATTCAAGAGCAGCTTTCTTTTGGTTTGGGTCTAACATTAAAGTTTAAAGTACAATACCAATATAATATCAATACTACACACTTATATCAACTAGGTTCTGTCGGCCAAGTTGGATTGTTAGGATCTGATGTATTTGCTGGTAAATCTCTTAATTTTTGTCTGTAAGTCGCCCAAGGAGTTTTTATTGCGTCAGGTACGTCAGAACCTTGAGTCCAATCACTCATTCTTAATTTTTGATTTCTATCTCTTCTAAGTAAACGCAATGGTTCGCCAGCTTCTAATTCAGCAATTTTTGATGTTACTTCAGATTTTGTTGGTTGTGTTATGTCAGATGATAACCAAGTAATTCCTTCATAACTATCGCCATTAATAATCCACTCTGCCTTTGGTGTTAACTGTGCTAATGCTTCTGCAATCATTATCCTGACATCTCCAAGACTATTAATGATGATTGACAGGATGATTGATAAACCTGACTGCCATCGTTATTATTATGGCTACGATTTATAGTCAAGGGTTTATCTGACTGCTGTACTCTTACTTGTATTTTATAAGTTACTGCGGATGTTGTATTAGTACCATCACATCCTACAACTGCCCATGAACCAATACTATGGTCATCATTATAAGCTAACCCACCAATAGTCATACATCCCCTAGACCTACTTCCTTCTGATCTACCATTAACTGAATGATGCTCAGTAAAACTTCCAGTACCAATTTGTCTCATAACCCTAAATTCCGAAGCATGGTCTAAGTTACTTTGTCTTGTTGATGCTCTTCCAAAACTTACCAATATAAGAAAAGTACTGCTTGAACTTTGAGGTGTCAGCGTTACATTCATATCTGTAATATCAACAAAAGACGTAGAACTTGTAGAAAAATGTCCACCATTTCTACCTAATTTCGCCTGTAATATACCGCCATACGCTCCAGAAGCGATACCACTCATAGGTCTTAAACTAGAAGTGAAAATTGGCATTAGCTTACCTCCGTTAAGTTAAATTTATATTTTTTGCCGTTGCGTTTGTTAATCAAGAATAGCGATTCCTCTCCTTCTTGTATAGTATAACTTCCCCAAGTTCCGTCAACGTCATTAATTGAACCTTCGTTAGATAAATTAAGGTCATTAGTGTAAATGTTTTTTACTCTGTTAGATGAACTACCTATGTCGTACTGATTATTTAATCCTGGTACAAAATCACCACTACCATCAATTACCCATCTATCTGAATCATTTTCTCTAAAAATTATTCCAGCAGTACCACCTGATATATAAAGGTAGTTACTATGATGTTGAATTTTAGCAGTTCCATTTACGTTACCTGTCCAATCTCCGTTAGTAAATCGGATATCACTTCCTGCATTTACTGTAACTCCACCAGCACCACCAGTAACAACAATATCTCTATCAAACTGTATTGATCCGCTATCTCTACTTATATTTCCACTACCATTAATCGTTAATACGTTAGTTCCGCTAGGATTTCTGAAGTAAAACCCATTACTACCACCCTGTATGTATAAAAGATTACTATGATGTTGTATTTTACCAGCGTGTTCTCCTGTCCAGTTTCCAGAAGATAATCTAATATCACTATTACCACCAATAGTTACAGCACCAGCACCGCCATTAAATGTAACATCTTGAGAAATTGCAAGATTTTTTCCAGTTATAGAACCACTCGCAGTTAGATCAATTACACCACCCCCACTAGAATCTCTGAACTGAAATCCATTAGAACCACCCTGAAAATAAAGTCTATTGTCATGGAATTGAATTTTACCAGCGTGTTCACCTGTCCAACTACCACTTGACATTCTTATATCACTTCCAGCACTTAAAGTAACTGCACCAGTACCACCAGAAAATGTGATGTCTCCAGTAGCTTCATCTCCAGCAATATTTAAAAACTGATTAGCGTGCATACCATCTACTGAATCAGCATCTATTCCATTTCCAGCACCTTCATCTGCGGTTGAGAGAATCTTGTTATAACTACCTCCGTTATAAAAATATGGATTATGTTCAAATACCCAACCAACACCTACTCCACCTGAGGGATTATGTGCAAAAACTCTTGACTGATCTAAATCATCTCTGTTAATACCGATTACCCATGGACTAGAGTTTTGAGGTTTTAGCTCCAACATAGTACTAGAGTTGTGGTCAATAATAACTTTTCCAGTTAAAGTACCACCAGCAAGAGGAAGCTTAGTTGCTATTGAGTTAGTAACTGTTGTTGAGAAATTGGCATCATCTCCGAGTGCTGCTGCAAGTTCATTTAGAGTATTTAAAGCACTAGGGCTAGAGTCAACTAAGTTTGATATTGCTGTATCTGTATAAGCTGTTGTTGCGACTTTGGTGGAGTTATCGCCAGCCGATTGGGTTGTTGCTGTTACTCCGTTGGTTAATACACCAGAGCTTGAAGTCAAGCCACCAAATAATGTATTTCTTGCAGCAATATCAACCCCATCAACTGTGCCTGATACCGCTATATTGCCTGTAACTGATATTCCCGAACTACTGGTAGAAAGTTTTGTTGAACCAGCATAGTTAATATCAACACTTCCATCATTTGGAATTTTTATAGCTGTTCTTTGTGTATTAACACTTCTCTGTGTAATATAAACTTCTGGAGTTGTTGTTGTGCCATCAACACTTTTGACAATAAAGGATGCACTTTGATTATTGGTAATATCATTGTAAGCCATTGCTGTTAAAGCAGACCATACTCCATTAGCTTGTTGGCTATTAGCTACATATAAACCACTTGTAGCACCGGGAAGATTATCATTAGTAAAATCAGTATCGTTAACAGCTTTAGTAACAGAAATTTGTCCTGTTACGTCAATACCGCTTGAAAAGTCTACATTAGTTGCAAATGTAAATTGACCAGCCGAAGTACAAGACATTCTTGTAGCACCAGCGTCATTATCGAACAAAACAAATGTTCCATGACTATTTGTAAGTCTAAAATCGTTTTCTGAATTAGTATCGTTAAAAGTTACAGAAGGAGAGTCATTATTTATAGTTACATTGCTGGTTGATGTAAGTCCACCACCTGTTATACCTCCTAATGTGGTTATAGCTTGCGATCCAAAATCAGGTGAAATCTTTGTACCAGCGATAGCTGCACTTGGATTAATTTCAGCGTTATAAATAGTTTCATTAATAATATGAGAATTGCCTACAGAATTATTAGCTAACTCATTAGCTGTTATAGAATCATTAGCTATTTGAGTCGCTGTTATAGAATCATTAGCTATTTTACCTCCAGCTATCGCTGCACTTGAATTTATATCGGCATTAACAACTGTTCCGTCTGTTATACCATCAGATGTAACTCGTGTAAGTGTCATTTATTTGGCCTCCAATGCAGTAACTTTTGTTTCTAATGTTTCTATTCTAGTCTGTGCTTCTTGTAAAGCTTTAATAGCTTTCATATAAAGAACAGAATATTTTACTGCTTTTACTGTTTCCGTTGAATTACGATCAACTGAAGATGTTGCCACTTCTGTTACTAATTTTGGACTTACTGTTTCAAGCTCTTGTGCGACCACTCCTATATGTAAATCGCCAGTTGGATTATCTTTAAATCTAAATTTTCTTACTCTAATTGCTTTTATATCATCCCATTGTGAAGAAGCGTCAACTATATCTTGTTTTAAAGTTGCATCCGATGTCGAACCATAACTGTTATTAGTGTTTCTTACATCTCCATCTCCCATAATCTCCATTCTTCCTTGATTACCATGAAATTCTGCTGTGCTATGTGTTCCGTTAGCTTCTCTTGAGTGTCTAAAATAAATACTTTTACTACTATTACTATCATTAAGTAAATAAAGTCCATAATTACTAGAATTAATAGTTGAGGTGGAACCATTAAATGCAATATCACCACCATTAGCAATATTTAAACGCTTTGTGCCACCTGTAATAAATCTTAAATCGTTTCCCTGCGCTCCTATGTATGGTTCGCTGGTTGTATTAGAGTCTTTAAAAACAATGTGTACATATTCATCACCACTTTCACATCTAATACTTTCGTTACTTGTTGCGTGATAAACGTGAAGAGGTGTTTGAGGACTTGTTGTACCAATACCTACATTTCCAGTATTAAGAATGGTTAATCTTTCTGAATTATTTGTGAATAAAGTTAGATGACCATTTGAAACCATATTTAACTCAGCATTACCGCTTGAATTATGACCTAATTGAACTCCTGTTCCACTACTTCTATCACCAGCAGTAACTCTGACATATGCACTTGAAGTATTAGCAGCGTCAGGCCAAACGTGTAAAAGTTGCTGTGGATTTGTATTACCAATAGCTATGTTGCCAGAAGTATCTATACGCATTTTTTCGCCATTATTTACATTTAACACAAAAGGATGATTACTAGCTGTACCTGTTGCCCCAACTAAATCTTGACTATATAAATAACTGAGTACATTATTAGTTGTATCTTTTAAAAGAATGGCAGGGTTTGAAGCTCCATGTATTTCTAATAACTGTGCAGGACTTGATGTACCTATACCTACTTTCCCATCATTTGAAATATGTAAACGTGCATTTCCATTAGTATATAAATTTAGAGGATGGTTAGAATCTGAACCTATACGAAGATCACTATCTTGAACAGTTTGTATAAATGCTTTTGTACTTTCAGATTGTGAATTAACTCTAAAAACAGTATGAGGTGCTGAAGCATCTCGTACAACGAGTGGGGCATCAGGAGATGTTGTACCTATACCTACTTTTCCAGACTGATTTATACGCATACGTTCATCAGTTCTAAGCAAACCAGTACCATCTGCGGCACTTCTTGTATAGAATCCGATTGCACCAGCATAACCATCAGTACTAGATGCTTGTTTTGAGATAAATCCGATACCTGCTCTTACTCTTCCTGTTTGAGTTACAAATCCACCAGTAATTGGTATAACCTCTTCATCTGTTGCTCCTACATGAGAAAGTCTTATTCCATGTTCTGCTAATGTACCAGTACCATCTTCTACTGATGCTGCAACATCTAATTCTGCAGCACCATTTGTTAGACCTATACCAACTCTTCCAGAATCAGTTATCGTAACCAAATCAGAATTATCAGCAGCATTAGTTATACGCAAAGAACCACTATTAGATCCTATTTTTATATAGCTATGTGGAGAACCTGATGAATACCGACCTATCTCAAGTTTTGAATTGCTATCATCAGTAATTTTTATTCCACCAGCAACACTTAACTGATCGTAACTACCGCCACCTACTGAAGTAGTATTAATTAAAAGATGTCCAGAAGAATTTATACGCATACGTTCATTAGCAACCCCAGTTGTATAGAATTTCAACGCATCATCAGAATGATTATATCCAATCGCACCTCTTGAAGAATCGCCACTATCTCCAAAATCAACACGACATTCAGCAGTTGTACCAGAAGTCTTTAACATCAATCTAGGTTGTGTTGATGAAGAAACTATTATTTCTGCTGCACCACCAGTATTTACCACATCAAGTAAAGCATCTGGACTTGTTGTACCTATACCTACATTTCCAGATCTATCTATTCTGAATCGCTCATCAATTGTACTTGGAGTTCCTGTTTTGATCTGTAAACCACTCGCACCATTCGATGTATCTTCCATCACAGCTGCCACTTCTATTGAAACGCCGGGTGTATTTGAATCTCTTTGCTCAAACTGAATTACACCATATTGAGATGTATTTGAAATACTTGTTCTTTTATCTTCCAATCTAAGCTTACAAGTTCCAGTAGATGATAAATGTAATAATTGATCTGGACTTGTTGTACCTATACCTACGTTGCCAGAACCATCTATGGTCATACGTTCTGAGCCATTATTAGAAAACGTAATAACAGCATCACTAGAGGGATTTCTTGCATTAATGCTTAAATCTCCTCCAGTTGTATTCATTATTTCTGCAAAATCACCACCAGATCCATCACCATTTGAATCACCATCAAGAATTAATCTTGCTCCTCCAGCATCAGTAGATCCAATTAAAAGATCTTGTTGACCACTACCTCCAACGTGTAGCTCAAAAGCTGGACTTGTTGTACCTATACCTACCCTTCCAGACGAATTTATAACAGCTTTATCACTACCATCAACTCTAAATTTTATTGCACTTGAACCTACAGCGTTATCCTCATCAACTTCAATACGAAGTTGTGTATTATCAAGAGTTATTTCAGCATTATTATTAGTATCAGAATCATCAAATCTAATATTAGGATTATTTGTCTGAAGCGAAAGAAGTCCTGATGGACTTGTTGTACCGATACCAACTCGATTTGTAGATGCGTTTACAAATAATGTGTTGGTATCTACTGCCAAGTTACCTGTAACAGTAAGACCACTCAAGTCTCCTAATGATGTAAGAGAACTAGCAGTAACAGAACTGTTTAGCGTGTTTCCTGTAAGTGTTCCAGCAGCAGCCGTAACTGTGATATTCGCTGTGCCGTCAAAGCTAGTTCCATTTATAGTCCTAGCTGTTGCAAGTGCTGTTGCTGTTGCAGAGTTACCAGTACAAGATGTTGCTACAGGTGCAGCCCATGTAAGTCCTCCTGTGTTGCCAGATTGTGCAGAAAGAAAATATCCGTTAACAGGACTATTACTAACTTTCAATTTTTCTTCGCTTACAGTCTCATCACTAGGTTCTCCTATACCACCTGACTCTTGATAAAGAATAAAATCTGGTGCAGCAGAGATGTTAGCTCCAAATTTTATTGTAGATCCACTTAGCGCAAAACCTTGTGAAGGTGTAGATGTACCTGTATTTGGTTTTTGAATAACACCATTAACACTAACCAATAATGTATTTGCTGCTGTTGGTGTTATTGCTGTAGTAGTACCAGAAGTTACAAGAGTAAAATCTGCATTAGGAAAAGATGCTGCACCATTATTAGCTGCATTTCTGAGTGCTAAATATTTAAAATCAGGGCCACCGCCAGCACCAGCTACCTTTGCTATAGAACCATCATCTTTCTTAAAAAACAGTTCGCCAGTATCGGTTCTAACGGCTGGTTCGCCCGAAACAAGATCACTTGCTGCTGGGTCACTACCTGATGCTCTTTTTAATCTAATTACATTAGCCATCGGCTTTTACCTCCTAATGGTCTAATAGCTTCCACCATCTATGTCAAAACCAGATACACTTCCATTTTCTAGAAAAGTAACAAGATCAGATAAAGCGACCTGTACCATTGTGCCATTGTCGTTAGCAACAAATTTATCTGTAGCAACAAGAGTTGTTGAGGTTGCAGAAGTACCACCATCGCAAACTGTATTTAACTCTGTGGTCGTTACAACCGCCCCATCTAAGATTTGCACTTCGCTATCAGTTAAATCAGCTAAAGAGTTAGCTGTTGTCTGGTTCATCGTTGCAAGTTCTGTTAACTTATCGCTATGAGGTTCTACATCTGTACCAATAACAAGTCCTAGTGATGTTCTTGCGTTAGAAGCTGATGTTGCGCCTGTTCCTCCATCGCTTATTGCAAGAGTACCTGTTATAGAACTAGCACCTAAATTCACAGCCATCTCTGTAGACTCGATTACAAGTCCTCCATTTGATTTAAGATCTACTGATAATGTGTTTCCTGATTTCTGCAAACCATCTGCTGCTGTAATCTGACCAGCACCAGAAAACTGTGCAATCGTAAGGTTATTAGTTCCTACAACAGCAGAACCAGAATCCGATGTACAAACAAAGCCGTTATCTGCGTTTACTGTTCCTTTCTCTACAAAAGTAAAGAAACCAGCAGCGTTAGCACCAGTAGCTAAATCTGCTGCCCTAGCTGGAGAAGAGCCGACTACATAAATACCATTTTGACTTGCAGTAGCCTGGTCTTTAACAAGAACACGATCATTGGTTGATAAGGTAACACCATCTAGCGTGTCTCCATTATTAAGAGCAGTAGATATTGTTATGTTTGCTGTTGTTGCTGCTACGCACGAATCTTTAACATCAAGTCCTTGCGATGTAGCTTCAACGAAGCCCTTAGTCGCTGCATCTTGTGTATTTACAGGGTCGGCTAGGTTTGTAATGTTTTGACTTCCAAAGCTTACTGAAGCTGTTGGAGTAGCCATCTCGTTTAATTTATTTGTTCTAACACCTGTATCAAAATCGCTTATTTTAGTGTGTGCGACAGAAGGAATATCATCGCTTACTAATGCTCTAAATGTAGGTGCTGCATCTGATCCTGTTGTTGGCCCTGATAATACTTTATTAGCATTTATTACTGTATCTTTATCAAAAAACTTACCCTCTCCTCCAATAGGCTCAATAGTAGTTGCAGATCCTCCAGATCCTCCAGTTCCTATACCAATAAATAAAGTTTTACTACCTTCACTAAATGCTAATTCCGCATTTTCTAGTGTGGTTGGTGCTGATGATCCTGTGGATCTTTTTATGCGGATTGTGTTAGCCATAGTTTAAAATGAACCCCCATCGACAAGGTTTTCTACAGTACGAGTTGCATCTGCTTTAAATGTAGCAGAAGTAGAGTCATAGTAAATAACAGAATTACCTACTACACCAGAATCATTTAATCCTTTGCCTGTTGTACTAAAGGATGGGCCTTGTGGCCCTTGTGTTGCAACAGTTATTACTGTTGCGTCACCCTCGTTAACAGTAACAGTATTCTTACTGGTTGTGACATTAACAGAAGTCATGGTGAACTATAACCCTCTGACATAGTTATAACACCTTCAAGGTAGTACTCTCGCAATCCGTTTGGGTCTTCAAGCATTACATCGTAAGAAAGTGTATTAGTTTCAAAAGTAGCAGTCTGTACATCAGTAAGAGAAATATCAATAACACCATTAGCTCTGTTGGTATAGGTAATAGCAAAATCACCATATTTTATATTTCTACCTTCATCCCAACATTGAGCATAAACTGTATATCCAGTAAGGTTTATAACAGTTCCAGTTGAATCTTTAAAAACAAGTTGCAAAGAAAAGTCTGCTCTTCTTTGTACTGTCATGTTGTATGTGCCGGGTTGTATTGCCATAATTAAATTTTAATAATATAAAGCATTGCTATGTTACGAGGTCGAGCCTCAGAACCTTGATTATTTATAGTAATTCCAACTGTTCCAGACAATGATAAAGTACCACTATCTTTAACTGCTGCGTCAGTTGTAACATTGTCATTAGTTCTATAACCAATCTGATAACCCTGACCAGAACCTAGTGTAATTCCTACGTTTGCTATAGAAGGCTGCAAAGATAATCCTCTTATATTGTGATTATGGTTCGCACCCGAAACTGAAATTCCGCTATTGCCATAACTATGATTATGCTGTGCATTATCTCCACCTTGAGGATCATTAATACTTCTTCCATTATCAACTCCCCTACCATCGTCAAAACCTCTAATAAATTCTCCTCGTAAATCTGGAACTTTAAAAGTACTACTATCATTAGAACCATAAGTAGTACCTATAACAGCAAACAAAGCAGCATATGTTCCTGTTCTTGAATATGATTGTCCATTGCATTTAACATAACCTGTTGGAACTGTATTAACAGCTAAACAAAAAACAGATCCAGTAGGTACACCCTCCACAATAGAAAAACTTAAATTACCTGATGCATCAGTTTTCATAAAGCCACCATCAACTATTGCTGGCGGTAATGTGAGAGCTACATTTCCAGATAAAGATGATGGAGATTGTAATGATACGAAAGGAGATCCGCTAGTATCTTGAAATCTAATAGGTAATGCGTTGAGCATATCCAAACCAGCATTACTTATACCAACTCTTTGTGTGCCAGCAGTAGAAAAACCCATTGTGTTAGCCCCTGATCTAAAAATTCCTGTATCGCTGTCTCCATCAAAACTTAGTGCTGGACTACTTGCACCAGAATTATCATCGGCTAATAGTGGGCCTGTAAGCGTGTCTCCAGCCCTTTTTACAAGTCCTAAGTTATTCTCATCTAAATTACCAACATCAAAATAAGTAGGAGTTGTACCAGAAGTACCATCATCTCCTGTAGTTGACCTTATTAATAATTTTTTAGGAGAAGTAGAATTATCTGCAACAAATTCACATGGTAATATTTGACCAGCATCAGCTTTAGGCCCAAAATTATTTGACGCTTCAGCAGCTAAAGCAAGGTTAAGGTCTGCTCTTACACCAGCACCAGAACTATTTGCAATATCTTTGTTAGCTACTTGTGCCATTTAAGAAATACTTTCCTCCATATTACACTCCTTTACCATAACCGACAGCTTGAAATGTGAATTGTTTATTTACTGGAGCATTACTATTATTAGCATCTAATATTTTTATGTTGAAGCCTGTGCCAGTAACTCCTGACAATACAAAATATTCTCCAGCAGATGCGTTTTGTATCGTAATACCAACTGAAGGCAAGAAAGCATTAACTCCTCCTAAACTAGAAGTTCCTGTGAAAAATGGTTTTGCAAAAGTTACATCTAAACCAGAAGAAGCAACTCCAGAAGACAATGGTGCAGTTGAAGTAGTACCACCACTTACATAACTTCTTTCAGTTCTAGACTCAAATGATGCAATAAAGCCAGCTTGAATAACATTAATGTTATGACCTGTATTCTCAGAAGTTAAATTTAATCTAAATTGAAAACCTCTACCTTTGAATGTTCCATTTGCAAAAGTATTAAATGATGAATATGTTGGTGAGCCTGATGGATCTGATTGAGTTGTTCTTACCACCATTTGAGCATTAACATCTTCAATCGCAGTACCATCAAAATTACCATTAGTAGCATAATTATCCCAACCACCTCCAGCAGGCCCGCCTAATTCTGGAGGTAAATCTGGAATTTGTGACTCAATATTATTACCAATTTGTATTCCAACTGTTTGCAGTATTCTTTTTAAATTAAGAGAAAACACACCACCTAAATCTATTGTATTTTGAAAATCATAAGTACCTGTTAATCCATTAGTAGCTGCTGGATTAGTAAGACTTAAGACGTTACTCGTAGTTGTTGTGCGAGTCTTAGTTCCGGGATAATTGTTATCATCATCTCTTTCTGTAAGTATTATTTGTGAATCTATAAGGTCTGGTAAATCTAAAATTACACTTGTCTCTCCTGTACTAAATCTTTCTCCGTCATCTCTAAATTTTACAATATACTCACCTTCTAAAGCTGGTACAACCATCTCTGTGGTATTACCAGCAGCAGCTTGAACAAGGTCTACAGAGTTAGCAAAAGTTCCTGTACCATCAGTCTTATTTGAGTGTCGAATGTAGACTCGACCTCCATGTAAAACATCTGCATCAATAGATTTATCCCACCTTAATCTTACTAACTTATCGTTTACAGGTTCTATTGAAAGATTTTGTACATCGCTTGGTACTGCTGTTTTTCCTTCTGCATTAAATTGAACAGAAGAAGGTGTTGATGATAATTGACCAGCAGCATTAAATGAAAATACTTTTATATCATAAGTTCCAGCTTGTGTATTCATAATTTCTATATCAGGTCTAAATACAATTTCAGTAACCCAGTTTGAATTTTGAAATCTATACTGAACTTGATATTGCGTAACCCCAGCTACAGGTTGCCATGAAATTAGTAATCTGTTTATTGCAATATTATTTACAACAACTACTTCTTCTAATATTGGAGTTTTTATAGTTGGTGCTGGTTTTAATTCATTAAGTCTTGATATGTTTCTGGGTGGTAAGGTAGGGAAATCTGTTGATTCTATATTTGTATATTTATCAGATCTATAAGCCAAAGCACTTATGGAATAATTAACACCATCTTGTTCTTCTACACTTACAACCCTAAAAGTCTGCGGTTCTTCTCCTGTTCCGTCACTTTCTAATAACCAAATAGAATTTACATTAGGTGTTGTGCTTAATGCGCTTGTAAGATCTATTTTATCTCCAACAACAGTACAAGCTTTTTTCTCGACAGTACCATCTGGCATTATTACACTACACTCTTTATTACTACCTCCAAAACTTTCAAGATTAGCAGTATCATCAACTGTAATTTGTGTTGTTGTTGCAGCAGCAATACGACCAGATCTTCTATCTCCTTGCCTAACTGGATCATTTACAGCAATAACACTTCCCGGCCTAACTATTACTCCAGCATCCATTGATGTTGCAAAGTTTATGACCTCGCTTTCCTGTTCCTCCGAGAAGACTATTGCACGAGCCAAACGTTGAGCTTGCCCCCTAGAAGTACAACCAAAACTTTTTACCTGTTTATAAACTATTCCAAGTTTTGCCCTTCTGTTAACTT
>VTLG01004603.1_pt1 | contig 17329 bp, 26 predicted proteins | sample 4694571 | NCBI WGS metagenome assembly VTLG01 (sample SAMN12604809, study PRJNA352737) | marine metagenome | biome: ENVO:00000447; feature: ENVO:00000209|ENVO:00000569|ENVO:01000036; material: ENVO:00002151; isolation source: viral sequences binned using virsorter ...
CGACTAACGTTTCCACACAAGATTGAGGTAATTTATTATGCCTTCTATTTTTGAAGCCACAGCCGGTAAGCTTATCGGTCCTACTAACGGTGGGTCCGTAACTCAAGCTACAAATAAATCTACGGCTGTCACTCTAAACACAGAGTCCGGTGTTATTACTACTAATAACGCGGCTTTAGCTGACGCAGCGGAAGTTACTTTTCAAGTTAATAACGATAAGGTAACCGCAACCGACGTTCCTCAGATTGCTATTGCATCAGGCGGAACTGCGGGAGCTTATTTAGCTACGGTTAGTGCTGTAGCGGCGGGTTCTTTTAAGGTTTCCATTTCAAACGTATCTGGTGGAGCTTTATCTGAAGCTATCGTAATTAATTTTGTTGTATCTAAAGCATCATCAAGTTAATGGGTATGTTCGCCTTTAGGCGTATGAGGGAACAAGAAGCTGCCAAAACGGTGGCTTCTAAACCTCCTATAAAAAAAGTAAAAACTAAACCTAAAGTAAAAAATGGCAATCTCGATAAACGCGACGATAGGCAACGCGTCAGCAAATAGTTACGTTACGTTATCTGAAGCCAACGCTATTGTCGAAGGTCTTATATTAGATGATGATGTTTCGGCTTGGGACGGGTCAAACGACGATAATAAAAATAGAGCTTTATATACTTCGACGATAAGAATCGACCGTGAAAGATTTATCGGTGCGAGGGTTACAAACACACAAGCATTACAATGGCCTCGTCAAGGGGTAAGAAAACCTGATACTTATATTAATACTTATTCGGTCGGCTTCCCTTTTCGTATTTCTACAGATTATTTTGCGGAAGATGAAATACCGGAACAAGTTAAAAAAGCTCAAGTTATATTAGCGGTTTATTTAAACAACAATAGAGATGGGTTAGGATTATCGGGTCTAGAGGATTACAAAAAAGTAAAACTTGGTAATCTAGACGTAGAGCCTAATTTTTATGGTGCGGTAGGTGCCGATAGAGTGCCGCCGTTATTCGAAAGGTATTTTACCGGATTAAGAATTAGCGGTCCAAGTAACATAGCTATTAAAAGGAGTTAATTATGAGCTACTATCCCGCCGCAAAGATTATTAACGATACAGCCGCCCATACGGGTCGTTTTGGTTGTATTAAAGCTTTGCAAGATTCTGTTATTAATACTTTAGTAGCGGAAAATATATCGGGCGACCTTACCGATTTACAGTTTAAAAGTAATACAGCTATAGAAGGAGTTATTACTAGCGTTAAATTAGATAGCGGAACCGTAATCGCATATTTAGTCTAATGGGTCTTACTTCGGGACTAAGAAAAGTTACTTCGAGGGTAGTTAACAAACTTACCGGCGATGTTACTATACGTCAAATAACAAACGGTGCTTATAATACGACTACCGGTGCAGTAAGCGAAAGTAATACCGATGTTACTATTAAAGGTTTAGTTCAAAACGTAAATAATAACGAGGTAAATGATTTAATCCAAGCGGAAGATAAAAAAGTTACCGTAGCCGCTAAAGATTTAACTTTTACGCCTACTCCTAAAGATAAAGTTGTAATTAGTTCCGTTGTATATCAAATAGTAAGAGTAGTAACCGAAGAGCAAGAAAATACCGCTGTTTATTTTGATTTATTTTTGAGGTCCTAATGGCTAGACAAATAAGGTTAGACCAAATAGATGATGTAATGAGTGAAGCGGTACAAAAACTTGTAGCTAAAGTTACTTTGGATTGGACTAGAAGAGCTAAAAAAGCAACGCCGCAAGATACCGGTAATTTATTTAGAGGTTGGCAAACCGATATACAAAAATTTAAAGGGACTATTATAAACCCCGTAGTTTATGCCGAGCCCGTTATTTACGGGACTAATTTACCTCCTAGTTGGAAAGGTATATATAGAACAAGACGCGGAACTATAAAAGGTTTTCCAGAATTACAAGCTAAACAACTTACGCAACAATATGTACCACAACAACTTAGAAAAATTATTAGGGAGAGTTAGATGGCCGCTACAGATTTAAATACCGTAAGAGCGACAATAGAAAGTAGGTTAGCTACCGAGTTAGCAAGTAGTCCGGCTATACCCGTTGTTTTTGCTAATATGCCGTTTGATTCTAAAAGCCAAGATAGTTTTGTTCAATGTGAAGTAAGTTTTGGAAGCGGCTCTACTATTTCTATGGGAGATCAAACAAATGCTTTTAATTCTATAGTAGGTTTACTTGTTTTAAATATATTTACTGAAGATGGGATAGGGTCCGGAGCAAATTTTACTATTTGCAAACGTTTAAGGGACCTATACAATAGAATTACAGTTTCCGATGTTATTTTTGACGCTGTAGTAGGACCCGAAATACTTACGGCAGCACCCGAAGGTAAATTTGTAACCCAACTACGAATAACTTTTGAAACATTTGAATCACTTTAATTATGGCTAAATTAGAAATTACCGAAGAGATGCTTGACGCTATCGAACACGTTAAAGGTAGAAGAGAGGCTGCTTATTGGGACCCCGAATGTAGAAAATATTTTGAGTCGCAACAAAATTCTAAAAAAGATGCAGAAAAAGCTAAAAAAGGATAATATTAATATAAATATTATTTTTTAAATCATGGCTACCGCTATTAGAGGAGATGTAGGCAAGATTATGTTTCATAACGCTGCCGGTACTGAAGCCGATGTAGCGGGAACGAGATCATGGTCTTTAACCGTAACTAAAGATACTCACGAAACAACCGCTCAAGGCGATACATCTAAAAGTTTTATCGGTGGTCTTATTTCGGGAGAGGGTTCTGTCGAGCTTCTTTATGATACTGCCGGTAACAGCGACTATCAAGCACTTATAGATGACGTATTAGTGACCGGAGATGCCGCCGATGCTTTGTTTGAATTATTTCCAGATTCCGGCACCGCTGCTAAAAAAATAGGTTTTTCCGGTATTATTACGGGTGCCGAGTTTGGTGCCACTCTTGGAGAAACTCAAATAATCAATGTTTCGTTTATTACATCAGGTGCCATAACTTCAGCTATATAGTAGATTAGGGTAATTAAAAAAATAATTTATGACTAAAAGAGGCATAGACCTACTTACGGAAGCCTACGGCGACGTAATGTCTATAAGACGTAAGTACGAATTAGACCTACCAAACGGGCAAAAAATAGATTTATATTTTCCGCCGCTTACTAGATACGACAGGCAAAAGGCACAAAAAGCCGCCGGAACTGATGACGCTCTTATTGTATCGACTCAACTTCTTTGCCAAATGGCAGAAAAAGAAGATGGGAGTAAATTTTTTGCTATGGCCGACGCTCCTGATTTACAAAGACTTTTGCCTGAGAAGGTTTTAAATGATGTCGAGCTTTTTTTATTTGAAGTTAAATTAGACTTAGATACAGCAAAAAAAGTATAAGGAGGAATAACTGGCTTAACTTTGAGTTTTTCCTCGCAACTGAACTAGGTAAGACCGTAGAAGAACTTCGGAAAAATTTATCTGAAGAAGAATTTATTTATTGGGCGGCTTATTACGAAAACAAACACGAAAAAGAAAAACTTATACTGCAAAGAGCAAAAAACCGGTAATATATAATTAATAATTATTTTAATTAGTGGCCGAAAGTATAGTAACCCTAAGAGTTGACACGAGTCAGGCGACTAGAGCGTTAAAAGGTGTACAAAATCAAACTAATACTTTAAGTAGAGCCGTAGGCGGTTTAAAAACAGCTTTTGCGGGCGTTGGTTTTACTCTTTTAGCAAAACAAGCTATAAATGCGTCAGCTAATTTTAATAAATTAAATTTACGTTTAAGTCTTTTAACCAAAGCTACGGGTCAATTTGCTGAGGCTCAAGCTATAGCTACCGAAGGACAAAAACTTTTCGGAATGAGTGCAACCGAAGCTTTAGAGGGAGTAACTAATATAACAGCTAGATTAGCTCCTTTAGGCGTTAGTTTAGAAGATATAAGACAAACATTTTTAGGCTTTAATACTGCCGCTAAATTAGGTGGTGCATCTACTATGGAAGCTACCGCCGCTTTCAGGCAATTAGCTCAAGCTTTAGGTTCCGGAAGATTAGCCGGCGATGAATTTAGATCAGTTTCAGAACAAGTTCCCTTAATATTAAAACCTTTATCTGAGGAACTTGGTGTAACTACCGGCGAGCTTAAAAAGTTAGCGGCGGAAGGAAAGCTTACTAGCGACGTTGTTATTAGAGCTTTAAGTAAATTATCGGAGGAAGGGCAAGCCGATTTAAAAGCTATTTTAGAAGCTGACCCGACTCAAGTATTTAAAAATTTAAGAAACGCGGGAGAAGCTTTAAGTATTACTATTGGTAATATGTTAAGTCCGGCCGTATTAGGAGCAACTAAAGCATTGACGGCCCTAGTAAAAACTATAAGCGATTTTTTAAATACCGAAGCCGGACAAGTAACGGCTATTTTTACGGGAACTGCTTTAGCGGTAAAAGCTTTAACCGTCGTCGTTCCGTTAGTAACGGGCAAACTTGTAAGTTTAGCGGCATCTTTTCAAATAGCGGCGGCAAATTCTTTTTTAGCGAGCACCGGTTTAAAAGGAGTCGCGGCTTCTAGCTTTATAGCGGCGGGGGGTTTAAGTAGTGCGGCTATAGCGGCTCACGCTTTAAAAATTGCTTTAGCAACTACAGGTATAGGTTTATTAGTTGTTGGTTTAGGATTTTTAGCAACGGCTTTTTTAAAAGCAAATAATGAAATGCAAACCTTTAATACTTTATTAGAGTCTGGTTCTGTAGCGGATATTGATGCCCAACTAAAAGCTACTAAAGAAAGAGTTGACGAACTAAGGCTTGCTATAAGTGATGTTGAAGGCGGTGGAAAATCAGCTAAATCAACAAAATTAAGATTAGGTAGAGATTTAGAGAAAGCAAATGAAGAGGTTACTAAATTACAAACTGCTTTAGATGCCGCAGAAGCAAGACAACTAACAAATGAATTTAATATTCAATTAGATACTTTAAAAGAACAAAATAAACAATTAACTAATAGCGTAATAAGGTCGCAACTTAAAACCGAAGAGGAGCAAAAAGCTTTTGATTTAGAAACACAGATAGCTGAAATAAGAAAACAATTTAGTGGAGAAGAAGAAGAAAGATTAGTAAGTTTAGCAAAACAAAATCACGAGTTGAAACAACAAGAAGATCAAATAAAAGCAAACGCCGAAGCCGCTAAAAATTTAGATAAAGTTTTTGAGGATATTGGAAATTCTATTGCTACGGGAGTTTCAGATGCTTTAGTAGATGCAGTTATGCAAACTAAATCGTTAGCCGAAAGTGCTAAAGCTTTGTTAAATGATATAGCGAGACAGTTTTTAAGACTTGGGATAAATACTTTGCTATCTAGTTTTGGCGGTCCTTTTGCTTCTTTGCCTACTTTTGCTACCGGTGGTCGTCCTACCGTTGGTCAGGCTGCTTTAGTTGGAGAGAAAGGTCCCGAACTTTTCGTACCTTCCGTAGCGGGGACCGTTATTCCTAATAATAAAATTACTGGCGGAGGTGCCGTAACAGTTAATGTCAACGTAGATGCTACCGGAAGTAATGTTGAAGGAGATGAAGAAGAGGGTAGAGAGTTAGGTCGCCTTATAGCGGCGGCAGTACAATCTGAAATAGTTCAACAAAAACGTGCCGGAGGTTTACTCGCATAATGGCTACTTTTCCTTCAATACAACCTACATACGGAACTAGAAAAAATAATGCACCGGTAACTAGGACCGTTAGGTTTGCCGACGGTTACGAGCATAGAATTATGTTTGGATTAGCTCAAAATCAAAACCCTAAAATATTTAACTTAACTTTTAACGTAAGCGAAACAGATGCTGATACTATCGAAACTTTTTTAGATGCTCGTGCGAACGACCAAGCTAGTTTTGATTTTACCCCGCCGGAAGATTCTGCTAGTAAGTTTGTTTGCGATAAATGGACTAAAAATATATATACAAAAGATCGTGCGACTATATCTGTTACTTTTCGGGAGGTTTTTGAGCCATGAGTACAGGCCCTATTATTAGCGATTTACAAAAAATAAATCCTTCTTCGATAATAGAACTTTTTACTTTAGAAACTACTTTAGCTTTACACGGCTCCGCTCAAACTTATAGGTTTCATAATTGTACGAGTTTAAATAATAACGGAGATGTAGTTTGGGCCGGTAATAGTTATATTAAACTTCCTATAAAAGCCGAAGGTTTTGCATATCAGAGAGGACAACTACCACGCCCGACTTTAACGGTATCTAATGCTTTAGGGACTATAACCGCTATTTTGTTAAACGTTAACGCCGTTACCGTAGGTAATGATTTGACCGGAGCGACCGTTACGAGAATAAGAACCCTTGCTCGCTACTTAGATAACATTAATTTTCCCGTAACTTCAACTACATCTTCTTCAACCGAAACTATTGCGGACCCTGCCGACGCGGAAACAGTAACTTATACGGTAACGGTAGTAAATGTAGGTGGCTCAAATATTTTTGCTATAAACGGCAGTAATAATCCAGTTATAACAATGAAACGCGGGTCTACTTATATTTTTAATCAAGAGGATAATTCTAATAGTGGACACCCTTTAAGAATTAAATCAGATGCCGGAGGTCAGCAAACGACTACTAACACCGGTACCGCCGGAAGTGCCGGTGCTACTGTTACTTATCAACCCGCTTACCCTTCCGCTCCTAGTGATTTAAGATATTATTGCACCGTTCACGGAAACGGTATGGGAAATACTATTACGATGAATAATCCTAATACCACCACGCAAACTACTACTACTACATCTACCCAACAAGTTAATACTTTAGGAACGGCAGACCCTACGGCAGAATTTCCCCGAGAAATTTATAAAATAGATAGAAAAGCTAGTGAAAATAGAGAAGTAGTTACATTTGAACTTGCCGCCGTATTTGATCTCGCCGGTATAAGAGCACCCAAAAGGCAATGTACGAGAGCCGAGTTTCCTTCGATTGGTACGTTTATAGCATGAGTTGGAAAAAAGAAGCACTTGCCCATGCGAAAGACCAAGACCCTAAAGAAGCTTGCGGTCTTTTATTAAATATAAGGGGAAAAGAAAAATATTTTCCCTGTCGTAATTTAAGCCAAACTTCTCATCAATGTTTTATTTTAGACCCCGAAGATTATATAAAGGGAGATAATTTAGGCGATATTATAGCCATAGTTCATAGTCACCCCGTAACCCCTCCGGTTCCTAGTCAAAGCGATAAAGTTGCTTGTGAACAAAGTGGTCTTAAATGGCATATAGTAAATCCTAAAACTGAAACTTGGGGTAGTTTAGAACCTACCGGATATAAAGCACCTCTAATAGGTAGAGAGTGGGCGTGGGCTGTTAATGATTGCTACACCTTAGTAAGAGATTTTTATAATGAGGAATTAAATATTAATTTAAAAGATTGGCAAAGACCTACTACTTTAGAAGATTTTAATAAAGACCCTATGTTTGAAAGGTGTGCTTGGAGAACAGGTTTTAGAGAATTAAGGTCCGATGAAAAACTTAAATATGGCGATCTTCTTTTTATGTCTATATTGACCGACGGTTTAAATCATGTGGCGATTTTTTTAGATGGAGATGTTTTACACCATTTAACCGATAGACTAAGTTGTATAGAGCCTTATTCAGAGTGGCTTTTAAAATGTACCGGTAAGAGGTTGCGTTATGTTGCGTAAAATAAAACTTTACGGAGAGTTAGCCAATTTTGTTGGACATAAAGAATTTGAAGTAAAAGTAGAAAGCCTTAGTCAAGCTGTTAGTTTTTTAATAAATAATTTTACGGGAATAGAAGAATATATGAACCCTAAATATTATCAAGTAAAAGTTGGTAATTATTTAATAGATGAAACAGAAATACACCACCCTATAGGTCAAGAAGATATTCATTTTGTACCTGTAATACAAGGTGCCGGTCGAGGTTTAGGAAAAATATTATTAGGCGGTGCATTAATAGCTTTATCTTTTGGTGTCGGGGGTGTTTTTGCTAGTCCTTTAGCTTTTGGTGCAAAAGGTTTTGGATTCGCGGCAGCCGGTTTAGGTGCTAAAGCCGCTTTCGGTATAGGTGCCGGACTTTTATTATCCGGTGTAAGTGATATGTTATTTCCGGTTCCAAAATTACCGGATTTTAATAGTGAACAAGACCCTAGAATATCTTTTAACTTTAGTGGGACGCAACAGACGACGAGGGCGGGAACTCCCGTTCCTTTAGTATATGGGGAAATCTTTACCGGCTCGGTCGTGATAAGTGGTGCGGTAGATACTGAACAGGTAAGAGCATGACTAAAAAAATTATTAGAGGTTCCGGAGGAGGAGGTTCTCCGCCACCACCACCCCAGCCAACTAGAACTCCCGATACTTTACATAGTAGGCAATTTGCTACTTTCTTAGATTTGATAAGTGAAGGTGAAATCGAAGGTTTTGCATCTGCATCAAAAGAAGGTTTATCTAAAGGTTCTACGGCATATAATAATGCTGCTTTGAAAGACGTTTTTCTTAACGACACACCGGTTTTAAGGTCAAACGCTAATTCTGCTAGTCCTACCGATGGCGATTTTAATTTTAAAGATGTAACTTTTACACCTCGTTTTGGTACAAGTAATCAAACTAAAATAGCGGGAATAGAAAGTAGTTCATCGGTGACAGCCGTAGGGACCACCGTTACGGTCTCTTCTCCGGTTACTAGGCAAATAACAAATACTAATGTCGACGCGGCAAAAATTACTATTACTTTCCCTCAAATACAAGAGGCTACTGATAAAGGAGATTTATTAGGTTCTAGCGTTCAATTTAAAATATCAGTTCAATATAATTCTGGTGGTTTTACTGATGTAATTACCGATACGGTAACGGGCCGAACTGCCGATGCTTATCAAAGAGAATATCGTGTAAATTTTACCGGTGCTTTCCCTGTAGATATAAGGGTTTCTAGAATTACCGCCGATAGTACAAACTCTTCTTTAATAAATGCTTTTCAGTGGACTAGCGTGGCAGAAATAATAGACGATTCTAATACTTACCTTAATAGTGCTTACGCGGCTATTCGATTAGATTCGATGCAGTTTGGTTCTATCCCTCGTCGTAAATTTAGGATAAGAGGTATAAAGGTCCGGATTCCGGCGGCGGGTGCTAATAGTTCCGGTACGCCGAGTGTCGATGCTACTACCGGAAGAATAGTTTATCCCGACGGTTATATATTTAACGGAACTATGGGAGCGGCGGTATGGACATCTTGCCCCGCTATGATTTTATTAGACCTACTGACTAATAGTCGTTATGGCTTCGGCGATCATATAACCGATAGTAATTTAGATTTATTTTCGTTTGTAACGGCTAGTAAATTTGCTAATACTTTAGTAAGCGACGGTTTTGGAGGGCAAGAAGCAAGGTTTTCATGCAACGTAAATATTCAAGGTTCGGGCGAAGCCTTTGACCTTATAAATGAATTATCCGGTGTAATGAGATGTATGCCTATATGGACAGCCGGAAGTATAAGCCTTAAGCAAGATAGTCCCGCGACGGCTAGTTACTTATTTAACTTGAGTAATGTGACTAGCGAGGGCTTTAACTATAGCGGTAGTAGTTTAAAACAACGACATAGTGTGGTTTCGGTTTCTTACTTCAACATGGACACGCAAGAAATAGACTTTGAAGTTGTAGAAGATGCAACGGCTATAGCAAAATTTGGTTCGATAATAAAACAAGTAAAAGCTTTCGCGTGTACTTCTAGAGGTCAAGCAGCCCGTTTAGGTAAAGCGATATTATTTGCCGAACAAAATGAATCGGAAATTGTTTCTTTTTCTACCTCTATAGATAGTGGCGTAGTAGTAAGACCGAGTGCTGTAATAGCTATCGCAGACCCTGTAAGAAGCGGTTTAAGACGTGGCGGTAAGATTGCTTCGGTAACTTCTACAACAGTTATTACAGTTGATAATTCGGCTAATACAGACTTACCTACGGCTAATAATCCTGTTTTAAGTGTAATTATGCCCGACGGTACAATAGAAAGTAAAAATATTAGTTCCGTAAGTGGTGCGACTATTACAGTTTCCTCTGCTTTTTCTCAAGCACCAAACGTTAATGCTAATTGGATTATTTCTAACGATACGGTTGAATCTCAACTTTATAGGGTTATTACAGTAGAAGAGGTTGACGGAATAAATTATGCAATAACGGCTTTATCTTACGTTAATGAAAAATACGCCTTTATTGAAGACGGGGCCTCTTTACCTACTAGGACCGTAAGTATATTAAATGAATTAAAAGAGCCTCCTAATGCTTTACAAGCTGAAGAAAAATTAGTTGTTATAAATAATCAAGCCGTAAGTAAATTAATTATTAGTTGGCAACCTATAACCGGCGTAACTCAATATCAAGTTAACTATAGGTTTAATAATGGTAATTTTGTTTCGAATACTGTTTCTAGCCCTGACTTTGAAATATTTAATACGTCTATAGGTACTTATGAAATAGAAGTTTTTAGTTTTAATACGGCTTTAGAATTATCCGCAACGTCTACTAACTTAACTTTCAACGCGGTAGGAAAAACTGCGGTTCCTAGTAACGTAACGGGTTTAACGGCAGAACCCATAAACGAAAAATTAGTAAGGCTTCGTTGGAATTTAGCAACCGATTTGGATGTGACGCACGGTGGCCGAGTGTATGTAAGACATTCTCCTCTAACTGATGGCAACGGCACTTTTTCTAATAGCACCGATCTTATAGAAGCTTTAGCCGGTAATACTACAACTGCGGAAGTACCTCATCTAGAAGGCGAATATATTTTAAAATTTCGTGATGATGGCGGTCGATTTAGTGCCGGTGAAACAAGTGTAATTATAGATTTACCTGATAACCTTGCACCTTTAATAGCTCAAACTAGACGCGAAGATTTAGATAGTCCTAAGTTTCAAGGTACAAAAAATAATGTTGCATTCGACGCGACTACTAATACTTTAAATTTAGTCGGCGGAGGAAATTTTGACGATATAACTGATTTTGATGCTGTCGGCTCTTTAGATGATTTTGGTGGCATATTACCTTTAGGAACCTATGATTTTGGAGGAACTGCCGGAGGCGATACTTTAGATTTAGGTGGAGTATTTAGTTTAGATTTAAAACGTCATTTTTTAACCGAAGCTTTTTATCCTTCCGATTTGTTTGATTCTAGAGGTTTGATAGATGATATAACCGACTTTGACGGTGCTACTGCTACGGAAGTTAACGCCGAGATGTTGGTCCGTGTAACGCAAGATAATCCCTCCTCCGGTTCGCCTACTTATACAGATTTCCAAACATTTGCTAACGGCACTTATAAAGGTAGAGGATTTCAATTTAGGGCCAAACTTACAAGCGATGATACCGCCCAAGATATAAAAGTTTCACAATTAGGTTATACGGCATCTATACAAAGAAGAACCGAGCAAGGCAACGTAACTGCAAGCGGAGCGGGACAAAAAAATATAACTTTTCAACACCCGTTTTTTGTAGGAACAAGTTCTATTTTAGGTGCCAACAGTAATTTACCGTCGGTCGGTATAAACGCTCAAAATATGGTTAGTGGAGATTACTTTTTAGTTACCAACGTATCATCAACTGGTTTCACCGTAGAATTTAAAAATAGTTCAAATGCTTCAATAGATAGAAATTTTACATATCAAGCTGTCGGTTTCGGTAAAGGCTGATAAAATAAAATAAAACATTCCCTAAAATGGCTGAACACGATTTTATAATTGATAACGGAACGGGAAGTGCGGTCAGAACTGACTTAAATAATGTCTTACAGGCTATAGCGTCTAATAATAGTAAGTCCGGTGCCTTAACTACTAACTACGCATATCAATGGCACGTTGATACATCTGACGGCAACTTAAAAATAAGAAACGCGGCTAATAATGGATATGTAACAATAGGCCCCGTAGCTACTACAGCTTTCGGTTTAGCACCTCTAACAGGTGGTACTTTCACGGGAAAAGTAATTCATAACTATACGTCAAGTTTAACTGTACCAAGCGGAACGACCGCACAAAGAGACGGCTCCCCTGCGGTTGGAATGTTTCGTCATAATAGTACTTTAAATCAGTTCGAAGGATATAATAACGGTGCTTGGGGTGCTATAGGCGGTGGGGCGGGAGCAACCGGAGGCGGAACCGACGAAGTTTTCTTTGAGTCCGACCAAACTGCCACTACAAGTTACACCCTAAGTAGCGGAAAACACGCTCACACGGTCAGCCCGACGATAAATTCCGGTGTCACGATAACCGTGCCAAGCGGAGCAATTTTAGTTATTCTTTAATTATGGTATTAAACATTAACGGCACTACTGGTATTTCTGGGGTTGATGGGTCAGTTTCCGCACCAGCGTTAACAGGAACAGATAGCAATACTGGTATAACATTCCCTTCTGCTGACACTATTAAGTTTTCAACTGGTGGTGTCGAGAGATTATCAATAACTAATAGTGGATTAAATGGCGATGGTTCTGGATTAACTGGAATAGCTGCCGGAATAACAATGTTTCAAAGATGGGTTTTTACTTCTCCAATAACTTTTGGTGCGGGTTACGCTGTTATTAGTACCAATTTATCCGCCCGAAGTGCAAGTATAGGTTCTTCTATGACTCAAAGTTCTGGAGTTTTTACTTTTCCTTCTACTGGCATTTATAAAATTAGTTTTTTTGGCAACTGGCTAGATCAATCTGCTAATAATGATTATTTGGGACAAAAAATACAATACTCAACAGATAGTGGAAGTAATTATAGTGATGGAATAACTGGTTGGGTATCAGCACAAACCAACGATTACGCATCTCAAACAGTTGCTATCATTTTTGATGTTACTAATGTTTCTACACATAGAGTAAGATTTTCAGCACAATCTCAGGGTAATGGTGGTGCATTTTTATTTGGTGCATCTTCAACTTCAGACCTTAATTACTTTGAATTTATACGTTTAGGAGATACATAATGGATTTTGCAACAGGTAGGCCAAATCACATAGAAGATTATCTTATAACAGTCAAAACAGGACAATGGTTTGGATTTAGCGACCCAAATAATAAAATTTATTCAAATCTCATAGTACACGATGGTAGTACAAAACCAACGGAAAAAGAATGTACAGATGGACTTGCTACATTACAAGCTGCATGGGATTTAGAAAATGATAGTTATAAATCTAAAAGAAGGGCAGAATATCCAAAATTTGAAGATCAGTTCGACCAGATATATAATGAAGGTATAGATGCTTGGAAGGCTACTATTAAAACTATTAAAGACAAATATCCTAAACCATGACAGCAAAGATTAAACTAAACGCAGCATCAGGTGGTGGGTCTTTTAGCATACAAGCACCCTCATCATCTAGTAATAATAGAATTTTCACGCTACCAGACTCGGCAGATGCAACACTTTTAACAAGTTCTACGTCTACAGGAAAAGTTTTAAATTCAGGTCAAGCCGTAAAAACTGACACATTCAGTACACAGGCTACAAGTTTTACAGACATTACTGGTTTGACAGTAACAATGACACCAGCTTCTACATCTAGTAAATTTTTAATAAATTATACTGTGCATTTTCAACCGAGAGATCAGCATTATTCAGGTGCTATTAGATGTGTAAAAGTTGTTGGAGGTGTAACAACAGATGATATTTATGTAGGTCAAGCAAATGGAAGTAGAATAAGATCTTCAAATTACTGTTGGTCAGATAATGAGCAACATTCTAGAGCTAGTTTCAGAATACAAAGTGGCACATTTATTCACAGCCCAAGCACAACAAATCCAGTTACTTTTAAATTGCAAACTAGGTTATTAGGAACTTATGGTTATGCTAACGATGTTTTTGTAAACAGAAATAATACTTATAATGATGGCGATAGTTATGGTTCTGTACCTTCTGCAATAACAGTATTGGAGCTTGCATCATAATGTTAGATCACGACGCAATAAGAAAAGCCTATCCTTCTATAACAACAATTGACGATTCTTTTGTTAATTATGGACTTGATTCGAGTGGTAATAAAGTTTCTATAGTTCAATCAAAAGTTGATGCTGCAAGAGCTAACTTAGATGCTGAAGCTGCTGCTGTTAAGTACAAAACCGATAGAACAACTGATGGTTCTACAACATACGATACAATCGGAAATCAATTAGATATGCTGTATGCAGATATGCTCGCTGGTAAACTAGATACAACTGGAACGTGGGCTACCCACATCAAAGCGGTTAAAGACGCTAACCCAAAACCTAGTTAATTATGTCAGAGATCAAGGTAAATTCGATAAAAGGAGTAGCAGCTAGTACTGCTGCTATTACTGTCAACAATACTGATGGAACGGCAACTGCTAATCTTACAAACATAGGTGGAGGTCAATTAGGTAATAGAAATTTAGTAATTAATGGTAAACAAGAAGTAAATCAAAGAAATGCTACAGTAACTTCTTCTGGTTATGTTACTGACCGTTGGACATTTAATGAAGCTACAGATGGGGCTGTAAGTGTAAGTCAAGTGGTTGATGCCCCTGCTGGATTTTATAATAGTTTAAAAGTAGATGTTACTACTGCTGATGGTTCTTTAGCTGCTACCCAAAATCTACACGTTTTTCAAAATATAGAAGGAACAAATATTAGGCATTTAAATTGGGGAACTGCTAATGCAAAAACAGTTACAATTTCTTTTTATGTAAAGACTACAAAAACAGGTGTTTATAGTGTTGTTTTAGAAAATAGTAGTACAGATAGATGCCAAGTACAAGATTACACAGTTTCAGATACAAATTGGAATAAATATTCATTAACTTTTACAGGTGATACTTCTGGAACATGGCTTGCTAATAATCAAAAAGGTATTAGGTTACGATTTGGACTTGCTTCTGGAAGTACTTTTACGACAGGAACTACAGGAAGTTGGTTAGCTGATGATATGGTTGGATCGACTAATATGGTTAATTTTATGGATAATACTAATAATGATTGGTATTTGACTGGCTGTCAGCTTGAAATTGGAACTGTGGCAACAGATTTTGAGCATAGGTCATTTGGTCAGGAGCTTGCTTTATGTCAAAGATATTTTTATAACTTAACAGGAACTAGCCTTAATACTTATAGATGGTTTTATCCAATTAACACAAGTGGAAACTATAGAAGAAGTCCTATAGAATTTCCTGTTAGCATGAGAGCAGCCCCAACAGCTAGTAATTTGGCGGGTAATAATAACGGTTCAGCAGGTACACCAACAGGAATACAACATTCTGATGTTAATTCTGTTGAGGTATATTGGGATGCTTCTGGCTCAAGTCATTTAGTAGAATTAACACAAGCATATTTTTCTGCGGAGCTTTAATAATGGCTATTTCTTACAAACTTGTTAACGATCCTATTAAAGGTACACCAGCACCGATAATAAAAAAGACAGAAGATGGTGCAAGTAGTTTTATTCCGAAAGACGAAGCAAACACCGACTACCAAGAATACCTTGAGTGGGTAGCAGAGGGAAATACAGCCGAAGCTGCTGACTAATTAACCTTCTCGTGCATCTGTCTAGTCATTAAACCCATAGTGACGTAGAGAGGGGATAGGGCTACAATAAGCAGTAATACAAGCACACTTGAAAAAGATAGTGCTTTTAAAATAGCAAATTTTATCATGACAAAAATTTCTCAAATATTATCTATTTTAAGTTTTATAATATCAGCGTCAATGTTAGGAGGAGGATATTTCGGATATAAATACGTTACATCGGAGCAGTTTAAGGCACGAATGATAAACGAAGTACTTTCTAATCTAAAGCCAACTATCCCCGATATTATTGACCAAAAAATGCCGAGAGCAACAAGCTTACCTATCCCCACTCCTTTAAAAACTAACTAATTGGAAATAAAAGATATTTCTATTCCGGATATTTATATACCGGATATAGTTCCTATCTATACGCCCTATATTAATCATTCGGTAAAAAATTTAGATATAGAAGTTATTGGTTGTACTTACCAACATAGGGATATAAAAAATACGGGTAATAGAAACTTATTATTAGACGACCCTAACGGGGTTTTTACAACGTGCGACTTTCCGTTTCCTAGTTTTTTTCCTTTAGATTACACGCCGGAAAATTTAATTATGGTCGAAGAGCCTTTAACTAACGACCAAACACCAGAGATACCGGAACCGGCTTTACCGGAGGTAAATAATCAAGAAAAAAAAGAAGATGAAATAGTTATTCCGGAATGTCCCTCTAGTAAAGATTTGCGGGTAGGTGATTTTCGTAACGAAAAAAAATTAGAGCGTGTTATCGGTCATAAATTATCGGATAATAAGCTTGAGTGCATAACTTTGTATGAAAGTGTCGAATGGAAAGACCAGTACATACCTTCCGCACCTCAATTTGTTGGCGTTTTTAGTCTTGCTTTGGTTGGCTCTTCTGCTCCGCTTATACTTAACGCTGTAAAGCCATTAGTAAAACAAATAATCACTAAAATTACTAAGAAAAAAGATAAAATAAATAACGGTAGATAGGCTAAACCCGTAAGCTTATCTACTTTTCAATCTTGTGGGTATGCGGCAAAACTTGGTTTGGTGGGATAGAAACTTTTATACCTTCGCAAGTAGTAGCGTATTTACCGACAAACTGAACACCGAGTTTTATTTGTTCCGAGCAGAATTGAAGCCGATAAAGCTCCATCTCCATTTTGGTTTTGGCTATTAAAAGTTTTTGGGCCGCTATATTAACTTGGGTTGCTTCGTGGCATAGTGCCGGTGCTTTACCTAAAGGAATATTTATTTGCATACTTATACCGTAATTTAGATTGTAATTATCTTTTTCGAATCTTGGTGTTTCTTGGTAATATTTTATTTCGCCGGTATTTTCATCATATATAGCTTGCCGCGTAACGGTTTCGATAGGTCGGTTAAAACTCCAAGCGTCAGTTAAGTAGGGAGTAATCGTTAGGCTCGGCGAACTACAAACTATGCCTTGCGACATTCTAAACTGCGGCGTGGCCGACGGTAATATCATTTGGGCGTTATTATTCACTACGCCTGTACTTTGGCTTTGAGGCGAGGCTACGGTCGTATTAGCAAAAACAGGTTTTACAGGTAATAACAGTAAAATTATTGACCAAACGTAGTTGTAGTTTCTGTAGTTGTTGATGTGTTTATAGTCCTAGTTACTGTAGTTATAGTATCTAACGATGGCGTAATCAACGTTTCTTGTAGTGAAAAAGCCGCTCCCTGATTGACAATAGACCAACGAGGAATAGCCTCTAAATTTGGGGAAGTCCAACTAAAATTTACACCGTTAACGGTTTGTTGGT
>VTLG01006317.1_pt1 | contig 17329 bp, 23 predicted proteins | sample 4694571 | NCBI WGS metagenome assembly VTLG01 (sample SAMN12604809, study PRJNA352737) | marine metagenome | biome: ENVO:00000447; feature: ENVO:00000209|ENVO:00000569|ENVO:01000036; material: ENVO:00002151; isolation source: viral sequences binned using virsorter ...
TTGGAATTTATCTGAAGAAGAAATACATTATCCAACTGGTCAAAGCGATATATCAATCATTCCTGTTGTAGGAGGTGCAGGTGGTAATACAGGAAGAATATTGTTAGGTGCAGCCTTAATTGGTGTTGCGATTGCTTCGGGTGGTGCAGCTTTTGGTGCTGGAGGAGGTCTTGGCTTTGGGTCTACTCTAACTACAGCCAGTGGTGCGACTGCTTTTTCAGCAGCAGCGTTAGCTGGCAATATTGGTATTGCTCTTGTTTTATCAGGTGTAGCTGGACTATTAACACCAGTTCAAGATGTTCCTAAAACAGAAGATGATCCGAGGCGTAGTTTTAGCTTTAGTGGTATCCAAAATACTTCTAGGGCTGGTGTTCCAGTTCCTTTGGTCTATGGAACCGAGGTGATGGTCGGCTCTGTTGTTATCTCAGCAGCAATTGACACAGTACAGGTGGAAGCATGAGCAACTTAATTATTGGTTCAGGAGGTGGTGGTGGTAAAGGAGGCGGTGGCGGTGGTAGCCCAACAGAAGCTAGAGATAACCTTGACTCAAAACAATTTGCCAAAGTATTAGATCTTATTTCTGAAGGTGAAATTGGTGGATTAGTTAACGGTGCAAAATCTATTTTTATTAATAATGTTCAATTACAAAATGACGATAATTCTTATAATTTTGCAGATGTTTCATGGGAATCAAGAAACGGAACTTCTAGTCAATCAGTAATCCCATTAACTGAAAATACTTCAACGACTAAATCGACTGGGTTCAGTGTTGTTGGAAAAACTGATACCAGAGTAGTTCAAATTACAGATTCAGATGTTGATGCAGTTAAAGTTATTATCTCTGTTCCTTCTTTACAAAGACTGTCGGATGAAGGTGATATTTATGGTACGGAAATTGAATTAAAAATAGAAGTTCAATATCAAGGTGGAAGTTATGCAACAAAGGTTTCTGGCAATGAAGGCAAGATTACAGGTCGAACTGGTGATCTTTATCAAAAAGAATATTTAATAAGGCTTGATGGTACTTTCCCCGTCAATGTAAAAGTTTCAAGAATTACAGATGATTCAACAAGTTCAAAATTATCTAATGCTTTCAAGTGGGAAAACTATGTAGAAATTACATACGATCAACGAGCTTATGCGAATAGTGCTTTAGTTGGGATGCGTGTTGATGCTGAACAATTTACAAGTATTCCATCGAGAAAATATTTAGTTAAAGGGATCAAAGTTAAGGTTCCTCATACGGCAACCGTTAGGGCAGATGGAAGTCTTTCTTACTCAGGAACTTTTAATGGAACTCTCGGTGCAGCAGTCGTTACCAACGATCCAGCTTGGATTTTATATGACTTATTAACAACAAGTAGATATGGATTAGGTGATCATTTAGCGGAAGCGGATCTTGATAAATTTTCTTTCTATGCTGCCTCTCAATATTGTTCAGAGTTAATTGATGATTGCACTGGAACAGGTGGACAAGAGCCTCGTTTTACTTGCAACGTCAATATTCAATCAGCAGCAGAAGCTTATACCGTTATTAATCAACTATGTTCAATCTTTAGAGCACAAGCTTATTGGGCTGCTGGTTCTGTTGCTTTAACCCAAGATTCTCCAGCCGATACAAGTTATCTTTTCACTATTGCAAATGTACTAGAGCCTGGATTTACTTATTCAACGAGTAGTCAAAAGAATCGCACGACTGTTGCCATCGTTAAATACTTTGATAATGACTTAAGAGATTACGCCTATGAGGAGGTGAAAGACACTACAAATATGGCTCGTTATGGAAGTGTTGTAAGAAATATCAATGCTTTTGCTTGCACAAGTAGAGGTCAAGCTTTACGGCTTGGTAAGTGGCTTCTCTATATGGAGAACTCAGAGAGAAGTACTTGTTCTTTTGTGACCTCTATAGATGCTGGTGTTGTCTGTAGGCCAGGTCAGGTGATTGAAATAGCTGATGAAATGATTGCTGGATCAAGAAGATCTGGAAGAATAAAAGCTTCACCAACCCCAACTACTACTGCAATTCCTCTCGATGACGACACTGGATTAAATGTTTTTAATAGTCCAACACTTTCAGTAATTCTTCCTGATGGATCATTTGAAACTAAAAATGTAAGTAGCATTTTATCTGGAGTTGTTACTGTTTCTTCTGCTTTTTCTTCTGCACCAAATCCAAATTCAGTCTGGGTATATCAAACTTCTGATTTAGAAACTTCTACTTGGCGTGTTATTTCTGTAGAAGAACAAGATGGTAGTAACTACGCTGTTAGTTGCCTTGAATATAACTCTAGTAAATATTCACATGTTGAAAGCGGAAACACTTTAACGACAAGAGATATAACTAATTTAAACGAACCACCAGCAGCACCTTCTGGCTTGTCTGGACTAGAAACTATTTATGAAAATACTGGTATTGCAAGAGTAAAAATTATTCTGACCTGGACAAGTAACACTGATAATGTATTTCTTAGATGGAGATATGAAGACGGGAACTGGGAGTCAAGGACAGTAGAAGGAACAAGACAATATGAAATTCTTGATACGGTTGCAGGTAATTACACAATTGAATGTTATGCCGTTAGTGCATCTGGTTTACGCTCTACTGCACCAGCACAATTAACCCCATTTATTGCAGCAGGAAAAACAGCAGCACCTACACAAGTTACTGGTATTAGTCTTTTGCCTATAGATGAAGCAAGTGCAATTCTTAGCTGGACAAGATCAACAGAATTAGATGTTTTATTAGGTGGTCAGGTTTTAATTAGACATAGTGAATTAATAAGTGGTGCTCAATGGTCAACGGCTCAAGAAATTGTTGTTGCAGCTTCAGGAAACCAAACACAAAAACAGGTACCGTTATTAACTGGTACTTACCTTTTGAAATTTAAGGATGATTTGGGGAATGAGTCGCCAACACCAGGAACCAATGATTCAGATTGGAATGATACGAGAGTTACTATTGATCTTCCTGAACCTTCAGAGCGTTTAATTGTTCAAACAGTTGATGAGCATACAGCTAATTTTGCTGGAACAAAAAATAATACTATTTATGATTCAAGCTTAGATGCTTTAAAGTTAACAGAATCTAGTGGTGCTGTGTCGAGTACAGGTGATTACTTATTTAATAATTCTGTTGATTTGACACAAGTTTACGATGTTAACATTAATAGAAATATGCGTTCTAGCTCCTTTGACTTGGGTTCTTTATGGGATTTAAGAACAAGTTTGATTGATACTTGGGGTTATATAGATTCAACCGGTGCTGCAAGTGCTGATAAATGTAATGTCACTTTGTATGTTCGAGCAACAAATGATAATCCTAGTGGTTCCCCTACATGGGGTTCTTGGCGTGAATTCTCAAATGTTTTAGTTAGAGGTAGAGGATTTCAATTTAAAGCTGTTCTTGCAAGCACTGATACTAACCAGAATATTTCTGTGACTCAATTAGGTGCTCAAATTAAATTACAAGGTCGAACAGAAAGTATCTCTACACCTATTGCTACAGGATCTTCCACTTATACAGTCACTTTTACAAATGCTTTTAAAGTTGCACCAAATGTAGTCATTACTCAAACAAATCAACAAAGTGGAGACTTCTATGAGTTATCAAACATCTCAAGGACTGGTTTTCAAGTATTATTTAAGAATGGCACTTCAGCCGTAGCTCGTTACTTTGTATGGGCTGCTGCTGGTTTTGGTAAAGAGATTACTTAAATGACTAACACACATGACCATGACATTGCTAATCAAATTGGAGCACAGTTTAGAGCAGACTTAAATAATGTTTTAGATGATATTCAATCGACCAATTCTGGAGCCTCGGAACCTACAACTAAGGTTGCTTATAAATTGTGGGTAGACACCACTAATAATAAATTAAAACTTAGGAATGGATCTAATAATGCTTGGATTGCTCTTGGATCGACTGAGACAAATTTTGGTCATGCTACGGCGGCCAATCCATCGTTAACAGGAACCGTTACTAGTGCGGGAGATATAGTTTGTAACTCTAATGCTCGAATTAAATTACCAGTCGGAACAACAGGCCAAAGACCTGGCTCACCAGCAACAGGTGATGTTCGATATAACTCAACTCTTTCTAAACAAGAAACCTATAACGGTTCAGCTTGGGTTACAAGTTCAATTCCAAGTGGAGGATCAGCCAATAATGTTTTAAAAAATAATGGTAGTGGAGGTTTAGCTTGGGATACGGTTGCAAATCTAATTACTGTCGTTAATGGAGCACAGGTTAGTACGTTTGGTAGTAGTGGAACATTTACCCCTGCTAGTGGGAGAACAGGATTCTTATTTATTTTGATCGGCGGCGGCGGTTCTAGTGGTGGAGGACAAGCTAATAATGATGACACGTTAAGGCCGGCAAGATCAGGCCAAGGTGGTTCAGGTGCAGTAGCCGTAAAGTTCTATAGCGCATCCGAAATGGGTGCTAATGCTTCTGTGACTGTTGGATCAGGTGGGGCGGCTTCTACTGGTAATGGAAGTGCTGGTGGATCGTCTTCTGTTAACCCTGCTGGATCAGGTGCGACCTGTACTGCTGGAGGCGGTGGTGGATCAAATTATGCAGGAGGAAACGCAAATACAGCAGGGGGATCGGCTGGTACATGTACTTCAGAACTATTGGGTGTTAATGGTACTCAAGGATTAACAGGAAACGTAACTGGATACACAGACTATGTACTATCAGCCTTTACAACTAATAATTATGGTAGGGGTGGGGCTGGTAAAAACCACCCAGACTCAGGCGGTTCAACTGGTAATGCTGGTGGTGCGGGATATGCTGTTGTCTTTCAGTGGTAAGTCGCAATCCATTTTCTTCTGAAATAGTTGATCAAATACAAAATATAATTGAACCCTACTTAAAAGAAATAAAAGAAAAATCTGAAGCTAAATATATTACTGATTGGAAAGATAATTTATCAAAAGAAAGTCTTTTTTCAGCTATAGACTATGAAGTACCAAAAAGTAAAAATAATAACTTATCATCCGTTTCGGTAGATAAACCTGCTAAAAAAATAGAAAAAATTATAAAAGATTTATTCCCTAATTTATATGTTGCTTGTAGTGGAACTTTTTATTATCCAAATACAGGTTTTATGAGTTGGCATACAAATAATGATAATCCAACAGATCGTATTTATATAAGTCATGCGTCTGAGCAAGGAAAATCATTTTTTAGATATTACAAAGATGGAAAAGTCATTACTGATTATGACGACAAGGGAATTACTGTTAGACGTTTTACGGCTACAGGAACTAAACCTTATTTTTGGCATTGTGTAGGAAGTCAGTGTGATCGGGTTAGTATTGGTTTTCAATTAGCTAAACTTGATGTAAAGGATTTCAGACCGATGGCACGTTACGCAATTATTGAAGATGAAAAGGTAACTGATGTTGTCGAATGGAATGGGGATGTAAATGTTTGGCAACCTCCTACTGGATCTACAGCAGTAGTAGCTGGTGACTCTGTAGGAGTAGGAGACACTTATAAAGACAGCACTTTTACAGCAACAACTGTTTCTAGCATTGGAGTTGATGCTAAATGGATAGCTTTAAGAAAAAGCCGTAATGACTTATTAGTTGAAACTGATTGGTGGGGTGTTTCTGATCGAACAATGACTGATGCACAAAAAAAATACAGACAAGATCTAAGAGATCTTCCCTCTACTACCTCTGACCCTGAAGATGTGACTTGGCCTAATAAACCTGCTTAAATAATAAATATCCAATATGTCGAGATAAGCTTTAGACTATAGACACTAATTAGTAGACGTTTATGGGAGTTATACCGGGGTTGTATTCGCCAAAGGTCTACAGAAGGGTCGATTGGACTAAATCAATCACTCTTAAAGATTCGTCTGGTAGTGCTGTAAACCTAAATGGCAGCACTTTTACATCAAGTGTTTGGAATAAAGAAAGGAACAAAAAATACACAGATATAACCTGCACAGTTACTAATGCAGCCAATGGTCAGCTAACACTTTCTTTGTCTGAAGCTCAAACGGCTGTCCTCCCTGATTCTCCTTATTGGGATTTAAAACGTGCTGTAGGAGCTAATACTGAGTATTGGCTTACGGGTCAACTAGACGTTCAGCAGGGATATACAGAATGAGCGTCACGATTTCCGAGTCGATTAATCAGGTTAATGTCTCTGATGATCAGAACCAAACAGTAGAGGTTATCAGTGCAGGTCCACAAGGTCCAGGTATAAACCTCGATGATTCAGCTAAGATAAATAAAAGTATCGTCTACTATGACTCGACATCAGCTAAATTTAAAGCTGATACGGTTTGGACGACAGACACACTTACTGATGGTGGCAACTTCTAATGGCTAACACGATAAGAATCAAAAGAAGTACTGGAAGTTCAGCTCCTACCAGTCTTTCCAATGCAGAACTAGCCTATGCAGAAGGCAGTAATATTCTTTACTACGGAACGGGTACAGGCGGTGCTGGTGGATCGGCTACCTCGATAGAGGCAATTGGAGGTGATGGCTATTATTCAACTCTTGCTACGGCGCAGACTATATCTGGAAATAAAACATATACAGGAACATTAGATTTAAGCGGTGCAACTGTTCAAAGTTTTACTTGCGCTCAAAACTTAATCGTAAGCGGAAACTTAACGGTTTCTGGTACTACAACAACTGTTAATAGCACAACAACAACGATTGCCGATAAGAACTTAGAGCTTGCGAAGGGTGCAGCGAATGATGCAGCCGCCGATGGAGGTGGAATAACTATTGACTCAGGAGAAGGAGACAAGACTTGGAATTGGGTTAACTCAACAGATGCTTGGACATCTTCTGAGCATATTGATCTTTCTTCCAGCAAGGCTTATTACATTAATGGAACTTCAGTTCTAAACAGTACAACTCTCGGTTCTAACATTGTTAATTCAAGTCTTACAGCACTTGGCACAATTGGAACTGGTGTATGGGCGGCAACTGATGTAGCCATAGCTCATGGTGGTACTGGAGCAAGTACAGCCGCCAACGCTCGAACAAATTTAGGACTTGTTATTGGCACGAATGTTCAAGCCTATGACGCAGAACTCGCAGCGATAGCAGGGTTAACAAGTGCAGCTAATAAACTTCCTTACTTCACTGGCTCAGGATCGGCTGCTGTTACAGATTTCAGTGCTTATGGTCGAACATTAGTAGATGATGCTGACGCAGCAGCAGCCAGGACAACACTAGGACTTGGCACGATGGCAACTCAAAACTTAAACGCCGTCAATATAGATGGTGGAACGATTGATGGAATAACTCTTGATGGTGGTACTTACTAATCGTTACTAAATAGGAGGTAGGTCAAATGGCTAACACAATCAAGTTAAAAAGAGGAACTAGCACTCCATCGACGAGTGACATAGCTAGTGGCGAAGTCGCTATTGATACCTCGGCTCAAAAGTTATATATCAACGATTCTGGAACGGTTAAAGAAATTGGAGGTGGTGGTAGTTCTATTGGTGGAAATACAGGCGTTGATTTCAACGATAATGTTAAGGCTCGCTGGGGAACAGGGAATGATTTAGAGATCTACCATGATGGAACTTCTGTTGGTTATATAAAAAATACATCAGGTCTATTAAAAATATTAAGTGATAATCAAGTTAGTATTGCTGATGCAGATAATAATGAAGACTTAGCTAAATTTATTGATAATGGTTCGTGTGAATTATATTACGACAACGTTAAGAAACTAAGTACAACCTCGTCTGGAGCTCTTTGTGAAGGTAGTGGTATTGTAATTTTTCAAATTTCAAGTTCAGATAATGATGCTGTCTTAAGTTTAAAAGCGGCAGGTAACAACGACACTGACTGGTCAATCAGAAATGATTTATCAGAAAGTAATGAGTTGGGTTTTCGATTTAATAATAATACCAGGATGCGCCTTGATTCAAGCGGTAATTTAACTGTTCTTGGTGATATTGATATTGGCGATAACGACAAGTTGTTAATAGGTGCTGGAGATGATCTACAGATTTACCATGATGGATCTAACTCGTTTGTTCAGGATATAGGAACAGGAGAATTAAAAATTGCAGGTAATGTTGTACGAATTGTTAATGCAGGTAATAGCGAAACTCAATTTAAAGCAACTCAAAACTCAGCCGTATTACTCTATTACGACAACTCGAAGAAGCTTCAGACTACTAGCGATGGAATTACTATGTCAGGTCATATTGATTTACCTGACCAAAAAGAAGTAAGGATTGGAGGAGCTAGTTTAAGATTACGCCACGATGGTCATTCAATAATTCAAAATGACGAAAGTGGAGCTTGTATGTTCATTTCTAGCCATGAAACACAATTTGCTAATACTGGTTTAACTGAAGCTCAAGCTAAATTTTTCCAAGACGGAGCCGTAGAACTTTATTACGACAACAGTAAGAAGTTCCACACGACTACAAATGGACCTGCTGTTTCATCAGGAGGAGCTGATGATTCTAAACTATATTTTCTAACTGGTAGCCATACAACTACAAGAATTGGATATGTAGGTCATTCCCAGTTTGGACTAGATGTTAATGGCGGTGTGCATATTAGAGACGCTGGTAACTCCTATGAGACAATGCTTAAAACCATTAGTAACGGAGCCGTAGAACTCTATTACGACGGCGTAAAGAAAGTAGAAACCATGAATGGTGGTTTATCAGTAACAGGTCAAGTAGCTGTTGCAGGTAGTGGTGTAAGTTTATCTATAGCAGATAGTGGTAAAGCTGCTTTTGGAAATGGAGATGATCTAAAAATCTGGCATGATGGGACGCACACAAGATTAAACAATGCAACTGGTAATTTCAATGTTCAAACAGGAGCTTTTGTTGTTACTAATGTTGCTAATAGTGAAAACTTAATAATAGCAACTCAGAACGGAGACGTAGAACTCTATTACGACAATAGTAAGAAATTAGAAACTGTATCAGGCGGGATAAACGTAGTTGGCTATGTAAATGTTCAAAGTTCTGGTCAAATCTATATAGAAGATGGCGGTAAATTGAATGTTGGAACTAGCAATGATTTACAAATCTACCATAGCAATAGTGGAGGTGCAAATTTTATAGAAACAGGTAGTCAAATAATTCATATCCAAAGTGATTCTTCTATTCGATTACAGAAGAATACAGGTAGTGAAAATATGTTGATTGCTAGTGCAGACGGAGCAGTAAATCTCTATCACGACAACTCACTAAAGCTTGAGACTACCTCGTATGGCGTGTTTGTTACTGGCACGTTTAGAGCTGATGTTATTGATATGCAGGATAATAAAAAGTCAAACTGGGGAGATGGGGATGATCTGCAAATCTACCATGATGGAACGGATACATATCTCACAAATACAACAGGTAATACTTTAATTGGAGGTAGTGCTGGAAACGCTGTATATATTCAAGGTAAAGCAGGTGAAGGGTCTATAGTCTGTGCAGCAGATGGAGCTGTATCTCTTTATTACGACGGCGTAAAGAAAGCTGTAACTGCATCAACAGGATTCCATATTTATAGTGGAAATCTTTCGATGAATGATAATCAAAAAGTAGCGATTGGTGCGTCAAATGATTTCCAGCTTTACCATGATGGGAGTGTAAATAGAATAGTAGGAACTGGGTCACATGATATAGAGGTTTATACTAGCAATACGAAACGATTTACAATCGGATCTAACGGTAATACTACTTACTTAGACGATGTAAAATCAATCTACGGAACAGGTTCAGATTTAAGAATTTACCATGATGGAAGTAATTCTTATGTTTCACAAGTCACTGCTGGACAGAATTTATTCTTAAAAGGTGATGCAGTACAAATACGTTCTGCTAGTAATGAACAGATAATAGAAACAGCAGCTAACGGATCCGTATCACTCTATTACGACAACGTAAAAACTTTACAAACTGCCGCAAGTGGAAACGTACATATAGCAGGCGCAGCAGATCTCCGTTTAACTCTTGGAAGTCAAGGTACAGCAGGGACTAATAACGCTAACTGGTTAAGAGCAGATACTACTAATTTAATGTATAACTCTGCTTCTGGACATCATACTTGGGAAGTTGGTGGTAATACAGAAGCAAGATTAACAAGTAATGGCTACTTTAAAGCTTTAGGTACTGCTACTTCCTTTATTAATGCTACTGATGCGTATCACGAATTTCAACAAACTAATGAGAGTAATGTCACTGCTTATTTTAAAAGTGAGACAGCTAGTTCTTCTTACGGAATAGTAATTACAACATCTACGGATGATGCTGGTCAATACGCTATTAGAGTTAAGGGTGATAATGTCGATCGATTCTATGTCCGTAACGATGGGGATTGCGAAAACGCTAATAATCGCTATCAAGCAATATCAGATATTAAATTAAAAGAAAATGTTGTTGATGCTAATTCTCAATGGAATGATATAAAAGGTATTAAAGTCCGTAACTATAACTATAAAAGTTCAAGTGGATATAAAACTCATAAACAAATAGGAGTTATTGCACAAGAACTTGAAACAGTTTGTCCTAACCTTGTTAGTGAAACACCTGACTTAGATGATGAAAACAACAATTTAGGTACAACAACAAAAAAAGTAGCTTATTCAGTCCTTTATATGAAAGCTATAAAAGCTCTACAAGAAGCAATCACAAAAATTGAAACACTAGAAACTAAAGTAGCTGCATTGGAGGCTTGACAACCCGTACTTGTCATTAATTTAATTAAAAACTAAACTTATAAGACATACCTTTTTTTTATGGCTACTCCACAAGAGCATCTTGATATTGAATCAGCAGATCTTAAAGTATTAGTTGATGAATATAATGCCATTGCCGCCTCTCAGCAAGAAAAAACAAAGGTCATTATCAAGAAACAGGCAAGAGTAGAATTATTACAAGAGCTTATCTCTGAAAACGGCTAAACTATTACTAAAACATTTGACCAATGGCTATTAACAAGGTTTGGCAAGTCAACACAATGGAGCGTGACATTTCCGATGGTCATGTCAATAAAGTGATCTATCGTGTTAAAGCAATAGATGATTCTGATAACACAGAAAAAGAAGGTACAAGACAAACAGGTGAAGTGAATTTCACAAAGCCTTCTAGCCTTCCTTCGGATTTCAAAGCATTTGATAGCCTTACTGATTCCATTTGCATTGATTGGGTTAAAACTGCTTTAGGTTCTGATGGTGTTACTGCTATAGAAGCTGCTATTGATGCTTCTCTTGCAACTCCAACAACTGCTGTTGGTAAGCCTTGGTAGTTATTGATTTATAATATCTATAACTATTAGTTATAAAATGGTCAGAAAAATTTTAGATGGATTAGCAGTCTTAAGCTTTCTGCTTACTGTTGGTATTCTTGGTGGATCTTTTGCTGGTTACAAGTATGTAACTAGTCCACAAGGTCAGGCCAAAATTAAAAATGCCATTATGGGTGATCTTAAAAAGGCAATGCCTGGACAAATAAAACAGCAACTTCCTAAAGTAACAGGGCTTGGATTGCCTATGTAATGGAAATACCTGATATTCATATTCCTCATATTGATATTCCTGTTGTATATATACCCAATACACCAGCCATAATTCCTGGCTGTCAGTACACACATAGAGATATAGATCTTAATCCAAATCTCTTATTAGATGATCCTTCAGGCGTTTATACCAATTGTCCTGAAGGTCAGTCACCAAGCCATTATTCGATGCCCTGGAATGATGGAATAAAAATCATAGAAGAAGAATATATTCCTTCATCTAATGAACCTGAAATACCAGAGACAAAAAAAACAGATTTAAGAACACCAACTAAACCACCTCCTGATTTTGTTCCTTGCCCTGGTCCTAAAGATCAAAAGAAAGGAGACTATCGTAACGATAAACGACTAGAACGGGTTGTCGATTGGAAACTTAGTGATGATGGTAAAGACTGCATCACGCTTTATGAACCAGTCACCTTTGTTGACTCAGTACTACCGTCAACTTCTGCTGCTCTTAATGTTGGAATTATTAGTCTTATTGCTGCCAGTTCTCCACTACTACTTAATGTCATAAAAGGAGCAAGTAAGTCTTTATTTAAAAAGATACTTACTCGGAAGAAGAAATAAGGTAAAATCAAAACAGCAAGAAAAGTTGTAACCACGCCTATTGGCCTCTAGTTAGAACGAGTTCTTGCTCTTATTTAGAGTCAGGTTGAGATATAAGGTGTCGGTGCGGTAAGACTTGATTAGGTTTTTCTATAATTTCTATATCTTTACAGGTCACTGCACTGTCTGAACCCTCTCTATAGCGAACTCCAAGTTTTATTTGCTCTGCACAATGTCTAAGCCGACTAAGACTTATATCATATTTAGTTTTGAGTAATAATAACTCTTGGTTCTGAATATTTACTTTTACTGCTTGATGACATAAATCAACACCCTTCCCTAATGGAATATTAAATTGTAAACTTAATCCCATGTTTAAATTAAAAGAATCTTTCTCAAATCTTGGTATTTCTGAATAATATTTAATTTCACCTGTATCTTCATTATAAATAGGAGTTCTTGTGGTTTCTTGTTTAGGAGATTGCCATGTCCTGCCATCTGTAATAAATGGACTAACAGTAAGTGAAGGACTAACACATTGGATACCTTGACTATACCTAGAAGTAGGCCATAAACCTGGGGTAATCATCGTAGCATTGTTGTTAACAACCCCTGTACTGGTACTATTTGGCGAACTGACTGTTGTATTTGCTATGACTGGTGTTTGAGCAGTTATTAATAAGCTTATTGTCCAAACACTGAAATACTTTCTGTAGTTGTTGAGGTCGTGATTTGCCTCGTTATTGATGTTATCGTGTCTAACCCTGGAGTGACAACTGATTCTACTAGAGAAAAAGGTGCTCCAGCTTCTTTTATTTGCCATCTAGGTATGCTTTCCATTGTTGGTGATGTCCAATTAAATTCGACACCATTAACTGTTTGTTCGTTAGTTGTAACTGCTGCTGGATTAACATAAGTATCTGTTTCAATATTATGTCCAGCCGCACTATATGTATATCCAGTTTTAAAAGAATGACTTGTAATTGTTTCATTAATTATTTGCTCACTTGATGAACTTGTTGTAAGCGTTCCACTTCTGAATTGAGGCGTAATTGGGGCGGCGTTGACTATATTTACGCATATAAGATTTATTCCTATTAATAAAATATTTTGCCATCGAAAAAATAAATGTTCCATAAATTAAAATTGCAAGTAAAGATGCAAATATTGGTAAATACATTCAGTCAATTTCTATTGAAACTGTAGTCGACCCAACACAACTGGTCCCAGATCCACCTCCAACGCAAGTGTGGACTCCACTGGACAACGATGTAAGGGCTAAATCACCTTTTGTACCACCGCTTCCTATTGTGGTTTGACCGCTTAATACAGGTAAGGCTGCAATACCTGAACTAGGTGTAACGGTACTAGGGGTAGTGTCTCCAAGAAAAACTGACTCGGTTTTTGAGAACGCAGATCCAGCAGTCGTGACAGTTGTAGCTGTTTCAACTAATGCTGGTACTCCATTGGTTAAGGAACCTAAATTCAATCCTCCTATCTTACCGCTAGTTGTTGTATCTCCCACAGTGACAGAAGGGGTGATGTTGTTACCTGAAAGGCTATAGGTTGAACCTGCTTTATTGGTTACAACGTATGGAGCGTCAATTGTTATTTGAGCACTTGTAACGTATTTAGCTGTTATGTCAGCCATACAAGGACTTGCACTGAAGAGCCAAAAAGGAAGTAGTAGTCGTTTCATTTTGTTGTAGCCGATGAAGGTTCAGTACGAATAACTAATGGTTGTTCAATTCTTATAGTCTGAGCTTGTTGGCTGTTATCACTAGGTCCGACACCATTTTCACTTTTCCCATTCTCCCCATTTTTCTTCTTTTTATTACCTGTACCTCCAATAGAAATTCCAAAAGATGCAAGTAGATTTCCGAGGAGTCCAGCACTGTACGTTGCATCAATTCGCTGTTCTGGAATATCCAATCCCAGTATTCGTGGAGGTAATTTTATGTACGCCAATGAAATTATTATCAAGCACCACAAAAGCAATAATGTCCTAATTCCATTTGAGAGATAGAAGGTGATCATCTCCTGGTATTCAGGAGTGTCGTCATCTTCAACTATGTCAACTTTTGGTTGCTCTGTTTTTTTAGGGTTAGCGGTAATAGACATAAAGGAAGCTTTTGTTATCTAATCGTAATAATATATTAACTACTGTCTAGTGCTAATGGCTATCCCTCAATCGGTTTTAAATAACGCCGCAAGAAATGAGATTATGAATGAACTATATTTACTCGATGAGAGAGATAAAGTTGGTCATCCACACAGGAATACTTTTACTGGATTATGGAATGAAATAACTGATTACAGAGAATTTGCTAAACAAATGGCTAACTTTGAGAAATGGAACAAAAGGAACTACCCACTGTAGAGACTTGCAATTGTCCTCATTGTGTTGAGGTCCGTCGTCAGATGAGTCGATGCGAGGAATTACAAATGGCTAAAGTTCTCATTAAGGTAGCGGCTAATAACAACTGCCTTTGAATAATGTGCTGAGATACCTGTCATCTTTCCTATTTCTCTACTAGATAAACCCATTAAATTTTTCCTCATCGCTTCTCTTGAATTGGTTGGAGAGCGATAAACAAAAGGTGATCCAATTAGATCAAGTAGCTTTTTCATTTTTTAAGTGCAGCCATGAGAAGCTTTGCGAATTGGGGAATAGTTAAAACAACTCTCCATTTATCTGGGCCTTGTATCCTGGGCCATCGAATTAAAGAAGCTGCAAATCTCGCTTTAGCGTTCTTTCTTTGAAGCTCTACTTCTCTAGGTTTTTTCAAACATGGGACATTAGGGTTTGAATAACTAGCTATCTGTATAACTGTTTTGGGTATTCCATCTAAATCACCTACATCGTCTTGTCTTCCAGCTCCGAGCTTTCTTCTTACTGGAAGACCCGTAGCTTCTGCTAATAGCTTTGCCGCTTCCCTTTCAGCAGCGTCACCTTTGTTCTTTTGCTTATTCATATCTTTGCCCCTTTAAATCCTTTAACAGATCTTCTCTGCTGGTTACATGGTGTTTAAGTGTATTTTTTACTCGTCGAATATTTGTTATCCCAGTCTTTAAATCTTCTATAACATTATCTAAAAAACTATCTGTATCATTAACCTTTGTTTCTGATAACATTAATTCTTTTAAAGTTAATAATTTTGCTACTGCATCACTTGTAAATTCCCTTGTCGTAAATAAACATCCACAATGATTACATTTCCTTCTTCTCCTAATAGTTTCTCCTTTGTTAGAAATAGTTGTATTTAAAATTGTATGCTTAGTCTGAGTAGTATCACTACCACATTTGGGGCATTTCATTCTTCTATTTCCTCCTCTGGTATCTCTATATAATCTTCTTCATAAACATTTTCACCCACAATAATTCCATCAGAATTTCTAATTAATTTATGCGGGTTAGGTATCAACATATTAATAAAGTGGATTATCAAATTCAGGCTGTTCCCAATCGTTAAACTCTTTACTTGCTGCTGGTTTTGAATAACAATTTTCGTAGAAGGTTTTACAGTTTTTTAAAGCGTATGGATGCTCAATTGCCAGATCAAAAGCATCTACAGCTTGTTTATGTAATTCTTGATATTGAGCAGGATCAACCCAGGACATTTCCTCTCGATCAGGGATAAAGTCGGGACACTTGGGAGGTATCGGTTTATTGCTATTACGGGATAACAACCGTTTAAGGCAATTTAAAAACTTATTCATCTTTAAATATCCTCCATCTCTCTGAAGAACCCTGCTCTGCATCCTTCGTAAGTTTCTACACAGTCGATGTAGTGATATTTATTTCTTCCTGATCTATCTTTATGAATTTGTGCCATTAAATCATTGGCATAAATGATGAAACAATCTTCTACTTTTAATAAAGGCCAAGTGATATTTATTAAATTGATATAACCGCCTAGTTGTGCTGAATAATCTTTTTTATTAGGAATAGTTGGATCACCATTTTTATTTGTAGCTGGACTTTTAGTTTTTAAATCTGCGACTGCATAGCGATCTCTTTCAACCTTATGCCTCAAGATCATGTCGCATGTTCCAGCAATACTTCTTTTTAAATCGACTAATAAATATTCGCTTGCAACAACTTCCCACTCATCCCAAAGATCAAGAGTTAAAAGATTTGCACAAAGTTCTTGATAAGGAGTCGGATTATATGAACGGCCTCGATGGTAATGATCAAGAAAAGCGTGAGCCTTATGGCCCCTTTCTATTGCACATAAAAGATTGACTTGCTTATCTTCTCCATACTCACCATTTCTAACTTTTGCAAAATAATCTCTTTCAGGTTTTGAGAGAATGACTTCTGAAACTCGATGATTTATAGGTCTACCGTTATAAAAATATCCTGACTCGTAATAGTATTCCAAGCCTGGAACGACTGGTAGCCATTTCCCAGTTTTAGGTAGTTCTGGCATGACTAATTTCATACTTTTACCTCCATGCCTTCTTTGGCTGGATAACGCTCGTAAATTTTCTTTCGTTCGTATTGGTTCTTTGCGTCTTTTACTTCATGGTCCTGAAGCACTCGGACATACTTTCCTGGGACAACGCCCTCAATGGGCGGTTTATAGGTGTGATAAAACCCATGCTGGTCATATCTCCCCATTTGTACGGGACTAACTAAAACAAATCCCTGATTTAATAAGTTCGTTGGATCAGGTGATCTAGTACCTACAAAAGTTGCAGCAGTACCAGCTTTGTAATTTTTAGGAACCACATTCCAAATAAAAGTGTCAGCAGCAGACGGGTCATAAAGTTTCCCGTAACTTCTTTCGATGCCATTAGTCATAAATTTGTATTCCAGTTTGTACTTGTTGCTTAACAGTAACGGATTCAATCAAACTTTCCCACATGTCATCTCTAAGCCATCTAAAAGCGTCTGGAAGACATAAACAATCACCAGTCGCACCTATTTGAAGCTTTTGATCGTTAACTGCTTTAGAGGCAGCTTCTACGAGGATTGATGGTTTGACGTTTCTTTGAGTAACCGCTTTTTTAAATTCTTCCTTTGCTTTTGTTTTAGAAGCACTGGACACACCTTTTTCAGCAGAACGATAAATCGACCAAAAATTATTAAATGATTTTTCTAGATCAAGGTTCTTTGTGGAAATCCCTTTCCCCTTCAAACTTCCCCTATCCCTATAAGAATTAGAAGAAGCTCGCTCACGCTCGCTTCCCAGCGTATCATGCGTGTCTAGATACTCTGCTAAAAGATCATCTACAACTCTTGAGA
>VTLG01008105.1_pt1 | contig 17329 bp, 28 predicted proteins | sample 4694571 | NCBI WGS metagenome assembly VTLG01 (sample SAMN12604809, study PRJNA352737) | marine metagenome | biome: ENVO:00000447; feature: ENVO:00000209|ENVO:00000569|ENVO:01000036; material: ENVO:00002151; isolation source: viral sequences binned using virsorter ...
GTAAACATATTTAAAGGTTCAAATAAAAGAGCTCTTACATTTCCACCTAATTCTGGATGAAATGGTCTTTCAAAGTGATTAGTTTGAATTAGATTTCTTACACTTCGTTTTACAGCTTCAACACCAGTTAGTTTATTGACATCATTGGTAACCACATTTCTACCAAAATCTAGGTCAAGGTCTTTATAAGACTTAACTTGTGTATTGCTATTATTTGTTCCTGTACTATCGTATGCTGGCATACGAATATTTATACAAGTTAACCAACATTTACATTAGAAGAACCTGAAATAGTATGTCCACACTCAGCAGTATCACCTGCTCGGCATATTCCGATACCATTTGCTCTAACATTTGATGAACCAGAGGTCATTGTTGGTGGTTTACCATGTAATGCTACGCCGTGAGCGGCTACTGTATCACCAATTCTAACAACACCTGTTCCGTTACAATTAACATTAGAGCTCCCTGTGATAAGAGCTCCACCTGCTGTATCTGTTGTTTTTCTTGACATTCCTGGCATAATACTATTTATGAAAAAAAGTTGAAATTGGGGCTTGCCAAACAAATCGTTTTCCTTTAAGCTACGAAGTATATGATAAATTGTACAAAAAATGAACAATTTGAAGTAAATGAGAATGGTTATCAACAACTTTTTTTGAACTTTTTTAATAACCTGATAAAAATCAATGGTTTGGAGAGGCAGAAAGTGCTTGACAATGGTTTCATTTTCCTTTAATATGGACACATATTATGAAAAATAACACTATGAATAAAACAGATATTAATATTGACCAGAAATCGTATCTGGCAAAACTACTAGCTACTGAAAATATTGAGGTTCAAGTCAACAATGTTGAAACTGCCTCTTTTGATGTTGCAAATCGTATATTAACACTTCCAAGATTTAAGATAAAATCACAAGATGTTCAAGATATGCTTATAGGTCATGAGTGTTCTCATGCCTTACATACTGATATGGACGCTTGGTTGAAAATCGGTGATGATGAAAAGTTAAGAATGGCTTGTAATGTTCTAGAAGACGCTAGAATTGATAAACTTATTCAGAAAAAATATCCAGGTCTATCAAAAAACTATATTAATGGTTTTGACTTGATGATGAAACATAATTTCTTTGGTCTTAAAGATGTTGATTTACAAAAATTATCATTGATTGACAAAATCAATATGTATTTCAAATCTTCTAAAAGAATGAAACTTCAATTTACAAAAGATGAATTATCTTATGTAGAAAAAACTGATAATCTAAAAAATATGGATGATGTTATTGCTCTTGCAAAAGACATTATCAATTATCAAGATAAAAAAGACCAAGAGCAAGAATTAAATGAAAATGATATCAAAGTTAGCAATAAGTCTAATGATGATAATCAAGATGAAAAAGATAATTCTTCTAATACTAATCAAGATAATAATCAAGATAATGATAATCAAGATGAAGAAGATAATCAAAATTCAAAAGATGGTAAAGAAGATGATGAAGAAGATAATTCTTTACCAAAAGATTTACAAGATGAAGAAAAATCAAATCAATCATCTTATGGCCAAGAAGGCGTAGAAGGTGATGATACTAATAAACCATTTTCAATAACTCAAAAAGCATATGATGAAAATGTTTCTAAAGTTATTAATAGTGATGGTAGAGATAGATATGATTATGTTAAGTTATCAAAACCTAATCTAGAGCATATCGTAATTAACTGGAAAGAACACGCTCAAAATATGAGAAAATTCCATAACTATTATACTATTAAATCTACTGATGATAGTTATTCTGCTAGAGATAAACAGAGATATCACGAAATTAAAAGTGAGTATCAATCTTTCAAAAAAGATAGTATGAAAACTGTTAACTATCTAGTAAAAGAATTTGAGATGAAAAAGTCTGCTACTGCTTACAAAAGAGCTACTACTGATAAGACTGGTGTTTTAGACCCTCTAAAACTTAAAAATTATAAGTTCTCAGATGATATATTTAAAAGATTAACTATTTTACCAGACGCTAAAAATCATGGTATGTATATACTACTTGATTGGTCAGGTTCTATGGCAGACATTATTAGTGATGTTGTTGAGCAAATGGCAAACTTAGTTTGGTTCTGTAAAAAAGTAAACATACCATTTGAAGTATATTCGTTTGGTCAAAATCAATCTCATAGAGAAGATGATGATAACCTTGAAAAATACTGGTCAATGAATACAGGTGATTTATATTTCTCTAAATTTGGTCTTATTAATTTACTATCTAGTGAAATGAAAAGTAAAGACATTGACAGAGCATTATTTGAATTATTTTGTATAACAGATAGACATAGAAATTATGATGGTCTGTATACTACTCATGTTCCATCTTATATGGATTTATACTCAACACCATTAAATGAGGCTCTTGTTAGTTCAATAGACCTTTTAAAAGAATTTAAGAAAAAATACAAGTTAGAAAAAACTATTTTTGTTACCATGACTGATGGTGCAGCTAATTCAGGTTCTGGTGTTGTTTATCCAGATAAAGAAGCTTCAACCGAAGAATGGGGTCGTGATAAAGGTTCTCATGCTGTTATCAAGAGAGGTAATAAAAGATATTTAACTAATTATCATTCTTGGTCTTCTAGATATGAAAAAACTGTTGATATGACTTCTACATTAATGCAAATTATTAAAGATGAAGTTGATACTGTTAATATAGGATACTACTTACACAAAAAATGTAAGAGATTTGACTACAATATGCCTGAATTAACTGAAAAAGATTTTAGAGATTACAGAAAAAACAAGTTTCATATAGAAAAAAACAAAAATTCTTATGATGGCTACTATCATTTAGTTATGAATAACAAAGTTCAATCTCTAAATCTAGAAAATCTAGATGGAGAAGCTACTAAAGGTCAAATTTTGACTACTTTCAAAAAAGGTATGAAAGGAAGATTGACTTCTAGAGTGTTTATGAATAATTTAATTGAGAAAATTGCTTAAAATGATGAAAAATAGCGAAAAAATCGTAAAAAAAGTGAAAAAAAGCGTAAAAAAAGCAAAAAAACGCTTGACAAAGGTTGCAAAAACCTTTATCCTGGAACAGTATTTTGAATTTAACACTATGGAGATACATTATGACATTAAACAGTAAACAACAGCAATTCGTTGATTATGCAATTGAGAAATTTGGTAAGTCCACCTTATCAATGACCGAATTGAAAGAAGCGAATGCTCATTTTGGTTGCAAATATGCACCACAATGGTTGATTAAAAATCCAGACTACAAAATCGGTAAAGGTATGTTCAAATTACCTTCTGATGATAGTGGTATTGTTGAAAATCAACCACAAACTATATCAAAACCTACACCTCAGGTAGATAATTCAGATATCAAAACTGAAGCTGCCTATGTTGTTAGTTCTTTAACAGGTGATATTGTCCCTAAAAAAGATAAATCATTCGTTTCATTTGGTGATTATAGTTCTATAAAATCTATTATCGCTTCTAGACAATTTTATCCAATCTTTATTACTGGTTTATCTGGTAATGGTAAGACTTTTGGTGTTACCCAAGCTTGTGCTGAGAAATCTAGAGAGTTAATTAGAGTTAACATCACGATTGAAACTGATGAAGATGATTTGTTAGGCGGTTATAGACTTAGAGATGGTCAGACTGTTTGGCAAAATGGTCCTGTTATTGAGGCAATGGAAAGAGGTGCTGTATTACTTCTTGATGAAATTGACCTTGCAAGTAATAAGATTATGTGTTTACAACCTATTCTTGAAGGTTCTGGCGTGTTTGTTAAAAAGATTAACAAGTTCGTTCAACCAAAACCTGGTTTTCAAGTAGTTGCTACAGCGAATACTAAAGGTCAAGGTTCAGAAGATGGTAAGTTCATTGGTACGAACATCTTGAACGAAGCTTTCTTAGAAAGGTTCCCAATTACATTTGAGCAAAAATATCCAAGTCAAAAAATTGAGCAAAGAATTATCAATAATGTACTTGCTGATAAAGGTCTTGAAGATACTGAATTTGCTGAAAAGTTGACAATTTGGGCTGATGTTATCAGAAAAACATATTTTGATGGTGGCGTTGATGAAATCATCTCTACTAGAAGACTGGTTCACATTGCTCAAGCATTCTCAATCTTCAAAAACAAATTGAAAGCGGTTGAGTTATGTGTTAACAGATTTGACAATGATACTAAAACATCATTCCTTGACTTATACACTAAAGTTGATAGTGGTGTTAGTATGGAAGATATCATGGAAGAGCAAAGACAGTCTGATTTAGGAATAGACACTTCCGATGATAATGAGGATGATAGTGATACCACTATCTAAAACTTATCACTTCATAGTGTGTCCAGGCGCCGGCTTTCTGCTGGCGTCGCCACATGGGAGGAAATTATGGACATAATTACATTATTAATAGTTATTGCAATCGTTGGTATTATTCATAATTTATGGAGTATCAGCAGATTTTTAAAAGATTTAGAACAAAGAATTTATTACATTGAAACCATATCAGCAGAAGATTTAAGAAAGCTGTTAAATTTGGAGGAAAAAGATGAAGGTTGAAGTTAGAAATGGTAATGTAGAACAGGCGCTTAGAGTATTTAAGCGTAAAGTTCAAAAAGAAGGCATTATCAAGACTTTAAAGCAAAATGAGTATTATGAGAAACCATCTGCAAAGAGAGCTCGTAAGAAAAAAGAAGGTATTAAAAATACTAGAAAAAGAATGGCTAAGTTTGCTTTAAAATCTAGACCAAATAAAAGAAGATATTTGTAAAGATTGGGTGAGTAATGGCCAATCCTAGGTGTACTACTCTTAAATTGTTTTAAAATAATTGCCTGCCAAAAAACAGCCCAAACTATTTCTCATCAGGTCGCCAAGTTCCTTGAGCGGCCTGTTTTTTATTGTAGTCCATTAATGCTGATTTAATAGCGTCTTCTGCTAAAACACTACAATGTATTTTTACTGGTGGTAGAGCAAGTTCCTCGGCAATATCTGAGTTTTTAATTTCTTGTGCTTGGTCAACCGTTTTACCTCTTACCCATTCTGTAAGTAAAGATGATGAAGCAATTGCCGAGCCACATCCATAAGTTTTAAATTTAGCGTCTTCAATAATACCTTTATCGTTGACCTTTATTTGTAATTTCATAACATCACCACAGGCAGGTGCACCCACCATTCCTGTACCGACATTTGGGTCTTCTTTATCTAATGAACCCACATTTCGTGGATTTTCATAATGGTCTAATACTTTATCTGAATATGCCATGGTTAAAAATCAATACATCTCCCTTTTTGTTCCCAATCACCATATCTAGTTGGTTCTGGTCCTTTACGACCACCAATTTCTTTGACAGTCTTTTTTTTCTTTTTAAATATTCTATCGTAATTATCAGAATATGTTTGTTGGTTCACCTGTGAAGGTCGCCTTTTATCACCTTTTCCGTTCATACTATTAGTCTTTTGTTGTTGTTGGATATCCCACACTTCTAAGTCTATTATCTCTATCTTCTTGTGTTTCAGGTTCGCCTGTTAAAGGATGTTTACCAACATACTTATTCTTTGGCTTTTTTCTAAACCTTTTTTTAAGATTATCTGATACTTTGACCATACTCCTATTTAGAAGAATACGCCAATTGAAAACCACATTTCGTTTGTAAATACAGGTATTATATCATGAGTAATGTGTATATTAACAAACCAGTTATCATTTAACATAATGGTTTTACCCATTTCATCAATCTCATAATAAGTATCGTTATTGTTTGTTGTGTCTATTTGTGAAAAGGTTGCCATTCTTGTATTTTTTTATCTAAAACTTCCTCAGGTACATTGTCAATAGGATTATTTTTTTGATGATATGCTTCTCGCACATCTTTACCTTTTATATACAATATGGTTAAAAACACGACCATAATAATTAAGGGTAAATAATCCAATAAAAAATCATAGATATTAAACTTCATAATAACATACCTATGGTCCAAAGTGAAACTAATATTGTAGTCAAAATCATTTTATTCTCCTAAACACTTGTTAACAAATAAACACCATGAAACCCAGCACCAAAGTGCTACTAAACATATTAATTCAAACATTTTATTTTTCCTCAGTCATTAAAGACTTTGCTAATGTAAATATAAACTATGCCCGCTAAAAATATAGTAAAAGTAATAGTAGGCATATATTGGATAATAAACATATATAACCAATCTTCTCGCAAGTAATTCATTGTTTTTTCGCCTCGTTTTCCATACCAATATCCTCTTGCAGCTCTTTAAGAGTTTTTCCGAAAGTTTCCGGAGAGATTTTTTCCAACCTATCGTTAATTTGTTTTACATCATCCAAAAACTTGTCTTTTCCACCACTTATAACACCATTAATGGCCTTTCTCAATTCCTTCTTACCCATAACACCTCTCAAGCCCTATTAAGACTAACGCTAAGAAAATTACAATACACCAACCCAATAGCATATCTTTCATGATTTAAAAAGCGGCCGAAGAACCACATCCACAGGTTGATTTTGCATTTGGATTTTTAATGGTAAATGCCGAACCATTTAAAGGGTCGTTAATGTAATCAATCGTAGCACCTACAAAATAGACACCTGACATAGGGTCTATGAGAAGTTTAACACCATTGGTTTCAAACACCCAATCTTCCTCTTTTTGTTGGTCTAAAGTAAACCCATATTGAAAACCACTACAACCACCACCTTGTATAAAACATCTAAGGTTAAGTGTATCATCACCTTCACCTGCCAGTATAACCTTTGCTTGATTGGCCGCTGATTCTGTAAATGTCATTTCCATTTCTTCTACCTCTTTTTATACTACTTATTATATAATATTCCTTGAGATTGGTCAAGGGTGGAACAGCCAAGAGTAATTTGTTCTAAAACAAGATTTTGAGAACCATTATCAACCATAGACTGGTACTCCAACCAAATTTGATATGCTATGTTATCACTATTAAGGTCGGTGTATAGTATACAAGTATCAAGATTAGGGAAGGCCATAACCTCAATGTATTCTACAAAGGGTGTACCAAGGTAAACTAGTTCTGCTAGTAATATTACTTGTTCCATATTTTTACCACTCTCATTATTATTTATAAGAAAACTCTAATATAACCACAAAATATCCAGGAAAAAAATCCAATAAAAGGATGTTAAGTATACCTTCACAGAAACAGACCCTTGCAAACTCTGGAGTGGCCTGACCATTATAGCCAGCTTACATTGCATTTATAGATTACAAAAGCGAGCCAGTCCTATAAGTAGTCTTTGCAAAAAAAAATGCCAGACTTCGTTTACTCTGTGTGTGCCTGCTGTTCCTGTAGGCAGTTAGACTGCTGGCCAGGACAGCACTTGCACTGCTGTTCCTGTAAGCAGTTCGTGTGCTGTTCCAGGAAGCAGTTCTCTCTCTCGTTCTCTCTCTTGCTGGTCTGATGAGGCGGCCAGGTCTTGTGTTCGTGTGTTCGTTTGGGTAATTCGGTCGCCAGGAACCTTGCGTGTGTTCGTTCCCCATCCCAGCTCCGAACCGGCTCTACTGACGGGTGATTTTGATTTTGGTGTTGCGTTGAGGTTTTTCGGTTTAGGTTTTGTAAATTAATTTAAGTTTAAGGATGAGTTACTGAGTAACGGCTGAGTAACGGCCCCTTCGGGGCAAAAGTTTGTATTGTAAACGGTAAAAAGGTAATGTATGTAACAGGCGATACTAAAAGGACTTTAATATTATAACAGGCATTCTTTTAGTTGTCAAGTCTGGCCGGTTTTGTGAGTTTCTCTGAAAAAGGCAGGCGTTCTTATATATTGTTCGTTTAAATGCATACAACATACTCTATTTTTAATCATTTATTTAATATAGTCGCAACAGGCAATTCTGAGTAATTATATAGAGGTCGCACTCATTTAATCCATAATGTATACTCTGCGTAAGAGTTATTATAGAGTTTATTCGTATACGCAATACTGCGTTTGATACAGGCAGTCGCAAGACTGACTTTAACTTTGAGTTTGTTTAAAGTCGCATTACTGCGTATTCTTAGATATAGTCTGCGTATTATACTCATAGTTCCGCGTATATACTTACTCATAGTTCCTTTCTGTGGTCACCCTCTGAGGGTGTTTCTGATGTTTGTAATGGTCCGTTTTCATAGTTTCTATCTGACCTTTCACCTCTCGTATATAAAACTCCTATTGTGGTACTGTGTTCTACTTTGTTTCCGTGCCTATCTATGGGTCTGTTGTCATAGTTTCTCACGGTGGTGCCAGCGTCATCTTCTGCACAATGCCATATTCTATCTTTATCGGATTTATGGACATCTACGCCTTCGGAAAAATTTTTTCTCTTAGTCATCAAATTTTTTCTCTTAGTCATCTGAAAGGTCCTCGTTGTTTGTTTCTTTTGTGTAGGTTATATTATGGTATTTGTTATCCATAAAGTCTTTATATATGTTTGTTATCTTGTCGTTAGATAATGGTGGTTTTCTATGCCATTCTGAATCTAAATTATCGCCAAGGTAATGGTCTAATATCTCTAGTTGACCTTGTAGTTTCTGTATCTCTAGTTCTATTTCTTGTCGTTGTTTCTCGTACTTACTGCGAATTTCTTTAACTCGTTTTAGTTCTTCTAAGTCTATTACATCACTCATTATGGATTTAAGTCTATTGTAGACCCTCTATGTATAACTGCACCTGTCGTATCTGATGTTTTTGCACCTTCAATCGTTTCATTATAGTTTCCTTCACAAGTAAGTTCAAAATTACCCCCACACTTGATATTCATGTCTGTTCCTGAGTTGAGATTAATCTTTCCGTCTACTGTTATTACATTTACATCACCTTTATTTACTTGTATATTGACATTGGCGCCTGAACCTACTTCTATGTCGTAATTATTACTACCTTGTTCTTTGTTGACAAATACTTTAAGTCTGCCGTCTATGGTAATGTCGTGGTGACCATCTATAAAGACTTGTTTATCAGTTGATACTAATTCATAATGACTGCCTTTAATGATGTCCACCTTGTTTCCAGAGGCGTCCACCTCGTATCCTGTGCCTGTCTTGTGTCGTTCATGTATTCGTTCTGACCCTGTCGTATCATCATATTCTTTGATATGTCCTGATTCTGATTCAAATACTTTGTTAAAAGGATATTCTGCATTGTATGGTATTTCAGGTTGACTAAATGTATCACCTGCACTTCTCGTTATTGTACTACCATCCGCCGCCGTGTGTTCATCAAATTCTGCCGTTGCAATCCCTGTAATTCTATCTGACTTTCTAGTTGTTAATGTTTCGTGTTCTTTTGTGCTGTCGTTAACGGCAAGTCTGTTTGTATCTACCTCTATTGATTTAGGGTATACACCATCTGGGTCATAAAATCCTTTTTCTGTGTCTGCAAGTTCTGTTACCTTACCAGGCATTGTCCCTAATATAACAGGTTCTTGCCTACTTGCACCATCTCTAAAATATCCCATAACCCATGTGCCTTGCACTAAAAAGGTTGTGTGTCCTAATCCTGATATCCCTGTTGATGTAACAGGTTGTATTACTTGCGCCCACGGCAAGTCTGTTGTAGGTAATATTAACTTGTCTTTGTCGTGTGTACCTAATATTCTGACACGAACACGACCTAATTTTTCTGGGTCGTTTCTATCTTCAACAACACCCACAAACCAAATAAACCCATTAAACCCTAAAAAATTATTGTTCACTATCTACCTCTTCTAAATTTTGGTGGTCTCATACTGGCGGTCTCAATAACAGCATTATCAAGTTGTTCTTGAATAATATTATCTTTTGAGTTATCTTTTTCTTTACCATTAAATGTGTCTGTTGATTCTTCTGGATATTTGTTCATCACACTATCTTTGATACACTCTAACATTGTAGAATGTGTACTATCTACTGTACTAAATTGGTGTCTAACTTTACTGACTAGATATCTTCCACTCATAAACCTATCCCTATCTGATGGATTAGATTTATTTGCTGGTTCATAATTAGGGTGATTAAATACAATGATATCACCTACACTTAACCCTGTAAAACCTGGTATTTCTAATTCTAATACCATTGACCTAAATGCTGTTTGATAACTGATACGCCTTGGTTCGTCTATCTCTGATTCAGGACCTTCAAAATTGTTATGTGTCTTTGTTGTTGTACTATGAAACATAACTACGGCTTCAGGATGTTCTGTTGAAAATTTATCATTACCATATTTTAGTAATGGCGCAACAGATGATTTTGTTCTTTGTTTGTTACCATCGCCATCATGTTCTGTATGGAAAAAATTACCATATTCATCATTATAATTATAATCTAGTTCTTCAAATGTTTTAGTAAACATATCATGTGTTATCATTCTATTGCACAAAACACCTTTTTGATAACTTGATAATGTATCAAATTGTTTTTTTATTGCAAAAGAATTAACTTGTTGCATTTTTTCTACTATGCTTTGTTTTGGTGTTTGAGCACCAGCAACCTTTACAATAAAGTTAGCAACGGCAGGTCTTGCTTTTTGTGAATTGATAGCCAACATATTTTCATAACTTCTTAAATGAAAACCATTGGCGTCTTCATAAAATACCATACCAGGAGCATTGTGATTTGCTGGTCTCGCCGCCTCTGCTATCATCTGTATAGCATTTAAAGGTCTTAATTTAGGTATAACATATTTGTGATTACTTCTTGTCTTTTCTAAAAACAATGGTTTTTTACTATCTAATTCTTGTCTAACAATATTAAATATAGCACCTTCTGATTTACCCTCGTATGCTCTTTTTACTTTTGTTTGTTCATTTCTAATTAATTCTTTACTACAAAAGTTTAGTATGTATTTTTGATTTCTAGCGGTATCACCTTGTCTATCTGTGATACTGTAAATGTAAACAGGTGAACCTGTTTCTCTTGTAAAGTCATACCCTCTAGAGCAACCAGGCGTAAACACTTTAAAATCTAATCTTTCAAAACCTGTTAAAGGTAAATGTGTAGTAATATTTTGTGAATCGTTAATAACAATGTTGCCTGTGATAACAGATTTATCTAGACCCTCATAGATATTAATTTCTAAAACATTATCAGAAATATCCATGAATACAGGAAATGTGGGTATTACCGACCTATAAGATAAAGCGAACACTCTACCTAATGTAAATTGTCCTGGATAATTTAATTTATCTCTATCAATTGAACCATACATAATCTACCTATTAATTAAATTTTCAAATTCATCAAGAAGTGAGTTTAAGAATTGTCTGTTTAATAATTTAATTCTTCTTTTTTTATCTTGTTCTCTTTCTTCGTACTGTCTATTTGTAACTGCCTCTGCACCTGATACTGTACTATTTACTTCTATTTTGTGTGAGTAATCTTCTGGACCATTTTGTGTTGTTTTTCCACTAGACTTTGTAATTTCATAATGATGTACGGCGTCTGCGTTGTCATACTTGTCGTTAACAAATCTTTCAAAATCGGCGTCTGATAACGGCCAGCCATAATATCTATCTGTAATATTATTTGTCATTAAAATAACCCAATGTAATTCTGAATCACCAAAATGTTTAAATGCTGTTACCTCTGGTGTTTCACCATTAGGAACATAATAGTGTTCATATAAGGACGCCTCATCTAATATAGCATCCCTTATTTTTACTCTACGAAATAAATCAGTAACTAGTTTTTCGTTACCGTTATTTTTCATATCATAGATTAATTGTGGAAAATAATTAAAATACATTATTAGAATCCTTCTGCTATTGTTTCTTTTGTCATAATCTCTGTTTCAGCAAATGTCAAATCCATTTTTATGTGTGCCATAGGCGCACCTTGAGCGTCTGCTTTAAATGACTGTAATTGTTGTTCAGGCGCATAATCAAAAGTTGCACCTGTTAATATACATCTTGATATTCTTGGTATGTATGAGTTCTCTTTTGACCTGTACATATATTGCACTTGAAATTGTGATGGCACCAAAAATCTAAACTCAGATGTCATTTCTGGCAACATATGAAATTTAAATAAGTTTATAATTTTATATACATCATCTTTTTCTTTTTCATTTTTAGGAATAAATTCATAATTAAATGTAAATTCTCTAAAAGGCACATCTTTAAATATTTGTGCCATCATAGGATTTTTTGATGTTCCTAAACCTAATGTTTGTATACCTGATACGGCGTCGCCTGTTACGGCGTCTGCAATACCTGTGGCCATATTTCTTAAACCTTCAAGACCTGCACCACCTAATCCTTTTAATTTTTCTAACCCACCATCTCTAGATAACCCCATAGCTATGGTACCTATTGTACCTAAACCTTGGTCGCCGGCATAGTTTGCTTTATAATCAAATCTCATTGCTGATGGTGGTGTATACAACATAATTGTATCTGATATATGAGTATGTCTATCCATTGCTTTTGCTAAACCGCCATTTGGTCTTCTTATAACTCTCCTATCAGTTTCTTGTTGAATTTTTTTAACTGTGCCTCTTTTTACATTTGAACCTGTTGCCTTTGATAAGTTTTCATCTCTAGCATTTGGGTCAAAATCTTTTATGTTGATACCTTCAAATTCTTTTGTTTTAAATGCTGAATCTTTGTCCATTAAAATATCAAAAACCATATAATGACCTTCACCCATATTACCAATAGAAGATGGATATGCCACATTGCCGTAAGCATATGGGTTTTCTTTCATATGTGATAAAGCGTCAACATCATTTAACTCTAGTGGTGATTTATTTAATAGTTTAGCTGCTATTTTTGTGTTCTGTGCTTGACTTGTAACTGCTGAAGCTAAATTAGATAGTGTGCCACCTATGGCGCCACCAACACCACCTTGTAAGTTATTTTGAAGTGTACCAATAACACCTTTGATTTTGTTTGTAAATGCCATACTATTATTTATACGATAAATATGGATATGCAATCAAGTAAATATAGTAAAAACTACAAGGCACCTTATAAGGGTAAGTTTAAACCTTCTAATCCTAAGAAATATGTTGGTAATCCAGCGAACATCATCTATCGTTCATCTTGGGAGAAAAAGTTTATGTTATATTGTGATACTAATCCAGATATCTTACAATGGGCAAGTGAAGAAATGGCAATACCATATTATAACCCTATTGATAAAAAAGTTCACAAATATTATCCTGATTTTATTGTTAAGACGGCAAGTAAAACTGTTATGGTAGAAATTAAACCTAAAAAGTACCTATCTAAACCAAAATACAATCAGCGTAAAACAAAAAGATATTATACTGAAAGTTATAACTACATAAAAAATACTGCTAAATGGAAAGCTGCAAAAGAGTATTGTGAAGATAATAATATAGAGTTTAAAATATTTACTGAAAAAGAATTAAAGGTTTAAGATACTCCAAATTCTCTCATTCTATATGCCATTTCTAATGATTCTGGGTCATTAATATTTTTATTCATTGATACATTGCTTTGAGCATTTTGAACAATGTTACCACCTTTTACTATGTTTATAGGCGGTGTTAGACCAGCGTCAGCAGCTCTTTGTGTTGTTAAGTCGGCTAACATTTCTTTTTTTCTTTCTGTTTGCATTTCTTCGTTCATTCTGCCTCTAACAAATCTAGAACCTTCATCAGCGGTAGACCTACCTAATATCGCCTGTCTAGCTTTTGCAGCTGCCATATCTTTTTCTGAACCTGCCTCACCATCACTCAACATACCAGCTTTTTTCATATGATGTAATGGGTCTTCTTTTTCTGCTCTTTTTTCTTTTTCTGTTTTAAGTTTATCTATGTTAACACCAGGTATCATGTTTAACAAACTAATAACACCATTAATTAAAGTTGTTATAACACTATCAATACCATCAAGAATTGCTTGACCTATGCCTTTTATATGTTCAAATAATTTAGGTGCGAACATTGCTATCGCCGTTATTGCACCTGTAATCGCAAGAGCTAATAATACATATGGGTTGGTTGCTATTGCCAATAAATTCATTGCTATGATACCTAAGAAAGATTTAGCAAGCAGAGCACCTTGTTTCATTATCCCACCAAAACTTTTTTTAAGTCCAGGTAAAGTATTTTTTTGAAAATCTCCAAATCCTTTTTTTAAACCTTCAAAACCTTTCTTACCAAAGTCCATTACTTTAAATTTTAATTTTTCAAATCCTTCTTTAACAAGACCTTTTACACTTTTTTTCATATTTTCATATGCTTCATTTAATCCAAAAACATTGCCTGTCATCTTATCAAATGCTTTTAATGTATCACCAAATAGTCTATCAGGTAATAATGCAATCTGACCCATAGCATTAAAAACATCACCTAAAGGTGTTTTAAAATCAGCTACACCCTCTTTTAGTTCTTCAACGGCAAAACCAGCGTCCCTAATTGTAGTTTCAATACCCTCTACATTTTCTTTTCTAGTATCTATTTGCCTTTTTAATGATTGACCTCTATCACTTTTTAGAGCCTCTTCTGGACTCATCTCATCTAACTCGGCTTGAGCGTCTTCTATGAAACCAAGTTCAGTTTTTCTCTCTGTTCTTAACCTATCAACCTCTTGTTTACTTAAAGCTTTAGTAGGGTCTCTTTCCTTAGTTGGTTTTGCTACTTCTTTTAATTCATCTGTATTTTGTTCAATTGCTTGTGTTTGTTTTTTAGAACCATCAATCATCTTCTTAATCATTTTAAGAAATTCTTTAAACACTTTTACTAATGGACTATCTATTTGTGTAGCAGGCATTCTAGAACCGGCAGGCATAAGTTCACCCTCAATAGGTTGAGGTTGAATACCACCTGCACTAACAGGCACAGGCAACATACTTTTTATTGGAGCTGCTATCGCTGTTCCAATTTTTTGTGCTTCTTCTGGTGCTAATAAGTCAGCCATAATTATCTACGAACTAAACTTCCTCCAAAATATAACCCGATTATTGAGCTGACAACATGAGTATCAAGTGGTGTTATAACTAAACCGCTTAACGGTTTCCATTGTGTCATATCTGAATCACTAGCAAATATCCACCAACCTGAGCTTACTGTTTCAGTATAACCCACATAGATTGGCATTGTTGGGTCTATGAATGGTGCTAGTTTAGGTATTACTAAAATACTAATTACTGATATTAATGCAATCCATCTCCTTGTGTGTTTGGTAAATGGGTCTTGCACATCTCTTGCTTTGTCTATTTGTTTAGCTGCAAAATCGGCTCTTGCCATAAATGCTTTTTCTCTATCAGCGGCGTCTTTTGCTTTTTGAGCCATAATAGATAGCACGCCTCCAAGGACCGTACTAGCCAACATTGACAATAATTCCATAGGTATCATCTGTTTCTCTCCTTCTTAATTCTATCGTTTTCTTCTTTTACAAATTGTTGTAGCAACCCAACATATATTTCTCTTTCCCATGGCCACATATTTTCAATCTCTGTTAGAGAATATTTGTGGTGTTGCATTAATGCAAAATTAACTTCGTAATATGCCTCTAGAGTGTTATGAGCAAGGCTTATACGAAAAAATCATTTACACCTGATAAAACAACTTTACTTTTTACTTTAGTTTTAGGGTTTTCTACTTCTATATCATGCCTTAATCTTGGCATAGTTTCAAAAAACTTTTTAACTTCCCCAAAACTGTCCTGATTCATATCACTAAAAAAATCATTTAGTTCATCTTTTGTTGCCTCTTTTGCTGGGTAAATTTTATCACCCTCAAAAATATGGTCAACAGATTTTATAATCAGGTCCATAATATTGTTAATGTCTGTTTTAGAATCTACTAATTCATCAGTCATATCAGCTAAACAAGGGTATCTAAATACAACACCTAAATTCCTTGCTTTATCAATTATAACTTTGTTAGTATGTTCATCATCAACTTGAACCATAACTTCACTTAAATTAACTTCAACCTTGCCATATGTTTTTTTATCATCTGGACATAATACTCTTATCTCTTGAACTTCACCCACAGATTTTGCTCGTATGTTCAAAAAGACATATTCAATGTCAAACATTGGCGCTTTAGCCACATCAAAACTATCAAAGGTACACGATTTTACAATATCCATAATTGCATTTTGTATACCTTGAGGTTTACCTTCTTCTTGTGCTAATAATAATATTTTTTCTTCTCTAACTAGAAAAGGTCTATACTTTATCACCACATCTGCTGAAGGCAAAGTCAATTCATATGTTGGTGTTTCCACCTTAGGTAATGCCATAATCTTCTCCTATAATATACTAATACTATTTATACTAAATGTTGATAGGTGGGATAAATCCACCACCAATATTAAATGGTGGGAATACACGACCACCTGTAATATCGCCAATAGGCAATCTTCGTTTCAAATCAGAAATAACATCACGCCCAGCTCTTCTTAATGGTGCTGGTAGATTACCTAATAAACCACCTAAAGGACCACCTGCTTTTATTTCTGGTGCTTTAAAGTCTGAATCACCTATTTGTATCTGTCCTGCTTTATCAATGAAATAATTAATCCAATATCTGTATGCGAATGTAACTGTAAATTCAACTAGAGCGTCTTCAGCTGAACTATATGATATTTCACCTATTGATGTAGGATAACAATCTAAAATTGATACAGCGTAAGTAATACTATTTCTTTCTTGAGCGCCCTCAAAACCACCTAATTGAAATATCTCTACTGGTGATATATACTCATCATAATAGTTTACATTAAATGAATTAGTGTTTATACCTGCTTGTTGCCACAATTCAAAATATGTTCTTTCTCTTAAAAACTTATCGCACATAAATGTAGCTGTAAATTGTACAGGTTCTTCCGCCATGGTCATTCCTGTTACCATTTGTCTAGCAGGTCCATATATTTGATGAGGTGTCATTTTTGTCATTCTTGGTGGCATTGTTATATCTTTACAAAATGCTTGAACACGCTTTCTATGTTGACTTTCTACAGCTCTTAATTGAGCGCCTTGTGAAAATCCTATACCTTCTTCACCTACCTCTGACGCTAATTTTTGATTACTACCAACAGGTGGTGTTGTGTTATATAATGGATTAAATCCTGAAGCAATGCCGTTATGACCTTTTGGTAATTGAAAACTCGTATAGAATTTACACTTACGAGCCATGCCCTCAGCTTCACTTACATAACTATGAAATCTACCCATAGTGGATTGTCTATCACCACCAGGTTTTTGTCTTAATCGTGGGTCATTAGTTACATTTTCTAAAGACTTATCTCTAGATAATCCTATTCTTACATCTGACCCAAATATTCTAGTTCCGCCTCTTAGTATTGCCACTATATACCTCTACTTTGTCCGTA
>VTLG01009865.1_pt1 | contig 17328 bp, 11 predicted proteins | sample 4694571 | NCBI WGS metagenome assembly VTLG01 (sample SAMN12604809, study PRJNA352737) | marine metagenome | biome: ENVO:00000447; feature: ENVO:00000209|ENVO:00000569|ENVO:01000036; material: ENVO:00002151; isolation source: viral sequences binned using virsorter ...
CACCATACCTAATGTGTTATTAACAAACCCAGTCGCCGAGATACTTAATCTATCTACAGCATTAGTTTCAAAACCAAGTGAATAAGCATCATTATTTCCTAATGTTCTATTGGCAGTAGCCGTATCACCTCCATTGGCAAAATCACCAGTAGAAGATACTGCACCCCATACAACATTAGCTCCTGCACCTTGAGTTTTTAACGCTTCTCCAGAAGTGCCGGGAGCCAATACCACCCAATCAGTTCCATTATAGTACATAACATTACCTTGAACATTTCCTGTCAAGCCAATCTTAGCACCAGTAACGGCATTGTCTGCAATCTTTCCTGTTGTTACAGAATTGTCAGATACCGTTGGGTCTCTATCAGCAGGTCCAACTCCAATATAACTGGTATTAGCCATTTATTACACGTCCTCTAAAAGTGATACGATACAGTCTGCGGAACTTGCTACACTAGCAGCTACTGTTACAGTGTCGGCTCCAGTTGATGTGCTCATCATAACTATTTTTTGTCCACTAACAACTTTCAATGCACCGCCAGCAGGTACGGGAGCACTTTTAACTATGAATATATCATCGACTCCACCAGTACCACCAGAGTTTTTATTTATTTTGCAATCTACTGTAATATCACTTGCGCTTGTATTAGCGATATCTACTTCTAGAAGGATAGTTTCTACATCCGAAGCACTATAAGGAACAGTGTACACTGTTGAATATGTGCCACTATCTATTGCGATATTTGCTTTTGAAAAACTTTTAAAATCATTTGCCATAATTCGTTACCTTCTTTTTATCCCAAGGCGATTGCCATTGCTATACTAAATCCTGTTGTAGTTTTTGAGTTGACTGCTTCAACTAAATCTGTAGGAGTTCCTGAGAATGCATTGTTTAAATTTCCTATATCTCCTACATCTTGACCTGTGAGATTATAAGTAGTTCTCCACTGGTCAAATGTGTCTGTTGTTGGTACTGTTCTGTCTGCCATAATTTATCCTAACGCACAACATAAGCCGATAGTTAATCCTTTAGATGGAGTTGCATTACAAGCTTCCACCAAATCAGTAGGAGTGCCAGAGAAAGTATTACCTAAAGTAGTAATGTCTCCAATATCTGTACACGTTGCAATATAGGTTTCCCTAAAATCTGCAAATGTTTCTTCAGGTGATACGCTTCTATCTGCCATCTATCAAGGTCCTTAGCATTGTTTTTATTTCTGTTAACTCAGACTTTATACTATTTATATCGTTAGTATTCTTTTCTAATTGGTCTTTTGTTCTTTGTCTATTCTCTTTAGCCAATTTCAAACTTTGGGCATTCTTTGTATTAGTATTCAAAATAGCACCAGTCTCTAAATCTCTTACTAAATGTTTATGTTCTAATACTTGTACAAGTTCCATAATTAAGCCTGAAGTGATATTGCTCTAAAGTCTTTTATTATTGGTGGTAAACTAGAATTAGTTCCTTGCAATACTATCTTAATAGCCAGAGCAATATATTCTGGCAACTCAGTTCCAATTCCCAATGCATCCTTACCCACAAAGTATTTGTATTCTTTAAAGTCACCTCTATTTTTAGAAATCGGTACAGTAGAATCTGGTATACCTGTAGTATTGAAATATGTCCATTCAATATCATCAAAGCTTTCTGCGGAATCTGTACGGAGAGTTTTATAAAGAACTTTTATTTGTGACTCAGACATTACAACAGCATCAAATAATACTTGAATAGCTGTTGCCCCTTGTGTTAGTGCAACCTTCTTTGTCATGTAAATGCCTTTATTATTATCTCCAGAAGATGCTGTAGAAGGAGTATAATTAGACATACTTCCAACATTAGCTAAAGTCTCAACTTTATTTGTCTTGTTACTAATACAGATTAGGCCAGCTCGGTCTAAATCTATTATAGGTGAAACCGTACTGTCACTCGTAGTCATATTAACAGTAAGTCGTAAAGATTTATTACCAGATAATTCGTTTGCCTCATTAATCTGCGAGCAAACAATTCTAGGTGCATTAAAATAATGATCTTCATCCAAAGGTACATCTAAGGATGTTAATTGAGTTTCCCTTTGAAATGAAGTTTGAGTTCCATTCACACTTGTACCCGTTGTAGTTTGTGCCTTACAAGTCAAAGATGTATTAGGCAACTGCATATTTTGTATAATGGGCTGCATAACATCTATAGAAATATTTTTAGTACACTGTACTCCTTTTCCACCACTTCTCAGTGTTGTTTTGGCAGCCGTTGTTGTTGCTACTTGAAAACTATCTAACTCCGGAACACTCGTAAGAGCCGTGTGAGTTTTATTAACTTCGGTCAGTGGTATACCAAATACAGCATCACATCCAATCATATACAATTCTATAATACTTCCAGCCTCATGTGATGCTGCTATAGTACTATTATAGGCTCTACCTCCACTGGCAGGAATGGTAATTGAAGTAAGAGTTGGCTTATTATTATAATAAATTAGTTCATCATCAATCTTTATATATCCAGTGGCAGGCCAATTAGTAGAATCGCCCACCGATATATTACCGGTTTGTACATTTGTTATAGCATTAGTCAATGTGCTTGAACCAACTTCACCTTTAACACCTGTAATAATAACATTATTAGATGTTGAATTCATTGCATGATCTTTAAATCTAACCTTCACACTCGCTACACCCTGTTTAGTTTCAATAGGATCTAGTAGTAGAGTAGGAATACCAGCCTCTTTACCACCACCTAAACGAGCGGGAATGATAAGATCATCTTCTGCTTTCAATTCTTTATTTTGTAACACCAACTGTCCTGTATTAGCTGTAGTGTACTCAGCCCGATACAGTGTAAATTTCAAATCTTCAAACTGAGAAGGTTCCCAAGTTGAAGCGTTTTGTGATTTAAACAATGAACCTAATGTGGGCTGTGTGGAAATCGTTCTCGTACCACCAATTTCTTTTTCTCCCAATCGAGAAATCCAAACCTTATAGTTAGCTGAATTAGACGCCAACACTATACAAAATTCTTGATCTTTTTGAACATAGATAGGAGAATCAAATGTAAAAGTTGTTGATGTCGCTCCCGTAGTCGGATCAATATTAATATCGGCTGGTAATTTGGTAACTTTACCAAATGGCATTATTGTTTGTCCAGGATAACCATTTAGTACATTTCGCACTTCAACCCAAACAGGCAATGTATCATCCTTACCTTGGAAAAATACATCCACCTTAGTAATAAACATTCCACTATCCTGATCACACATTATTGTTTGAGCTAATGGATCATACCACACGCCGGTTACGGCTGTCGATGATTGAGAAACAACTTGTTGAACTGTTCTATTTTCTACAACAGAAGTATTTGCAATCTCCGCATTTCTAACATTTAAGATTTCTTCTCTCTTTGTTTGCACATGACCAACTGCCATATATGCAGTTTCTGTTGAAGTATCTACTATACCCACTACCATGCTATTAGTAGGAGAATCAGTTAATCTAAAAGTTCTGTGACCTGTTCGGAATCGTTTTGTGGTTGTATTAGGAATCTTAAATCGTCCAAATAAAGTTCCTATACCATCGGTAATCATCTGAGTACCATATGTTTGGTTTGTTACAGCCTGACCCGATGCCCATTCTTGAGGCTCTGCAAATTGATTACCAGTATTTCTTGTAATCCCGGTAAATGTAGTCGCAGTTAAGCCAGTATATGTCATCTGTTCTTGCTGTCTGAATGTCATTCCAAAAGGATCGGCCACTAAAGTATCACCTATACCAAGTGTTCCTGCTGTGGGGAATCCTGTTGTTGATGCAACAGTAATTGTTGTGGCTGTTTTAGTAACCGCAGATCCCAAAGTTGTATTCTGAGCACTTCCTCCAACCGGTTTGACATCTGCATTAACATCTACTCTATCAAAAAATGCATACACCCTTGTGTTGGGTTTCATATTTCTTGCAGTAAAGTTAACATTCCTCTCACGGATCCAAGGCACAACTTCGATATTAAGAACTCGGTCACCAGTACTTACATTATCAATACGTTCAACAAGACGAGCATTAGTTCCTGTTCGGTTTTGTCGAGCATCAACTGAAGTAGTTGTGGTTGTCATTGTCTGTCGCCAAGGAGATCCCGCTCCACCAACAACTCTATTCCATCTTCCTGTATTTGTTGTTCTTTGATTGCCGGTCCATGTTGTATTCCAAGAATCCCAAACAGTTCCAAGGTCTGTATTTCCACCAACCTCTCGTAACATTTGTTCATAGTTACCTTCAACGTCGATAGTAATAGAAGGTACTCGTTCAGTATCCATCCAAATATCAGAATTAGGTGTAAGTTGTATATCACCAGCCCACAGAGTTACATTAAATGGGTTTACACTTTCAGCCCTACTTGCATAAGGTTGAGTCATTTCAGCTACATGAGTGTAGGCTAATGTAATTACATCACCAGTCTTTTGATAATATAAAGAAGCTCTAGTTGTATCTGTAGTTGCTTCTTCTTCTAATTCTACCAACCGCTGCACACTCTTTGGTCGTAGGTGTCCCATACCAGGATCTACTGCACAAGAATAATCATCAAGTAATGTATTGCCGAAATTATGTCCATAGAAATTATCGACCATAAATCCAGACTTAAATCTGTCTAGACCATCAGAATCTAAAACTTGAAAACTATCAGTTTGTCGTTCTAACAAACCAAGGGATGTTGCATATTCTAATCGTCCTACTCTAGCTTCAAGTTTACCAATATCATGCATCGTATACCGTTTATTATACTCATAGTTTATTGTAATATCGGTTTCAGGTTTATAAGTATAAGGTCCCACCGCTATTCTAGCGATCAGCATATTAATATTTTCTGTTGCAGGATACATAGGATCTTCAGCAGAAATTCCAGGCACTGTCAAGAAATTACCTTGTCTATCTAAATATAGAAGGTCCAATCTCGGTAAGTAAAAATCATAATCTAAAGAAATGTTATTATCAGGTACAACTAAATTACCGGCCGATGAACCTGCTGCCTCAAAGTTCTTATTACTAAACGCAAATGCAGAACTAGCAGGTGCAGCTTGAGATTGTATTCCCGGTCTAAAGTCTAAAGCATCCCGCAGTTCATATTGACCCACAGGAGCTTTTGATTCTGGATCTACTTTAGTAGCAAGATACTGCGGAATGTCATCATAAGTAACCTGACCAGTATATGAATCTACAGAGAAATAATCTCCAGTACCAGCAGTAAAGTAATCATATATAATCAACAATTGTCCTGTAGGTTCTACAGATGCTGGCTTTCGTACTAAACGACTCACATCATAATAAGAATCTCGCTGCCCTGTATCTAACAAGAAATTAGCAGTTACATTTCTATCCCCCAATGCAGCAGCCGTTACATTTGCCGTATAGCCAGATGATCCTCCTGAAATAATATCATTCGTTGTAAATGTTCCTGTAAGAACAACATAAGTTACAGTAGTAGTAGGTGAATGTAAAATAACTCTACCTGTTGCACCAGAAGAACTTCCTGTAATAACTTCTCCTACCGTAAATGTTCCAGTAGCATTTGAAAGTTGTAATGTTGGTGTTAGGGGTGTAGTACCAATAGCAGACGATTCATATACAGCGTGTAATGTATAAGCGTCTGTATATGCCAAGTTAATTGATTTACCATCTATTACTTCGCCGTATATATCTGAACTAGCACCCGATGCACCCGCAGCAGTAAAATGTGATCTAGAGGAAATTGTCCTAGATTTCATCTTATTAGCTGTTTTAGTTTTCTGTGCCTTTGTAGCTACCGTAATTGTAGCCATTATAGTAACCGTTGCAGACGTACCCAACAGAGTTGCATCGGTAATTGTTAATGTTTGTGTTCCCTCACCCGCTACAGTAGTAGTACCTGCCTTTGATGATGATATATCTAAAATACCACCATTACCTAAACTACCAGTACCGGTGGCTGTTACTGTTAATGTATAACTTCTTGCAGCAGAGGCCGAGAAAAATGTTTCTCCAGCATTGGCAGTAAATGCAACTTCGCTAGATGCGTTAGTGGTACCAGTAAACTGTTTTCTAAATGAGTATGTTGTATCTGAAACACCAGCTTCGAGAAGTGTTTTTGTATTATCCTTAGGTGTCTTATAAACAAGGATCGTTTCTTCTTCTTCAGCCAACTTGGCACGAATACGAGTTGCCTTTGCGGATGTAACAGCAGTAGTTGTATTAGCTGGATTTGACCCAGCGCCTGTTATTGCAATTGTTATATTCAAATTATCAGTTATTGCACTGACCCTAAATGTTTCTGTTACACCACCGGCACCCGTCGGTAGCTGAATTAAATCATCGTAATCTAATTCTTCAGTAAATTTTGTATTCGTTCCAGTAACAGCGGTGCCCGCAGCAGTTGTTGTAATTTCTCCAGACAAAGTAACTGATTGGTCGCAAATAATATTCGCTGTATAATCTATAGGTGTTGTGTCTAGGAAAATTGATTTTACATCCCTACCAAAATTATAAGGAATAATATCAGCTGCAAGACTTCCTACAATTGCAACCTGTGAATCACTAGCGACACTACTTTTTAATACATCAGTTGCTTGGAAAGAACCTTCTGTTTGCATTAACCAAGTTTCAGCACCAGTAGTATTAGCAAACACATACCCACTAGCTCCAGTCTTAACAGTACCACCTGGTCCGTAGTAGGCTTCAACAAAGGCATTTGATGTGAACGTGGCATTTGTAGTCAGTCCCAACCTGGTGAACATCGTAATATCAAACAAGTAATGATGATATTGAGCTGTTGCAGCTCCTACAGTTCCTGATTTATATTCAAAGGCTCGGGATCGAGCTACACCAACAGGAGTGCCATTCGATTGACCATTTGTTATAATCTGTCGATCATATAATTTAACAAAATCAAATGGATCTATACTAGAACCAACTAATGAAATATCTGGCTGACTGTAAACGGTATCTACTTTTGCATAGTTACCCAAATTAAAAGGTACAGTATCGTTTTGCTGATTCTGAGTTGTTCTTGCTTTATTAATATCAAGAAAAGTAGCCGTCTGTGTTTCTACTTCATACCCACTGACATACGCTTTACCTGGAGCAATAACTAATGTTTCTTTTGTTTCTACACCACCCTGAGCGGCTGTGTAGATACCTCTATTAGTTCCATCATTCAGATTTTCTCTCGCTTCAATATCAAAATGATTTACAATGTAGTTGCCAGATTCGTCATATGTACGACGAGCTAACATATCGGCAATAACAGCATACTCAGTAACTTTCTTTCGATGAACTACATTTCCATTATCAACTCTAGCCAATTCAATAAAATCAGTATCATCGGTTGCCGTTAAAGATTTCTTGGTAAGAGTTAGTGTATACCTTAGACGATGCGCACCTTTCGCTGCATAGTTTGATGAACCCTGTGCATTATCTAACAGATTAGGATCCATTTCAGGAGTAACTAATACTTCTGCAACATTAAATCCTATTCGATAAGAAGGTGTATTTGTATATTTGTCAAGTGTAATAGTCTCTGCTGTATTGCGTAGCATAAAACCACGAATAAAGAATATACCAGCAGTAACACTTGCCGCAGAACCAGTTGCGGTTGCATTTGTCGCCTGCAATGTAGCAGACGCCGTGCCGGCCGCATACGATGAAATAGGTCGATCAGCAGAAATATCTTCACCATTAGTAAATACTTGTGTAGTATTATCTGTTGTATTAGAACTAATATACTTACACCAAATAGTATCAGGATCTCCTCCTGTTACTCCTGCTTCAACTTTTGTAACTTGAGCAGTTACTCCAGATGTTCCTCCTGTAAGAATAGCACCTTCTTCATATATTATACTATTGTGTGTGCCTGCCGCATATTGAGTAATATAAGTTGAAATGGCTACGGGCGTTGGAGTTCCAAATGTTGATTGCAATTTGATAGCAAAATATTTGTCATCATAAGCAACACTTCCGGGAATAACAATTGCCCCTTCTTTGAATATATGATTACCAAATTGTTCAATCTGGTTTTGAAGAATTGTTTGAAGTGTAGTTAGTTCTCTAGCCTGTACCGCAAATCCTGGTCGAAACAGAACACGATAAAAGTCATTGTCTACATTAAAACTATCCCAATAGGGGGCTACATTAAAATCAGTTGATGCTGGCATATTAGAATTCCACGATTAGCTTAATATTTTCTGTCTGGTCTGTCGCTCGTGATATGGGCGCTCTATCTTCTACATAAATGCTATTACCAGAGTAGTAATCTATTTCTGGATTAGTTAATGAGGCAATAGTACCTGTTGCCGATCCCGCTGATGTTACCACTTCACTAACAGCAAAGGCTACTTCATTGTATGGTAGTGTAGCACTCACACCAGTCCACTGTGTTTGAATATACTTCAAAATTTTAGTGGTTGCATCCCAACCTACTACAATACCTTTTGCACCAGATGTTCCGCCTGTAATTACTTCATCAGCCACGAATGTACCAGGCGTTCCGCTGAACGTCATAGACTTCAATGCGTTCAATGTTGAAGCAGTAGCAATAGTAGTTGTACCATAGTTATATGGATTAAGAACAACACCCACTCTACGAAAATCTTGGTCTACTACAAAGTCACCAGAACCTTCAGTTCCAGAAATTGTAGTGTTTGTCATTACATAGAAACCACCAAGTTCATTTACTGCATTGTAACCATGGCCACCAGGAGGTCCTATAATTGGAGTAATAATTGCATCTTGTGATGGAGAACCAGCTCCAGCCGGCATTGTAAGAGTAGCGAAAGTATATTTACTACCGGCAGCATTCACAACAACGGCGGTCACAGCACCACCACTGACAGTCACAGTAGCTGTTGCAGCAGTTCCGCCTCGCAACACACCATCACCACCAAGAGTAACATTGTATGTATTGTCTGAATAGCCGGCTCCACCTCGCATAACTTTATATTGACGAATTTCTCCATCTATGGCAGCAGTTGATACTGTACCGTTTGTTAGCACAGGCATAAAGTCTGCGGTTAGAAAGTCTGTAATTTGTGTCGTGGTAAGAGTGTACATATACTTCCACCAATAACCATCACCGGTTTGATACTCTACATTAGAGGTACCGCTAGGTTCGTTACCCGGTGTTACAGCAGCACCATTATTATTACCCATACATTTATATACATTGTTCTCTGAACTTAGTACATAAAAAAGTGTAGTTGATGCCCAAAGATTTGTACCGTTATTGACAGTCTTTACAATGTCAGATGCCGTAGATGACCACTGAGCTCCATAATCGCCTCTGTAGTAATCATAGACTGTACCTGCTGTCCAGTTATGTCGTGGTATTGCATACTGAATATCCGCAGCCGCAATTCTTTTTGCCGCAAGCATATCCCGATAGTACATATACTCGTCATCGACGTTATCTAAAGGGGTGGGAGGTGCAGTATCAGTACCACCACCGAACGGAGTTGTAGCCGTCCACGGTTGTGGTCTACCTACGAATAGGTAGTATGATGTACTAGCCTCTGCAAAAGACTCGTAGAATTGCTCCGCATTTGTAAGTCTAAATTTATTTGTTACGATTGCTGCCATGGCATTAGTTCTCTCTAATATTTATTACTATTTATATGGATCTATTACGTCTTCCACATGGTTATTTCTGTTGGTGCGGAGATATTATTCTTCCGCTGGGGATAAGTTGTGATATCCCCTATTGTTAGTGCAACCCCTCTCCAATCTGTTGCCCAATCTTGTATTCTATAACCAGAAGCTCCAGTTTGTGATCGAGCTAATCTTACTAATGTCAGGTTCGCATTGATAAGATGTGAGGCGGCTGTTGTACTATTAGCCCCTCTTGTTGCACCTGTAAGGTTACCAGCACCAGATGCGCTGGATCTTCCTGTATATGTTATTTCTTCTGTTCCTAATTTAATCGTTCCTTGTGTAGGAAGATTATCTGTCGCAGCTACTGGTATAGTTGTTACTGAAGCATTTATAGCACTAGTAATAGTAGTCAACATATTCAGATAAACTGGATAGACTGCCATACTATTGAATGTTCTACTTGATGCCGCAGATGATACCATACCATACGAGAATTTCCATTCTTGAGCATCACCAAGTCTCGGATGAAATCCATACTTATCACCTGTCATATATTTAGGAGGCGTCAGTATTTTCACATAATGAAATAATGTTACATCTCTCTTACCTTGTAGACCATGAATTCCTACTATAGCAAAAGTTGCACCGCCCGATGTTGTACAGGACTCTCCGTCTTGAAAATATACTGAACCTGGATATGGAGCACCAGGCAGATTACCCCCAGCAAGAAATTCATAATACAACAAATTGACACCATGGTCATTTGTCGTATCTAAAATTGCTGTGGCTGTTGCACCTGATGTATCCCCTGTTATCAATTCACCCTTAGCAATTGCTTTACTTGCATTATGAATTCTAAATGAATTACCAAAATTAGCTGGGTCATGTATACCAACGGCGGGGAAAGGATTGATAGGTAATTGTTCTTGAGTACCCAATCGACGACCAAGTATCATAGTGTAAATGATCTTGTACAAGGGTCCAAGACCTGTGATAGACGTTATATTGGCTATGGCCTGTACTGCTGTAGAAATATCTACTTGACCAAACAACGCCCAACCAGCAGGGTGTACTGAGGCTAGTATTGAGTCTCGCCAAGTATTGATTGATGATCCCGTTTTTACAACATAAGAATAATCTTGATAATAATAACTGTCTTGAATTCTCTTTGTTTTTTCATCCAAGAACCCATCTTCATTCAAAAATCTTCCAGATGTTTCTCCAAATACTCCATCATCCCCTTTCAAAGATACTGCACTATAAGAATCAATAACTGCTGTTTTCCCAGAACTAGAACCTGTAATTGTTTCACCAGATTTTTCTGGACCCCCTACGAATGTACCAGTGACATTGGCTAGTTTTATAACATTTCTAGTTGTATCTGTAAATTTATAAACACCAGTTGCGCCGGATGTTCCACCTGTTACTGTTTCGTTAAGTATAAAGGTTCCAGAAATATCAGTACACAGAAAATTTGTAGTTGCATCTATTTGTACTTTATAACCCAGAGTTCCCATTCGTGAGAGATTAGGAAATAAAGGATCTGTATAGTGAGCTCCCGCATCTAAAATTGTAATATCCCTTATCTTACCTACATTAGTTCCTTTGGCATATATTGTTGCACCTGTTCGTGAACCTGTTGTGGGTAAAGTAAGCACTGGTGTTTTAGTATACCCCACACCATCAGTAGTTATTACAATATCAGTAACATCTCCTACTCCACTTTCCTGAACTATTTTATTACCCTCAATACCATCACTAAACACTGTATAATCTTCTAATACAATATGATCTTCTGCGATCATATCATAGGCTTCTTCTTGTTTTATTTCTCCTGGACCTGATGCAGTTTCTAATTGTAACTCACCAACTTCATTTTCTAATTCGATTCCCCATTCACCGACAAGATCACCTGCCTCAGGAGATATTGAACCATTCACCACAGACACTTGAGCTGCTAAAGCTGTACCATTCGTACTTGTATTATTAACAGTAACGGTATCTCCAATTTCATAGCCTGTACCTCCTGCATCGACTATAATAGATTTAATGTCTCCAGAAGTTAATGAGTCTATTTTTACAGATGCAGAATTACCATTAGATGCTGTTACTGTTAAAGGATCTGTTATATCATAATACTCACTTGATGTAGAATTTGTTACATCATAATCAGTCACAATACTAACAAGTTTTGCGGTAAGAGTAACATCATCATCATCATTTGCTGTACCAGTAATAGTATGGCCCGTAACAAAGGTTCCAATATCACTATCTTTACTTAAAACTAATTCAAATATTTGTTCACCTAGATAAAAGTAAGAAGATATACTATCAACTAAAGCTGTTGCTGTAGATATAGTAGCATAAGGGGCTAATCCTCTACTAGCCTGAGTAGCTGCATCATAAGCTCCACCCGCCACAATACTTCTATCTGTAACTAGTGCTTGTGTAATTTCTTGTCCGACTAATTTAAGTAACTCTGATGTACCTGTAAGAGAGTCTTCCGTTTTTATCTGACTCCCATCTTCATTTAAGATATAGATATCACCGACAGTAGCAGATGCATCTTCCATAAGAAAGGTATCATCCCCCAACCCTACTCGTAAAATAGAATCTTCTGCCCATTTACCGTCTGAAACTCGAAGCATATCCTGTCTGGGATAATATAGAGTAGGATCTTCATTGAGAAGTATTCTAAAAAATAACTCATGGCCTTTTCGTGTTCCCTTACTGCGATATAGGTCTTTTATATTTTTTAGAAGATTTCTCTCATTGACTCCAGCTGTAAGTTTCTTAGGAATGGTTTTCAGGAAAGCTTCTTTAAATTCATTAAAGAATTGATCAACAGTATCATCAACATCAGCATACTCCAGAAGTTGCTGTATATTCTGTACGGGATTAGCAGTATAATTAGAAATAACACCAGTAGCATTTGAAGTACCACCAGTCACCGTTTCTCCAATTATAAAACTACTTTGGGATGAAATGAATAGTCTAGAACCAGCTTGTATATCTTCTGCTTGAATTGTAGCTGTCGCTCTAGATTGTGTTCCTGTAATTATTTCTCCGTTAGCAAATGCTCCATTAGCACTATCTTCAAGTAAAACTGAATTTATTTCTTGACGATACTCACTAGGATTTTGAAGTAAAACATAATTAGAATAGGTGGCTGCTGCACCAACAGGCTGAGCTTCTAATAAGACTGAATCTACAGAGCCTAGATCAACAAGCTGTAACTCCGCAGACTCCATAAATTCATAATATGCCTTCATAAAGGCTATGAAATTAGGATTTTCTCCTTGTACAAAATCAGGTAATTGACTTTTTACCTGTATAGAAACTTTATTTTTTAATGTGGCCATTATTAATAACTAGATGTTGTAGTATAATTCACACCAGCATCTCCTGCGCCGGCGGCAATAGTATCAGCTGTTCCTGTAACAGAGAGGTTAACTGCATCTAATTGTAAAATTTGATTTCGCACTGGCACAATATCATTAGATGCTGGTTGAACAGTCAGTCGAATATAGTTACTTGAAGCGCCATTTACATCTCCCACAGTTGCAATACTAATTTTGGTGAGTACAATATCACCTGTATCATAATCAATAGTTCCTACTGAACCTGTTGTCATATATACTTTAGATGTTCCAGAAATATAATAAGCATTTATTAAACCAGCACCATCATCTTCTACATAATAAGTATTTACATCGCCGGTGATAGTAAACCCTGTTGAAGAAAGAATACCACCAGCTGTTGTTCCTGTTGTAGATGCCATATGTCCACTATGCGGATTATATAACGCATTAGAAAAATTGATAGTATATTTTAGTGCATCATTCAAAGTAGGTTTAAATGTCTTACTCATTTTTATTGTTGTAATATTATTAAGTATAGCTGGATCAGCCTGATCAATTAGTGTAGTAACTACAGAATATCGAAAAACCGATTCAAATTTTTCTAGCTGGTTTGAACTATACGAATTAATAGCAGTAGATACTAATGCAGCCAAAGCCTCTTTAGTTTTAGCTGTGGCATTTGCATCATATTTGAAATTAATAGTAGGAACAACCTTTGTTATTTCTAAATCAATAACCTCAGGTGTTACACTTACAACATTATAATCTTGCAATAAAGTTACAATAGAACTTTTTGTGGAGGTGGTAAGTACAGTACCCGTTCTTGGTAAAATACTCATATATACTTTACCATAAACAGCTGGACTATTATACTCTCCTCCCCATACTGCAATAGATTTTACATTAGGATAAACTTGAGGCACAATAGCCTTATAATCTGCGGCTGTTACTGTTCTATTCTGAGCAGCATAACTAAACGGCGCATTAAATTTTATAGTATCTATTCCTTCCGCGGCCGCACCATCTGCTGCAGCTGTTTGTGTGGTTACTGTAATATTATTAAAGCCACTAATAGACGAAGCTGATGTAAATGCAGATGCACCATTAGCATCAGAACCATTAGTAACCACATAAGACAGAATTACAATATTACTATCAACGAGAGCTGTACCTACTATTCCATCTCCAAAATAAACTTCCCATTCTCCATCTAAAGTTTCTTGTACAAAATAAGCATTAGTTGTACTAGTAACACTGACTAAATTATTAGCTTTAGTAAATGTGGTTAAGGTATCGTCACCTGAACTTGTTTGTACCGTTACGGCCATAGTAGAAATATCTACATTTTGATTTGGTATAACAAATCTCTGATCAGCGTCTGATAAATCTACAGTAATTTTTGTAGTAACCCAGGTTCCCTCGTAAATAGGAATATTAGAATAAGTATAAACTCCAGCTGTGGGTTGCAATATGCGTGGTGTAATATTTACAAACTGGTAATTAATACCATTAATAGTAGTAGTATAGGCGTGCCCAGCAGCCATTGTTATAGAAGCGGTATTAGCATTATTAACTGTTACATCTACATATGATCTAGCCGCTTGAGTAGATGTGGGTGTATAACCAAGAGCCTTAGCATGAGAAGTAACACTGTCTCTTTTTACAGCAGTATCAAGGAACATTTCGTTAGCAGCCATGTTCGCCATGAAGGCATTATAATGTGTATTATAAGCAAGAGTATCTAACAAGATAGACATAGCCGAACCTTCAAAATCATAATCAGTAAATTCAGCTTGACCTTTTAGATATGTCTTTAAATTGGCTTTGATTGAATCAAAACCTAATTCGGTAATTTGCATTTTACCTTTAGTGTTTATTCCTGCCATTAGCGTATTCTCTCTAACATGATATCCACATTTTCTTCATTTGTCGGTGCATTGTTTAATGTGAAAAATATTTTTATTGATAGGGTATTATTATCCAAATTTTGAAATTCTCTATCATCTACTTCTACTTTAGTTAATGTAGCCCTTGGTTCATAAATTTCTAAAACTTTCGCTATTCTATTTCTTAATAAGTTATAGGTAATAGCCGTAAAAGGTTGAAAAAGAAGATCCCTAACATGGGAGGCTATTTCTGGATGAAAAGGCCTATCGAATTCATTTGTTAAAACTAAATTACGAATAGACCTTTTAATATCAGCTACATCAGTAAGCGTAGAAACATCTCCTGTTACAGGATTTTGTGTAAAGAATAAACTAAAGTCTCTATAAGTATAAGTTGTTAGAGAACTTTCGTTTACTGATTGGGCATCAGTGTAGCCTTGATTTATTACTTTAGCCATTTCTAATATTTATATTACTTTCCCTGGCCTCTATACTTTTTCCAAGTTCTCTTTTTATGTTTATTCTTCGGTCGAGATCGTACAGAATCTCCTATAGATGTTCTCTTTTTGACTGCATTCCTTTTTATGGAAGATGGCAGATGTATCCTTTTAGCCATTCTTTCTCCTTGTTACTTTTTTCTTACTCTTTGGCTTACTGGTATGATGGTGATGATGATGATGTTCTTCTACCAACTTCTCTTCCTTTTTCCAAAACACCTGTGTTGCGCCATATACTATTAAACCTAATCCAACAAACTTCGCCATTCCTAACCATACTAAAATTCCAGCTACAATCATTATTACTCCCAAACTTACATCTTTATCTCTTACTCTATCTTTCAATTGTTCCAACATTACATTTTCTCCTATTATAAATTATCCACCAGCAAATACTGTTACTCCTGAAGGTTCTAACATTGCACCTGCATCCGCACTGTCTCCGTGACGACCTACTTTAATATTATTAATAAACACACTTGCAGACCCAGCATTTAGTTGTGCCGTGTGAGGGGCACAAGGTGGGTTTGGTGGAAATGGATGTAATACAGTTGGAGCTCCAACTACATTTATTAATTTAGTATTTGCATAAACATTATCCACTCCCTGATTAGAACTTGCGATAGTTGTAGTTCCAGCACAACCATGTCCTGTTGATAAACTATCATCTATTCTTACTACCTTAGGCATATTCTCTCCTTACTTTGTACTAGGTATTGTACAATTCCATGTTACGGGAGTATCTCCACTTGTTGTCCAACCTAAGAATCTCCGTATTTCAGAATGTGATCTCGCACCTAAGGGATCTAAATTCTCCACTTCATCTTGATATCCATCCCACAACTCTGTTATACCAAAACCAGTTGTGTAGTCTCCAGCCTCACCTTCGACGGTACGATTTCCTATCCACATTTTACCGACAGCACTTCCCTCATCCTCAGTTGGATAAACAGATGTTCTTTCAATTATACCAGAACTCATTTCAGATAACAAGTCTTGCAGGTCTCTAATATTTTCTCCACCAAAACCACCAGTAATATTTGGTGTAAGAGCTATTCCATGTGAATCTTTAGGCAATCGCAATGGATCAGCAAACATCGGATTAGGTAAATCTATTACCATAATTTCATATGACTCTGCAATATAAGCCGGAGTACTCAATGTAGCCGGCGTAGCCTTATCAGGAGTTATAGGAACAGGCGCAACAGCATCTGTAGCAGAAGCCGCAGTAGGACCATTCAAATGAATTTCTGCACCTGTTTCTAAAATATTTCCTCCAGCCAAAAGATTCATAATAGTAGTAGCTTCTATATTAACAGTAGTAGAAGCTTTCATATGAAATGGTCCATCTGATGCATATTCATATATTCCTTTTCCTGATAAAATATGAATATCATCATCGGCTGTTTCCAACTTAATAGTCGTACCTAAAGCCTTCATCATTATTTGATCTTCGGCTACTAAACTAAAAACACCTGATGGTACAGCACCATCTTTCCATTGACAATGCATATTAATATTACCACCGGGAACAACCGGGTCTGAAAGATTCTGAGCATATAGATTAATATCTTTCCAACCTGTTGTAAGATTCAGGTCCTCCTTACACGCTTCAATATCAACCCACCTCTTACCTGTAATAAAAACAGAACCCTTACCTGATTCAGAGGCATCATGGTTTGTTCCTGCAGCCAGAAGATGCATATTGCCTGTAGCTGCCATCATCTGATGATCTAAATGTGCATAGTCCCACATATGACCTTCCCATGCAGTCCGGTATTGATTTCTATTTGCAAACAATTCTATATCTTCGGCTGATGTAATAAAAACACTCTTTAGTTCTTCTAAGGTCTTAATCTGTATATGACCCTGGTCTGATTGTAATGAAATAGCTGGTTCATCTGTATATAAAGGATCTCCTGTCATCTCCATTTGAAAATGTCCAGCCTTCATCTTAATCTTAGAATATTCTTCACACATTCTAGT
>VTLG01001157.1_pt1 | contig 17326 bp, 10 predicted proteins | sample 4694571 | NCBI WGS metagenome assembly VTLG01 (sample SAMN12604809, study PRJNA352737) | marine metagenome | biome: ENVO:00000447; feature: ENVO:00000209|ENVO:00000569|ENVO:01000036; material: ENVO:00002151; isolation source: viral sequences binned using virsorter ...
ACTATCTTCAAATCTCAGTCGATTATTAGAAGCATTCCATACAACATCCTTACCAGCATTACTGCTATTATCTAATTTAAAATCATTAGTACAAATCCAGTTACCAGTTAAAGTACCTCCACCTGAAGATGTCTCAAACTTCTTACTGTTATCATAATAGAGTTCTACGGCATCATCGCCCTTACAGACAATCATGTTTTCAGCACCATGCTCTATCCAGATATTACTATCACTAGTTATTCTTAATTGACCATCACCGGCATCTTTTAGGTATGAATGACTTCCATCGTGGTAGATTTGTAGATCATCGTTATCACCCCATTTGATTTTATGACTATCATCTAGACTAATCTCAAATGAGTTAGTATCTAAATCTCCACCTAACTGAGGCGATGTATCTGCTACTAAATCAGTGCTAACACTTGCCCATGTTAGTTTATCAGTACTATCTTTATATTGTAAATATTGACCATCTGAAGCTGTATTACTTATATCTAACTTAACTTCAGCGATAGAATCATCAGCTAACTTACTACCTGCAATAGCTGCACTACTTGATACATCAGCATTAACAATACTACCATCAACAATAGATGCTGACGTTACTGTATTATTACTAGGAGCACCTATATTTACTGAGGCTCCGACGGTGATGATAAAATAATCGCTACCACTAGCAGGAGCGTCACTGAAAATAATAGCACTACCATCAATAGCAAATCCCTCGCTTGGGACTGAGGTTCCAGGATTAGGCTTCTGAATGACTCCATTGATACTAACAATATGCTGTTGTGCATAGGTACCTGGGTTGCTTAAAGTGAACTTTTTAGCTGTACCATTAGGTGTTGCACTACCACCTGGAATAGTATCGTTACTAGCTCCTAAACTAGATAAAGTATTTATAAAGAAGTTACCAACTGATTGCACTTCATCCCATGAGCTACCTGTAGCATTATATACCAACATCTTATCTGATGTAGTATTAAAGAACAAGTCTCCATCATCTAAGGATGAAGTTGGGTTTGAAGATCCTACTCTATATCTTTGATTGAAATCATTAACAAGTGTCTGAGCAGCAGCTACTCCAGCTTCATCTACTACAAGTCTATGGTATGTGTAAGTATTTAAAGTAGAAGTTGTTTCTACTAACATACCCTTACCAGCTGCTATAGTAGTACCTTGTAAACTAGAATCAATACCTGTTATTGTAACAGCAGTACCGCCTGCTGTTGTAGCTCCTAGAGAGTGCCCTGCTGTACCTGCATAAGTTCCTGAACCACTTCCGTCAGCAACTTTTAAACCTCCTGCGTCTGCAATAGACACAATGGTTCCTGCGTCATCGTTAGGATCAGGGTTAGTATTAGGGAATGATACTTCGTTAGCTATAGGAACAAAACCACCTGCGTCTTGCATGACAGTTACGATCCTTTCATTAACAGCTTGAGCTGAAGGTATCTGAACATCAGTAGCATTAGCAGCAATAGTAGTTACTATACTCTTACCATCTAACAAGTTAAGTTCTGCTGTACTAGATGTTACACCATCTAATATATTCAGTTCTGAAGTATTAGCTGTAATACCATCCAGAACACTTAACTCTGTACCTACAGCAGTACAGTTATCCATCATATTCAGCTCTGCTGTAGAGGCTGTTACACCATCTAGGACGTTTATTTCAGTTGCAGTTGCTGTTATATCAGCAATAAAGTCCTTATCTGAATCAGTAAATGGATTGGTTTGAGAATTAGATTCATATAACGATTTAATTTCAGTAGCATTTTGATCAGCTGTAGCACCATCTTCTACGTTAATCATAGTACGTAGATTAGCTGGTGTGATTTCTTCTATAATACCAGCTCCAGATGAATCCCTACCTAATACTCTATCAGTTGCTGAGACATTTTGAATCTTAGCGTATGTGACAGCATCATCAGTTATTTCTGTTGTGCCTATAGCTCCATTAGACGCTGCAGTTATCCTACCTTGAGCATCAACTGTAATATCAGCTGTAGTATAACTACCAGCTGTAACAGCAGTATCAGCTAATTGACTCGCACCAACTGCATCAGGTTTTAAATTCGAAGTTTTAATAGTGCTAGTAGCTATCTGATCACCTGTTATAGTATCGTTAGCTATGTCAGCAGCTGTAATAGTTGCGTTCGCTATCTTAGCTGAGGTTACAGACTCATTTGCTAGCTTCCCTTCTGTAACAGCAAGGTCTTTTATCCTATCTGTTTCAACTGAATCATCAGCAAGTTTATCTGCATTAACTGCATCATCAGCAAGATGCGCTGTATCTATAGAACCTACAACATAGTGTTCAGAATCTATAGAAAGATTAGCTATTTTGTCTCCATTTACTGCATCACCTTTGAGAGCTGCAGTGTCCACAGACAAGGGTGCATAGTGTTCTGTATCTATAGAATCAGCTGCATAGTGCTGAGAGTCTATAGCATCATTCTTTATCTTTGCGCCTGTTATAGAGTTATCTCTATAGTCAGCAGTTGTTTCTGTATTAAACTGTTGTTCTTGTAAAGCTCTTAATATCTGTTCTTGGTTAGTATTAAGATCCCCTGCTTTAACAGAATCTCCTGCTTGGAAGGTATGCTTAGCTGCATCTATAGTCGTGTCTCTATATACACGTACTATTAAACCAGTTTTTGGAGCACCGGATGCTTCACATACTGTTGAATTAACTGAACCTGTAGTATTATCAAAAGTTACTGTCTTTGTACCTGTGGTAGCATAACTAGGTACAGTGTAGTTATCAACTTCTACACCATCAACTTGTACTTTTACTTCAGATACGAAATATGTAGGGAAACTATAGTCAAACGTTTTGTCAGACCCATCCCCTGTATATTCATGAAACGTTGTTGTTGCCATAATTTCTTAATTTTTTGGGATGTCAGTTTTTACTTTCGTAATTGTTTCTTTGAATTTGGTGGTCCCATTGACTTGGTCCCAGTATATCATATCTAATTGATCCCATATACCAGGATAAGCTTCTTGCCTTTTTCTAATATAATCGTTATCGTAAGCTGCCTGTTGTTCGGCTATTTTAGCTTCAATACTAGATTTAGCTATAGGTGTAGTACCTTCTAACCAATCAATTTTATCAACTGAATCATCTAGAACTCTAAATTTAGCTGAAGGATTAAGTGCTTGAATAGCGAATTTTACTTTAGTTGACATTATTCAACCTCCATAACATTAATGAAACTTCTTCCTTCATTTCTACATACTTCTATAATGGACTCATCTTGTTCTTCACATTCAAGATGGAAAGTTTTTTGTGTTGTTGATGTGTTAGAATATTCTTCATGGAATACCCACTGCCATTCCTTTTGCCCGATATAGTGGAAATAAGTTGAATTTGAAGTTTTACCGAATTGACCTAACATTGCTTCACCAACAGTAGCCTCAGTGACATCACTTGCGTTAACTCGTAGTCTCAATCTAAATTTACCACTGTGAGTACCAGATGAGTCTGCTTTAGGCTTACCATACATAGTAACATAACTAGTTACAAGTATGGTTGAATTAGTAGACTGTGGTGTATAATTAACTGTTAATCCAGTATCAACCCATGTATCTTCTGATCCTGTAACACTAGTAGTAGTATTAGCAGTTGCAAATCCTAAAAGTTTACCAGCTGCTCCCCAACTATTATCACCACGAAGAAAAGTAGTTGCAGAAGCTGTGCCACTTGCAGATAATTCAGCAATCCCTATAGCATCATCTTTCATATGCTCATTGCCAATTGAATTATCAGATATGTTATCACTATCTATACAGTCACCTGCTAAGTGTACATGGTCTATACTTCCATCAGTATAATGTTCTGAATTAACTGCATTATCTTGTATATTATCACCATCTATGCAATCATTTGCTAAGTGTTCATGGTCTATTGAAGCATTAACATAGTGTTGAGAGTCAATTTGATCGCCATCAATCTTTCCACTAGTGATAGCGTTGTTGTCTATCATAGCCTCTACAACAGCACTGTTACGTATAACCCAATCATTAGCAGCACTAACTTCGATATCGTTTTTATTACCAGTAGTAAGTGCTAATCCTATAGTAGATGCTGTGGGTGTACCTAATTCTTGTAGATAATATCGTAATTGTTTGTTGTTAAGATTTAAACTATCTGCCTTAACAGAAGCTCCTGTTTGGAATGTATGCTTTGCTGAATCTAAATTTGTATTTCTATAAATACGTATGGCAGCATTATTAGCAGGTATAGAACCTGATTTAAAAGTTACGGTTTTGTTATCAACTGTGTAATTTGTATTAATAGCTTGAGATACTCCCGCTACTGTTACTCTTACATCTCCATCATCTAAATAATCAAACGATGTGATTTCATAAGTTGTGTTTGAACCGTTCCCTGTATAATCTTGAGATGTTACTGCCATAATTATTTATACATAGAGAGTACGGGTGCCACATTACGTGACTGCTTTTCTATTCTATTCTTCTGTATCGTCTTCCTTCTTTCAGCTGCCATCAGATCTTGTACAGCAGATTCATTGAAGATCTTAGCCCAACCTTTAGCACGTGCTTTCTCAAAAAGATTATGAATTAATTGTACATGCTTATATGTTAAGGCATCATGATCCCTAATCCCAGCTTTAATATTATTTTGCATTAATCTGAGAGACTGTTGTACATCAGGTCTTTCTGCTAACTTGTTAAGCTTTAACTCTAAGTTTGTATCACCTATAGCTTTTTGGAACATTGATCTAATTTCTGGAGAATCAGATAGATCATACCCATCAGGTGAGTAGTAAGTTGACATACGCATATCATATCCACTGTTGTATAGCAGTTGTCTACCTGGACCTTGGTCTAGATTAAACTGAACTGGACTAAACATGTTGAACATGCGGGTCATAAAGTCATGATCTTTAATTGGTTGACCGTTAAGCATGTCATATTTGACTGCTAGTGGGTCACCTGTAAGGTTTTCACTGATTTTATTGCGATTTCTAATTGCTTGGTCTATACCTGAACCCAGTTCACGCATATGAGGAGTGAATAAATTACCAAGTTCATTACGTAACCCAGCTAATGGCACTGTATTATTCAATAAGCCTGCGACAATACGTTCGGTCTGACCTCTACGTCCAGCGAACAAATCAACAAACTGTTGTAATCCAGCCATATAGGACTTACTAGCAACACCTTGTCCAACGACTAGTGCCGTTGATAGAAGCTGTTTCTCTGTCCATTCTTCACCCATTAATTGACTATGGTCTCCTACGTCAGCGATAGTTGAAAGGATTTGGTTAAATGGTTCCATAGAATCATACTTAACCCATACATCCCCTAACTTAATACTACGTGGTTGCCATCCTGAGTCGATCCACATCTGACGTTTCTGTCTGTCTGTTGGACCATTACCTGTTAGATTACCGCTCATAAATGCCCAGTTAGCCATTGTTATAACACCACTACCAATCGCTAAGCGCCCTGTCTGCAACGCCTTGGCGTTTGCTAGTTCTTCAGCTGTGTTAATACCATATTTAGCTAAACCGTTTAGATTAGTTACATCAGCAAAAGCGATATCATTAAACTCTTTAACCAGGAAATTGAAACCTGGAGTATGCTTGGCTGTGAGAGCAATACCATTAACTCCTGTCCTAGCGAATAGGAAGAAAGGCTTAGCCCACGGAGCTGATTCAAATACATCATTTAATCCTTTAGCAAATCCAGTTAGATCCTGTGTCAATGTTACTTCACGTTTAGCAAAGTTAACAGCGTCATCTAATATATTACCATTAGCATCGAATATCTCACCATAGAACTTATCATCATAAGTACGTAAAACATCAGGTGTGATTTCAGCTATGTTTCCCTTACCTTGAAGGTCTAATGCATAGCGCATAGACTTCTCTCTGGCTTTAGCTCTGCCTAATAAGTACGTAAACGCATCATCAGTAGCAGCCATTATCTTAGTTGAATAGGTAAGAAGACTTGTATCATTCATCCTCCTAGCCATATTACCAATTTGGAATGCTACACGATCTCCTACAGAGGCTTGTTCACTCTCAGACCATCGTCTTAAAAGTTCCCATCTTTCATCACCTCTAGTTATTTCAGAGAAGCGAGTCTTAATTGTAGACACATCACCACTCCAATAGGAGTTAAGTTTTGTCTTGAATAAGTCAAAGCTTTCAGGGATTGCTTGCATCATAGCATTCAAAGAAGACATACTAGCTTTAATAGTAGCACTGTCACCTGAGAATGGATACTGTAGAGTAGCTCCTATGGCTGTAGAAAGGGGTCGTAAGAACGTTGCGGTACTTGTACCCATAATTGCTCTCATAGAGGTCTTAGGACCGCTTAGAACACTATGTACCATGACGCCTTGAAGCTCTTTAATTACAGCTCCTGTTCTTATCTTACCATCTATATCACCACCTCTTAGTGTTGTCCTTGCCCACTGATCAAAGTCATCAAGACTGTTGACATCTTTCATGGTTGAGAAGACTTCGAAGAGTGCTTTCATTACATCATCATCTGCACTTTTCCCTGCTAAATTAAGAATAGTTTTGATTGATTCTCTGGATGCAGTTACTTCCTCTGCTAATGTATCTTTAACTAGTTTATTCCTTGCTTGATTACCTAAGTTTAAATCTCTTAATTTATCAGAAGCAAGTATTCTAGATCTCTTAACCTCTGTCAAACCTACCATGATCTTATCTACGATCGCTGAGGCAGGTCCATCTATATCACCTAAGTCTGCTATGTCTGCTATCTCTCTACCTGCTATACCTAAGTCTCTTACTTCTCTAAGCAGTGAACCAATAACTAAATCAGCTGCAACTACATTCTTAGAGACCCAGTTATACATATCAGCATCAGATGAGAAGTCTTGTTTTGCAAAGTAATCAGCCCAGTATTCTGCAGCTGTATCATCAATAGCATTACGACCTTGTAGAGTTCTGTATGCCATCTCTAATGACTCACCAAACTCTTCTTGCATGGTGCTTAAACCTTGATTGATTCTACGGATAGAAGCTTGATAGGTATCAGAACTTAGCAGTTCTTTAGCAATACTGTTTAATTCTTTATCATCTAAATCCCAACGCTTTAGTTGTGCTGGCGTAGTAACCGAACCTATTGAACCATCTTCAGCACCCCAGTCCTTGTTAACTCGTTTGTTAAGCATTAAGGTTTCATCCATTGATGTTTTGGATGTTGGAGCTGCCTGCCATGAATCAGAAGGATTCTTATACCCACCAAATCCTGGGAGTTCTAATTGCTTAGTTCCCATCTCAATTTTCTGAGCATCTACACTAGCGTTCCTTGCTTTAATTTTATTGATTACTTTACCTGATCCTTTACCTAGTATACGAAAGACACCATCGGCTATAGTACCGATGCCCATACCTTCTACTATATTCTTCAGTTTATAAACGATGGGATGGTCATCATCATTGGTACTAATAGGGGTGTCTATGAATCCGTAACGATCACGTAAAGTACCTAGTGCATTATCTTTATCTGATTGTTCTGATATTAAGTCAGACACAGCACCGACGGCTGCAGCTCTGACCCAGTTATTAGATAGTGCTCTTATTCCCCAAGCTGTGGCTCCTGTGGCTCCAGCTGCTGCTGCACCTAATGGAGATGCTGCAATAGCAGCTGTAGTTCCTGCGGCTAATACACCGAAGTGTACACCGTTCCTTAATAAATCACCCCACCAAGTTTTAGTTTCGATAGGGTTATCGTAGTCAACAAAAGGGTTCCAATCAGGACGGTACTCCTTCACACCTACACGACCCATCTCACCTGATAAGGCATCGATAGTACGTTCAGGAAAAGTTACTACAGAGCCTGCAGCGGATGTTACACCACCACCAATGGCAGATGATATCTCCTTAGTTACAGCACCTATGCCCCACTTCTTGGCGTTCCTTGGATCTTGTTGTTCAGCTAATGCTTGTGCATCTGATGCTCGTTGTTGTTCATTAGCAAGAGCTTCTGCATCATTAAATTTTTTTCTTTCTTCTCTTGATTGATCTACTAACTCAGCTTGAGCACCTGCAGCCTCAGTATCAATTTTAGAAAGATCTACGCCAATTGGATTTTCTGGCATTGTTTTACCATAGTAAATTATTTGAATAAACGACTATCAACTAAGTTTTCTAGTTTATTCCAATCATCTGGAACAGTACCTAGAACAGTAGAGTATGTACCTCTCTCCTCTTTTGATAGCTTTGCGATTTCATTGCTCCCGTAGAAGCCAGTTGAATCGTTTTGGTGTTTTAGATTAGCTCTTGCGACAAACAAGGCTAGTGTATCTTGGGTGTTTGCATCTAATATATCTGTTAGTTCTAAACCACTAGCTTGTACTGCCTCTACAAATTGACGTGGTGACATTGCATAAGCAGTAAGATTCCCATGACCTGATCTTATAAGTCCATAGACTTCTTCGATAGTATGTTCTGTTAATGGTTTCTCTAAATGAGCATCTCCACCATCAGGACTTAATATATAATCATGACCACCATTGTTCATGGCAGTTCCATCTTTAACAATATCTAAATAGGATTGTAAATTTTCAGCATTATTTACTAGGACTTGGTTCTGCTTAGACATTGAACCAGAGTTTAGCTTTGCTTGATCTGGTACATCAAAAGCTTCCGTCATAAGTTTTGTTACCTGTGACCCATCTGTACCATCTATTTGAGGTAGCCCTTCAGCTCTAAGTTTAACATTAACTTGACCTAAAGCTACTTCTTGCACAGTCATTTTTCCTTTAGGGCTCAGTTTTCTTGCTAAGTTTCTAAAGGAAGCTGGCCAAGCACCTACTCCATTATTTTCAAAATTTTCAAGAGCTGTTTCTAAGTCTTGTTCAGAGACCATTGGTAGTATTACTTTGTTTATACTTCCTTTATCTTTACTAATTAAATCATATGATTTAGATACATTCTTAGATGTAGCATCATTAGGTGCTTCAATTGTTTTAGTTACCCAATCTTTAGCTTCTATACCTGCTCTAGTTTCCTTCAGTGCATTGTCCCAAGCCATGGTTTTTTTACCTGGGTTTTCAGCTAAGAGTTCACTGTATCTTCTATTGAAAAAAGCTGTAGCTTGTTCTACAGTGTTGACATATTCATCTGATTTGTTTGTAAGTGCTTCTGTTTCACCAAGAAGATTACCAGTTATCCTTTTAATTTCTGAATCTCTTTTCTCTACTTCAGCAGCATTCAAAGCAGAAAGATTGCTAACTTTTATTGTTTGCTTAAGAGCAAGTAAACCCGCTGGATCTCCAGACCAACCTGCTAACTCTGTCTCATCGATTGGTATATTTTTAGAAGCTTTGTATAAGAGTCTTTCTTTAATACCTTCATTAGTTTCGTCTTGTTTGGTGTAGTAATCAGTTACAACTGAAGGTAGTGGGTAGCCTCTCCACTTATTATTAGATCTAAATTCATCCGTTATCTCATCAATCTGATCTTGAGTTGCTGGACCATCTTGATTAGCTAACATAGCTTTCTTATCCAAATCAAATTTATCTATCTCACCTTGTACTTCTTCTTTTCTAACTGTGTTTAGATCTTGTCTATATTTAACACCCTTAGCTAGTAGGGCGCTATACTCTTTCTTCCACAGTGTTTTGATTTGATGACGCTGACCATCATTACCAGTGAACCAAGAGTTACCTAATTTGGTAATTGTTGCTATATCTAATGTACCATTCTCAGCCATACCATTTAATATATCAAACTTCTTCTTCCTTGTAACTCCTAAGTCACCTTTTCCTCCTTCACTTATGGGATCATACCAAGTTCTATCTCTTTCTATCGATGCAACAAAATCATTAACTACATAATCACCATTTGCATCTACATCATTCTCACCTGGTAGATCTCCGTTAACAATCTCACCTAATTCTTGTTCAAGTTTCGCATTCTTTGCAACTTTAACACCAGCTTTAACTGCTTGATCCCACTCTACAGCTGCAGCAGATTCGACCTTTCTCATCTCCTTGTGGAGAATCCTTCTACGTTGAGTAGCTGTTGAACCATCTTTAATAGATTCTCTAAACCATATACCACGTATAGCTCTTTCTGCAATCCTACGTTCTTCGTAAGTTTTAGCACTATCGAGTGTGAAGGTAGTACCATCTCCACGAGCTATTTTTACTCCTTGTTCTCCTCTAGCTACTTGAAAAAATTCACCATATCTATCTCTTCTAGATCGAATCAGCATCTTTTGATTCTCACCTTCCACATCTCCAAGTAGCATTGCACCTGCTAATACTCCATCGCCTTCAGGTGTTAAATTCTCTGCACCAACTGTTGTTTGTTTTGCTTTAACTGCGTTGTTATAGGCTTCACCGTCTATAAATTTCTGATCATTCCATACTAATGAGTACTCGTTATTTTTCCAATCTATAGCTTTCTCATAGAAATCACTTTCTGCTCTCTCTTGGCTACGTACAGCTTGTTCTTTAGCAAACTGTGCGGTCTTACCTAGTAGATCTGAAAGCCCTGTAACCATACTCTTAGCCTGAGCTATGTTGTATTCCGCATCAGCTTTAATCAGACCAGCGTAATAAGCACCGTCTTCTGCTGCACTAGCTTCAACCTGTTTGTTGATCTGTGAGACGTCTTCAACGTATTGAGTTTGTGGATTAAATAGTGATGATGTCATGTTTAACCCCACCAGTTAGCAGCTTCACCTGCAGCATCAAGATTAGCTGCTGATGTAGCAATTCCCATTGCAGTTTTAGCCATGTTAAATAGTCCTGTGTTCCAATTCATTCCTCTAGTTCCTGCTAAACCTTTACGTGCAGGACGTAATCCTAGCTTAGTTCTGGCAGCCATCTGTTTGTTCTGTGACTTCACAGCATTTTGATGTAAAGCAGAGTGGTATGCAGCTCCAAAGCTTTCTCTTAAACCATGCTCAATGTCCTGTCTCTTAGCTAGCAGTGCCATGTAGTTAGCAGTTCTACCTCGTTCAGCAGTACGTGATCCCTCACCTGAAGGTCCGCCTTGTGCTGCTCTAGTTCTAGCAAAGGCTTCGAACCCTTGGAATGCAGCGTATTGATTCTTTAGTGCTTGTGCTCTTACATTGCTATCTGCTATACTTTTATCAACAGCAGCGCCCCATTTAGCTTGACGGAAAGCAGCGCCCTTATTTTTATAGGCAACGTTTTTCCCCATCGCTATGCTCATACGCTTTCGATTAGCCGCTTTAACCTTTGCATTATACGCAGAGGTTGCTGGGTCGAATGTGTCTTGAAAAAAACTCATTTGTAAAATTTAATAAAAGGTAAATTATTAGGTCCGTGTAAAATTTCCTCTGAAAATTTAAAGCCTAAAAATTTAAGTAATTTTAAATGAACAGTATTACGCTTATCAATTATATTCCACAGAGTATCATGAGTCTGTCTTTCAACATACCTTTTAGATTCTCTAGCAAATGTAAGTGGGTATTCGTAAATTGCTTTTGTTGTTAACATCCATATACATCCATCATCTTCAACTCCAGCCATACCGGCAGTCTTGCCGTTAGGCACGTTAAAGTAAACGCAGGAGCCTTCTTGAGCTTTAGCTACTAATGTTGTAAATGGATCTAGTCCATGACCTTCTTCGATTTCTCTTCGGTCTTCTGGACGAAGTTCAGAGGCTACTTCCATAGCAGCCTCCAAAGTTATTGGGTGAATGTAATTAGCCACGTCGATAATACATAGGTGAATAGTCACCCTCCCATTGCATAGATCTCAGTGTGCAAGGTGAAGGATGTGTGGACTTAAGTGTTATATCTACGTTTTTATTTTTATCGTAAACAGGTATAGTTTTAATTATTTCATCTACCAACGGTGCATCAGATACATTGTATGTATTTAATAAGGTAGATTCATATACATCTGTAAAATCAGGTTTACCTACTCTAGTAAGAGTTGTTTCGTATAGACCTACTTTACCAAGACTTAGATTAAGTCTATGTAATATTAAGGAGGCACTAGTATCAGCGATTGAAGCTTGACCTACTAGTTTAGTGGTATAGAATCTTGGGAAGTCAACTTGATAATCATATAGATAACCTATATAATATTTACCATCATGTATAGCAGCTGTTGCAGCAGCACTAGAACCACCTCCACCAGTGAATGAAACTGTTGGTGCTGATGTATAATTCTGACCGTTATTGTTTATAGTTACAGCAGTCACTGCTCCACTAGCAATAGTAGCTGTAGCTGTGAGGTTAGACCCAGCGCCTCCAGAGAATGAAACAGTAGGTGCAGAAGTATAATTACTACCACCGTTAGTTACTGTAATACTAGTTATTTCCCTAGACCAATCACCAGGTAAGGTAAAGGAAGTACCAGCATTAGTTACTGTTACTGGAGCATACCTACCTACACGGGAGCTGTTAGGATCTATATCAATAACTACCAACTGACCATTAGGATCTGATCCTACACTACCTTGCCAAGTGAATTCACAACTATTAGTACCGTCAGTAAATGTAGTTAAATTTGTACCATTATTATATGAACCACCTTCAATTTCAACCCAATTATCTAGATGTACTAAGAAGTTAGTACCTTCCTCAGTAATACTAGGGTCGTCATCATTCTGAGTTAGGTTGACAAATTGTAAGAAATTATCAGCGTCTAAAAAATAATATCTATCATTCTCAACGAAATGATATTTAAGTGGTCTGTTAAGTTTCCATTTAAACCAAGCTGATTGAAGTCTTTGATCACCCATCGTTACAGTCTTAAGACCATAAACTACATCTGAATTTGTTTTACCAAAGAATGTTAAACCGTTTTCTCTAGAGTTAGTTATATGATCTATATCTTTTGGTAGTAAAGTAGGTACAACTTTTGTTTGATCTATAACCATAGCTTGGTTTTCTCTACCTACCTCAGCCATCTCATTAAAACGACTATATTTATTTGAATTATCTATAAAACCTATAGTAGTACCTAATGATATTGGAGGTATAACAGTATTATAATTATAAGATGATATAGTTCTTAACTTAGCGGTATCTGGATTAAAGACAGTATCATCAGATGAGAGTAAGTGCTGACTATTAGCAGTGAATACTAATAAACCTGCATTGATTTCTATACCATCAAATAAAGCAGATGGTAAAGTGGAGCTCATTGATATATCTATAGGATCTATACCGCTAACAGTGAGAGCAGTGTCTGCCCAAAAATTACCAAAATCACCTGGTTGTGATGTTATAACATTTGTACCGGACAAGAATGATAATCTGTTTCGGAAGAATAGAACTTTATTTATAAAACGATCTTCATCAGTACCTGTATGATCTGGATGATTACTATCAAGACCTACAAATGTTGGTATAGGATTTGTATTATCATCACCTACAGTCCTTGCATCCCACGCATATCTATCTACTGTAAAGGTAGTAGCAGCTGTACGTTGGATAGTTACAGGCATTGTAGAGTGATCGAAGTTACTCCTGATACCAGGTGCTGCACATTCTACCCAACTACCAGGACCATCTTGATCGTTATTTCCTACAAATCGTAGGTAGTAATCATCTTCGTCAGATTGTTGACTATTAGAAACTTTAACAATATAACCATGCCTGCATTGAGAAGGTAGTTTAGATACATCATTAACCTCATGCTGCATGACCCTCATTAAATCAGGATCACATACTTCTACAGTAAATGCAGCGTCACTGGATAAATATATACCATTACCAATAATAGTTCTAGTTAAACCAGTAGCAGCTAATTCAGTATTGATGCCACCTAATATTGTATCAACACTAACAGCAGTCTGAGCATCCCACGGTGTAGGCTTTGGTCTGATTATACCATTCGCACCACCATTGATTGTACCTCTAACAGTTGAAGTTTCGTGAGAAGTAACTTTAACTCTATATTCATAATCTGTTTTAGCTGAAGTTAATTCAACATATAGTAAATCATCTTCTAACCAACCTTGACCGCCATGTAGTAAATCTATACTTTTACTATACGAACATCTGTAGGCACCACTACCAGGGTTACCATCGTCATCACCTGCGCTATCACCTACTTGACCTAATGTTGTTATTCTGAAAACTAAATCATCTCTTCCAGAAGTTAGTGTATTGCCAGCAGCATCCTCTACTTTAACATAAGCATTATCTCCTCCATAACTAGAAGCAGCTGTAAACTCAAAGACTTGAGTACCGATTCCAGGACAGTGACCTGTACCCCAATCTGTATCTAGATCATTACCGTTTATCCTTACTCTAGTAGCTTTAGTTATATTTGTTGTTGCTGTACTACCATCGTGTATATTTAGACTATACTGTCTTCCATTCTCTGTTTTTAATAGTTCTATATAAGCACAATGAGTATGAGGTCTAGCTGTAGTTGTAGCTGAACCTATCAGAACTTTCTGTGTTCTGTTATTAACAAATGTAGTATCATTAATAGTACAGAATTGTAAGTCTTCAGTAGCTGCTGCAGAACTAGGTTCTAGATATGCTTTAAGATTAGTTTCAGTAGCACCGTTAGTATTGCCATATGCAACTGTCATCTCTTGAGCATCAGAACATCTCCATATTCTAGGGACACCGTCCTCATCAATCTGACCTATGTATGATCCTTCTGTAGCATCACGATAATAATGAAACCAAGAACCATTAGATTGTACATTAGCTAATTGACCGCTAGCCTGATTACTAGTTACTCTTCTACTACCAGGTCTTTTATATAAACCATAGGTAATGTCAGGTATAGTATTCAGAGCTTCTTTAACTTGTCCTGGGTTTTTTAATTGATCTGGTTGTTCAGATATCCCACCATAATAGTTGGGAATGGTTTGTGAAATTCCTGCCATTTAACGCCTCAGTGTTGTCCATGGTCTGTATCCAGTATAAACTGAATCTTCTGGTACACCAAACATAGTATGGTTACCTTGATTACATTCATACTCCATGCAAGCAGCTCTAGTTAAACCCTCTTGTTGTTGTAGCAGTTGTGCTAATTGAGGATTACCTACAAGTTGAGTGGCAGCTCTTGTAGCAGCTCTAGCAATGATATACCTTTTAAAAACTGAAGGTATATCTTCAAAAGAAAATAGTTTTGTAATATCTAAATCAACTGTAGTATGATCACCCCAGTTATCAGTATGATCAAACTTATCATATAAATAACCGTCCCTTCTTACTACATCATACTGTTTATGTGTCCAACCTTTAGACACATCCATCTTTAAGATGTCAGATCCTATACTGATCTTACCAGTTGTAGCATCCGGTGTATAAGCTACATGTTTCTCAGTATTAAAATGCCATCCTTCATTCTGTGTATCTACATTAGCATCACGTAGTAAATTATAAATGAAAGCAACCTCTGGGTTAGCAGAGCCAGCTGATATACTTGTAATGGGTGACTGACCTATAGCTCCCAGGATTGAGTTTACTGCGGAGAGTTCGGTCTCGGTATCAATTGTCGTGGAAGCCATAAAGTTTTATGAATAAAAAAAAGGGGAGCGTGAGAACTCCCCTGTATGTTGGTTAATAATATATAATTAGAATGCAGCGTTGTTGCCTGATCCGGCAGCCTTACCACAAACTAATTCGACAGCAGCAGCTGGGTTTAGAGGTGCGGCACCCATTGCCAAGCGTCCAAGGATTACGTCGCCCTGATAAATCACGGATACGTCACCATCGGTAACTTGTACTTGAGGTCCGATTGCTTCTACACAAGCTACGGCTTCTTTCTGGAAGATCAGTCCACAGCTATGGTCAAACTTAGCCTCTTCACCGTAATCGTTTACGGTTCTTTGACCTTCGTTTGCACTAGCATTAGCTGTTGGTACAGCAATCTCCTGCTGATCACCCATAGATTCCTCAACGAAGGAACCTGTATTACCAGGATCGGTAATACCAGGGTTAGTTGCGCTAGCAGTACCATATCTAGTACCAAACTTACCGAAGAACGGAATATTCATCGATTTGAAGACCTTGATACCAGCAATCTCTACAACTCCTTGACCTGACTGCAAGGCTGTGCCTTGTACGTCACGGTTAATGAGTCCGTTAGAGATAACACCAGATGATACATCATTGATCAATGCATAGTATTGTCTTGGTGACAGTACCGCTACACGACCAGCGGAATCAACTCCCTTCTCGTCTAGTGCAGCAGCTGCATCATAGAATGCAGTCACCAATTTACCAGCATCGAATGCTTCAGCAGCACTGTTAGTAGCAGATCCAACTTGAATCTGTGTTCCACCTGGTTCTATGAAGTCAGCCTTCGTGATAGGACCAGCTGAACGTGCAGCTTTCGTTACGGCACGGAAGATTCTACGGTCATAGTTCTCAGCGAGAGCATAACCAATCTTACGTGAGATCTCACCCCTTAAATCATAGTGGGCAAGTGTCTCATCTAATTCATATACGAATGCGGATGAGATGAGTAGGTCATCGCATTCAACGACAACCTGTGCTACTGGAGGTGCACCGTCGGTGTTACCCAGTATACTATTTCCTGGAACATGGAACTCACTTTTGGTACGACCCGTGAAGATAAACTGCAATGACTTGCCGTTCTTTAGGGTACGCTTAGTGATCAGATCCCTTGCAATTGTATTACGTTGGAACCCTTTAAACAATTCTCCAGAAAATAGCTTGAGAAATAATTCTCTACGAGCAGCAGTTGTAGTGCTCGCCATATTGTCAGCACCAGTCCAGGTCAAACTGGAAGGATTGGTGCTGCTCTGTTGTGATACAGCCATTTTCTATGGATAAATTTATATTTACTTTCTCAGCTGAAATTTTTTGCGCATTTATTAAATTGTATGTGGTCTCTCCCACCGTCTAGACGGCTAAAGGTATCCCGCGTACGGGGCTAAAGCCAATGAAAAGGGAGTCCGACTCTGAGGTGCTCCCGTTCCTATCACTCTCCTAAGAGAGCTTCCTCTAATGATTGAGGTTCTCGTTCTTCATCTACTCCAGGTGGTTGAGAATCACTAGGAGTATTATCTACTGGATCTTTAATATCAGGTTCCATTTGATAAGCAGATGGACCTGCTCTCATTCCAGACGATTGTTGTGACATTAGTATTCCTCTATTTGACATGGTGGGCAGGATCTGCAGTGTTCATGTTCGTACATATGCAGACCCTCTACAAAAATAAAGAACCCCGCAGCCAAAAAGACTATTAGCCACGGGGATTCTAAATACTTCATCAGAACTTATACTTAGTACCAATCTTAGTTGCCCAAGAATTGTCGGTATCACCATCGTTGGTTTGGACTGCAAGCTCACCATAGAAGTCAAGCTTCTCGGTTGCTGCTACAGTCG
>VTLG01004604.1_pt1 | contig 17323 bp, 34 predicted proteins | sample 4694571 | NCBI WGS metagenome assembly VTLG01 (sample SAMN12604809, study PRJNA352737) | marine metagenome | biome: ENVO:00000447; feature: ENVO:00000209|ENVO:00000569|ENVO:01000036; material: ENVO:00002151; isolation source: viral sequences binned using virsorter ...
CGGAAGCGACAAGACTTGGTCAAATTACTGCACGCATCAACGAGCTAGAGTCAGCAGCGCCAAAGGCTGATGACATGGTAGATGTGCAAGAAGGCGTGATGTCGTCGCAGCAGGCAGAGGATCAGGCCAACGCTGCCGCAATGCAAGGTGATGGCCTTGGGCGTCTAGGCGAGTTCCGCGAAGAGGTGCAGGAGATCAAGAAGGAGTCAATCGAACTTGATGAGCCTGACCCTGTAGAGCTAGAGGCAGAAAACCAAGTGTTGCTTGAGGATTTAGCGTCTGATGATGTGCAGGCGATTTTGCCTGCGGATATTAAAAAGTCATTGTCAGATGTTGAGCAACTTGAGGCCAAGGCAGACAAGTATGAAGAAGTCAGCAGGGCTGGGGCAAACTGCTTGATAGGGAGTCCAAAGGTATGAGTTGCGTTGATGCTGTAATGGAGGCCGCCAAACGCGCTGGTATTGTTCTTGAGCAAGAAGAAGCAGATGAGATCATTGATGTTCTAAGTGAGCGTCTGTTCAAGCGTGTTGAGAAGGCAGAGGCTGGCGAAGAGCTTGATATTTTCAATCTTGCAAAACAGATTGCAAGGCAAGCGCGTATCAACGTGGTCATGCAGAAGCGCAATCGCATTCTCAATGCCAAGGCTTACGCAGACATCTTTCGGTTTATTAACTCTGCGCCAGATGATCCGGCTACTGCGCTGTCAGCAATCATGGTAGGTGACGCAAGGTATGCTAGGGCTGGCATGAATAGCGTTGACGCACGCCAACAGGGCATCGGTTTGCAGTATGTGGGAGAGTTGGCTGCTGCTTTACGAGAGCAAAAGCTAGACAAACTGTTTCAAAGCGCAGAGCTAGAGCCTTTGATCTACGAGGCTATGTTTGATCCTGATAGTTTTCGTAGAAATAGGGTAGCTAACGATGAGGCCGGCGCAAAAGAGGCGTTAGCGATTGCAGAAACGGTGCAGAAGGTTCAGAAGCGCCTCTTGAAGCGTAAAAATCGTTTGGGCGCTATGATTGGCGAGTTGAAAAACTATGTGGTGAGGCAATCTCACGACCCAATTTTGATGCGTGCTGGCGCAAAAACAGAAACGGAGTTCGCAGCGGCGAAAGATAGCTGGGTGCGGTACATGATGGAGCCAGGGCGTCTTTCTGGGCGCACCTTTGAAAACAAGCCAGCCACCGTTGAGCGTCTTGTTGACGGCAAACAGCAAAAAGTGCCTTACACAGAAGAGATGTTTCTGGGAGACATTTACGACAACCTTGTTTCTGGGCAGCATCAAAAGGTTGACAGAATGAGAGGCGATGATGGGTCACAGGATTCTTTAACGCCATTCACAGGCCCATCAAACCTTGCCAAAAAACTTAGTCAGGGCAGAGTGATACACTTTGCAACAGGCAAGAGTGCTTATGAATATGCAAAAAAATACAGTCGTCAGAGTTTTGCAGAGGCTGTTCTGAACGGTATCGACCATGATGCACAAGCAATTGGCTTGATGGAGAGGTTTGGCACCAATCCAGAAGCTATGTTTACTCGCGTTCTTAACGATATGAAAGAAAATGCAAGGGGCGAACCAGAAAAGCTTGATAAAATCAGGCGTCGTGAGAGGAGGATGGTCAACCAGTTTCGTGAGCTTGACGGCTCAACACGCGCTAGAGGCGCTGGGCGTCCTGTGTTTTTTGGCGCAGACTTTGCTGGCATCAGCGCTGGCGTGCGTATGATACAAAACATGTCAAAGTTAGGCATGGCTACCATTTCATCGTTTGGTGACATCGCAACAAAGGCGCATTTCATCAACACACGCACAGATCGCGGCATATTTGGCTCTTATGCCATAGCGTTTCGCGATATCTTCCGGCGTTATGGCAAAGATGAGCAACGTCAACTGGCATATCTATTGAGTGTTGGCGTCGAAAACATGCTGGGTGATGTTCATGCTAGATTTGGTGCAAATGACAGTGGCCCAGGCATGATTGCCAAGGCGCATCAGATTTACTTTCGACTAAATGGCATGACATGGTGGAACAACGCACAGAAAGTGGGTCTTGCACGCATGATCTCTGCTGATCTTGCTAACTATTCCTCTAGGGCATTTGGTGATGTGCCGCAAAGGACACGCTTGAACTTACAGCGCTATGGATTTGACGAAACAGATTGGAGTCTGATGCGTCATATGGAGCAAAAGGCAGTAGATGGTGTGAACTATCTAACGCCAAAGGCCGTTGAGACAATCCCTGATGAGCTTATTGAACAAGCCGCTCTGGCACGCGCAAATGCCACAAGAAAGCGCAAGCTGAAAAAAGCTACAGAGGCGATGAAAGATAAATATCGTGATGATTTGTCTACAAAGCTGTCAACATATCTGACCGACGCAGCAGATACGGCTATTCCTACTCCTGGCGCAAAAGAGCGTGCGTTTATGAACATGGGTACAGAGAGAGGCACGATCCTTGGCGAGGCTTTACGCGCCATCATGCAACTCAAAGGCTTCCCAATCACCTATGTTTCAAAGGGAATGAGTGGTGCGTATTACGTCAACAAACAGCTAGGCGGTAGCAGCCGCAGTGGCGTGTTTGGCGTGGCACAGATGATGGTTGGCACCACCATGATGGGATATTTGTCTGTATCCCTCAAAGACATTTTGTCAGGCAGAGAGCCAATGGAAGTTTTTGACGAGGACTATTATCTCAACCCTAAACTGCTTTCCAAGGCGTTCGTGCAAGGTGGCGGCGCTGGAATATACGGCGACTTTCTGTTTGGTGAATACAACAAGTATGGTCAGAGTTTAACACAAACTCTACTCGGCCCCACATTCGGCTCTATAGATGATGTTGCACGCATATATTCAGATGTGTTGGCAGGCGACATGGACTCAGTCACGAAGAACGCCACCAGATTTGCCAAGAGCCATGTGCCCGGCTTGAACCTTTTTTACACAAAAGCAGCGTTTGATTATCTGTTTGTGTATGGTTTGATGGAGCAAACCAACCCAGGGTTTTTGCGCCGCATGGAGAGGCGCATGAAAAAAGAGAATGAACAGGAGTTTTATTATGCGCCAAGCAGATTCGCCGTTGGCTCCTGATGACTTTCGTAAATTAGCGTTTTCTGATACCTTTGGGCAGATTGGAGTAACAAATGACGGTCAGTAGCACCACAACCAAGAACAGTTACAGTGGCAACACAAGCACGTCTGCCTTTAGCTACACGTTCAAAATCTTTAATGAAGATGATATTACGGTCATTATTCGCACTGACTCGACAGGAGTCGAAACAGTCAAAACCAAAACCACCCACTACACAGTGTCCGGTGTGGGTAACTCAAGCGGCGGCACGATCACATTCACATCTGGCAACATCCCGGCAACAGGCGAGACTGTTCTATTGTTGCGAAGCACACCGCTTACGCAGATTACAGACTACACACCAAACGATCCCTTCCCAGCCGAAAGTCACGAAGATGCCTTAGACCGTCTGACTTTTATTGTTCAACAGCTTCAAGAGGAAGTTGATAGGTGTATCAAGTCATCAAGGGCCAACACCTTTACAAATCCCGAGTTTACAGCCAGCGCGACTGACAGGGCTAACAAAGTCTTTTCTTTCGATGGCTCTGGAGATTTAGCAGTAACCGAAATAACGAGTATTGGTGCAGCTACTATCGGTATTTCGGAAAACAACCTTTTGCAAGCAACGTCAGGTATTATAGATGACGATTTTTTGCGAGTAAATGGAACGAAGATTGAAGGCCGGTCTGCTACAGAGATGTTGTCTGATCTTGGTGCTGCATCTGTTGACGATGCAACAGCTTTAGCAATAGCGTTAGGATAAGGGGTTAAATATGGCTAACACTTTCAAAGTAGTATCACATGATGTGATGCCAGCAAGTGCTGGCACACCTGAAGACCTTTATACTACGCCAAGCTCGACTACAACTGTCGTCGTGGGATTGTTGATTGCAAACATTCACACAGCACAAGTAACAGCGACTGTGAAGCTGGTTTCCGATACGTCTGGTGGTGGCAGAGCCGCGACAAACACCACAACTTTTCTGATCAAGGCAGCGCCAATTCCTGTAGGAGCATCTATGGAGGTGCCTATCGGCGGCAAGCTAGTTTTAGAAACAACAGACAAAATACAAATAGATTGTTCTGTTGCTGACAAGGTTTCCGTGACCATGAGCATTATGGAGATCACATGAGCAAAGATCGCTTTATTGGCAAAGATGGGCGTCAGACTAGCTATGAAAGTATCATTCGACAGAATGAACAGACTGTATCTGCAAGCCTGACCATTGATGCCACAAACAATGCAATGTCTGCTGGTCCAATCACGATTGGTACAAGCGTGACAGTTACCATTAATGGTTATTGGACAATAGTATGAGCAGTGTGCTGAATGTAGATACGATTGCCGACAAGGCGGGTACGGGTCCGGTAGGGCTGACAAAGCAATCTGCTGCAAAGGTTTGGTGTCATTGGACAGAAACCACGAGTACAGCACTTCAGCAAAGCCTAAACGTCAGCGGTGTTACAGACAACGGCACGGGCTTAACTACAGTAGCATTTACCAGTTCTCTTAGTTACGACGATTATGCTGTCACTGCTGGCGCACAAGGATTTAGCGATGGTTCAAATGACAATAACGCCCCTGTGATGATGCTGCACAGAGACGAGACAAATCCTCGTACAACTGGCGATGTAGATTTTATGAATGCTTCTAGAAATAAAACTACTGGCACGGGAATGGATGATGCAGCATATGCATCCACAGCAATTCATGGAGACCTTGCATAATGACTAGTGAACTTCTTGTTGATGCAATAAAGGGCGTTACTGCTGCTGGCAACGTAACAGTTACCAGCGAAGGCGGCAGTGCAACGATGCAGTTACAACAAGGGCTGGCAAAAGTATTTTTTGAAGGCGATGGGACTCTTTCAAGCAATCATTTAGCAGATAGTTTAAATGTAGATTCATTCACAGATACTTCTACTGGAGCTTATTCTGTAACTTTTACAAATAATTTTGCTTCCACAGGTTATGTCCAAGCTGTGCATTCTAACAATTTTCACACAATACCCTCATCTGGAGGACACGCGACTAGCGGATTCACTTTTCAAACATTTACTAGCGGTAACAGCAATGGTGATTGCGCCTATATTGGTGGCACAGCAACGGGAGACCTTGCATAATGGCTAGCATTTTGAAAGTAAATACAATCCAAGGTGCTTCTACGGCTGGCAGTATTGAAATAACTGGTGAGGGCAACTCAACCACAACGAATTTGCAGCAAGGGCTGTGTAAGATGTGGTGTAGAGTAAACTATTCAGGTGGAACACCTATAAATAGTGACTCTTTAAATGTGAGTTCTTTAGATGACGATGGAACAGGAGATATTGATTATAATTTTACAAATAATGTTGCTTCATTGAATTGTTCTACAGTGGGATCAAGTGCATCAAGCTCTACATCTACGATATTTGTTGTTGTAGAAAGCACAGCCAATGCGAGAACCTTGCAAAATAATAGCGGCACTGACGTCGATCATAACAATTCCATCTCATTGCACGGAGACCTGGCATGATAGTGACTCCAGACTTTCAAGGTACGCATCTATGGGAAAGGCTTTGCTGGGCTAAAGATAATCTTGAGGGTGTGCAGTCAGACTATCGGGTTGTCTTTGAAAAAAGCGTGGATAAACCTGCATCTATAATGATACCTGATCCAAACTGGATGGCTTGTGCTTTGCAGGGTGGTATCTTACCGCCTGTCTGGGTGTATTGGGAGTTAGCTAAAGATGAAGCGCAGCCAGACTTCAAGCAGCACACACGTGGTTATTTGTTACATGAAACAGAGCCTATCGGTGCAATGACTGAAGAAGAGGCTATTGAGTATCTTATCCAAAAAGATGTGCCACAATCTGTATGGCAATCATGGGACGAAGGTAATCGCCCGAAGATGGTGATCTGTCGGAAAGAACAGCTACCGACAACACGTGAATGGAGAAACGCTTGGCGTATCTCTGATGAACTAGCAGCATGAGGAGTACTCAATGAAAACGTATATTGTAGATAAAGATGGTGCGTCTATTGATGCTTCTACAGCTACCGTTCCATCTGACCGTCACTTTCGTGGCGCTTGGTCTTTGTCTGGCAAGGTTATTAGCGAAGACCTCACAGAAGCAAAGAAGATTTTTCAAGACAAGATTCGAGAGGTGCGTAAGCCTCTGCTTGAAGCAGAGGATGTTGCATACATGAAAGCCCTCGAAGCTGATGATGCATCTGCCAAGACTGCCGCTGTAAATAAAAAGAAAGCGTTGCGTGATGCACCTGCTGCATCTGCTATCGCAAACGCAGATACGATTGACAAACTCAAAGCCGCTTGGGACACAAGTGTTCTTGGCGCAAGTCCTTACGCATAAGGAGAAGTAAGATGACTAAACTTGCGATAGATCAAGATCAGTTTTATCCAATACAGGCGTTAGCTACTGGCACAACGCAAACGATCACTACTAGTGGATCAAGTGCTGCAACAAGTAGCGCATTTGCTGCTGGCACAACGGTGGTTCGCATTGTGGCCACTAAAGATTGTCACATCACTTTTGCGGCATCGCCTACAGCTACAACCTCACTGCCCTTCATGCCAGCGAATCAAGTTGAGTATTTCAAAGTAACCGCTGGTGAAAAGTGCGCAGCCATACAAAGCTCAGAGGCTGGCACAGTCTTTGTAACTGAGATGTCGTAATGCTTGGCGGCGTTGGCAACATAGGTACATTGAGTGCTAGGCGGCGTGTAATTGCTGCTGCTGGCGGCGGCGGCGGTGGCGGCGGTGGCGGCGGTGGAGGCTTGAGCCGTTCTGGAACTGCGGATAGCGATCATGTTCACACTTTGTCCAGTTTGAACACTTTGTTTATGATCCCGAACATACATTATATTAGTCAAACAGCTAACGATAATACCGAAAATTATTCAGTAAAAGACATTCTCTTTACTTCTGGCAGTAATGCTTCTCATACTTTTTATCTTGCATATAAATTCAAGTCCAATGTTTTTACTTTCCACGGTGATTTGTGTGTTGGTGTAATACAAATCCACACTGCTAGCGCAGTAGTTAAAGTTTTTGGCCCTAATTTTGGTGGGTTTACAACTATAGGTAACGTAACTAATCAAGACCCTACAGGACTTACTTTTGGATCAATGGGAACAAGCACTGGAACAGGTACATTTTGGCATATAAGAAGCTCGACTAGCAGTAGCAACACTGGTGCAGCAGATGGGATTACTGTAAGCGGCTCTGGAAGTTTTCAAAATCTTTCCAATCCGTTACCTAACGCTGGTGAAGACATTGTTCCACAAAGCACGGGCACAAATTACATGGGTGTAGAGGCAAGTTCATCAGCCTTAAATCAATTTGCGTATCTGAAATTTACTACAACCCTTGCAACAAACACAGCGCACAGATTTGTTTTTGCTTATAATTTGGGTGTTTCCCCAGATGATACAGGTGATGATAAGGACGATAACGTAGGTCTTTACATAGAAAACTAATGAGCAAGCTAACCGTCACATCAGTCAAGGCTGAACTAGATACTCATGAAGCAGTCTGCGCAGAGCGTTGGAAAGAAACCATCCTACGTATCAAGCGCATCGAACACATCATGATCGGCACTGCTGGCACTACCATACTGCTTCTTATAGGGATTATTGTGAATGAATGATTCATGTCTTTTTATTATTTGTTTACATGGGATTGGGTGACGATAAGCGTCTCAAGAGTAATGATATGTATTTTCGCAGTGTCGATGACTGCGTGTACTATGCTCAACGACTGTCCAAACAAGCAAAAAACATCACCGCTTACTGTCTGCCGGTCGTGGTAGATAGTAAAACAAAGGTGTACTGATGCTTGCAGAATTAGCGGCAGCAAATGCAGCGTTTGCTATTATTAAGCAAGCTGTTTCCAATGGAAAAGATATAGCTTCTGCTGGCAGTGCTATCGCCGAGTTTGTTGGCGCAAAAGAGAAGCTGCAACAAAAAGCACAAAGGAAAGGTGGCGGTTCTGATCTTGAGGAGTTTATGGCCCTTGAAAAAATTAAAGAGCAAGAAGAGCAACTCAAACAGATTATGATTTATGCAGGTAGGCCCGGCCTATGGCATGATTGGCAAAGGTTTCAGGCAAAGGCTAGAGTAGCAAGACGAGAGGCAGAACAAGAGCGCATAAGAAAACGTAAGCATCACTTCGAGGTAGCTGTGATTACATTTTTCTTGATTGTTGTTGCTTGTATTTTGGCTTCTATAGTTCTGTTGGTTTTGCATCATCAAGGGAGGCTGTGATGGATGTAACTATGGAGCGGTTTTTGGCATGGAAAATATTGCCAAGAGCAATGATGTTTGTGATGACCTTCATGTATATACGTGTGATTGAATGGTTCATGTCTCTGCCGCCTGATGCGATGACTTCACAGGCCACGGCATTGACAGCAACCGTCACTGGCGCAATGACTGGCGCATTTGCTGTCTGGTTAGGGAGTGAGAAATGATTGCACAGGTTTTAGGATTAGCTGGCCCTATTCTTGATAAATTTATTGAGGATAAGGATGCAAAAAATCAGATTGCTGCACAGTTGGAGCAGCAGCTAGTCGGGCTGCAAGCAGCACAGGCGCAAGCAAACATCGAGCAAAGCAAGCATCCTAGTTTATTTGTTGCTGGTGCAAGACCGGCAATCATGTGGATATGTGCTTTGGGTTTGATGACAAATTTTTTTATCATGCCGATAGCTGAGTGGGTTGTTAGTGTTTGGTTCCCTGGCAGATGGTTGCCATCCTTACAGACTGAAGAGTTGATGACTCTGACGCTTGCATTATTGGGACTTGGTGGCATGAGATCGTGGGAAAAGTCTAAAGGTGTGGCAAGGGAGAACATGAAATGAACATCGATAAGCTACGTCAGGATTTAGAGATTGACGAAGGCATCAAGCATGAAGTGTATCTTGACCATCTAAATTTGAAGACTGTCGGAATCGGCCATCTGTGCCGTCAGGACGAGCCTGAGTATGAAATGGAGGTTGGTACGTCTGTATCTGATGAGCGTGTTCAGGAGTTGTTTGAGCGCGATCTAGACATGGTTCGTCTTGACTGTGTCAAACTCTACCCAAACTTTGATGCGCTGCCGGAAGAAGCAAAGCAAATCATCGCGAACATGATGTTTAATCTTGGCTTACCTCGACTATCCAAGTTCAAGCTGATGAAAGCTGCTGTTGATGCTGGTGATTGGGAGGAAGCTGCTAACCAGATGGAATCATCGAGGTGGCATAGCCAAGTCCCTAACCGCGCGAAGCGGCTTTGTGATCGGATGCGGCTTCTTGCTGTTCCTGTCTAAGCATCTCAAGCCCAGCTTTCTGGCATCTGTACGCTAGTTCGAGCATTTGCTCGCTCTGCATTTCAACTATAGTTACATTTCCGTCAATGGAAACGGCAATGCCGTCGTTTCTGGGGATGATCAATGCCTTGAGTTTGGGCATGGGTGTTCCACCTATTTAGTTGTATGCCTGATTACGGAGCCAAACTTTACCCTATCCATGCAGACTGTTGGAACCTTTGAGGGGCCTGTATGGTAGACATAGGTGGCCTTGTATAAGACGAGGGCAAACCCATTGCCCCCCGCCCGTCTTCATAAGGAGTGGCTCCCACCTCACACCCGTCTCTAGAAAGGTATGTCATCTACCTCTTCTTTCTTTTCAGCAACAAACTCTGCTGCTGTAACTGATTTCATTCCCTCTATTGGTGGTTCTTTTTTCTCGTCAAGAATGCTGAGACTCAGAAAACGCTTTTCGTCTTCAGTCTCTTCAGCATACGCAAAGATTTTACCTGTGCCACATGGCCCTGAATATGCATACTTCTTGTCTTCATCTGCAGGGAACAGAACACCAAGCTGTACAAACACCTCAAGCCGAGGGTCGCCATTGGCATTCTCATTACGAAGCACGACGATGCGAGGATCATACTCATCATCTTGTTTGCGCTTCCATTCTTGGATGTTGATGCGTCCACTTAGAATTAGCTTGCCAGTTTTTTCGTCAAGCTCGAATGCCGCACCTTTATTGTGTTTACGTTCAAAAGCCATTAGTACAATGCCTCCTTCTTTTTCTTTTGTTTCAGTTGAGCCAGCTTGCTGTCGCCTGTATCACGAACACGACCAGCACCAGCCTCACCATCGTCATCTTCTGACGGCAGACCAAATGCTGCCTGCAAAGAGTAACGCTTGGCGTAGGTAATGCCACTGCCCATCTTCTGCGGGTCTTGATTATCTTTGCTGCGTATCGGACATATGCTAGTACGCTTATCACCATTCTTTGCAAACACAATTTCAGTGCGAACAATCTGCACCACCTGATCACCAATCGTAACAATGTCGAGTGGTTGCATAAAGTATAGCCCAAACTGGTTTGCCTGCCGTGCAGCAGCCATAACATCCTCAAGTGTTGAGTATGTGCTCTTGAAGTGCGGATTCTTTCCATCTTTTACAGCAGACACTGCAAGCTGCTGAAACGCCAACATTGCGTCATCGAAAGACTCGATCCCTTTTTTCTCAGCCATCGGATACCTCCTCTGTGTGGATAACAATACGGCAAGAGCCGCCCTTACTGCGCTTGATACTAAGCAAGTCGCAATTTACTTCACGCTCATCATCTCTAATCATGGCGCGTAATTCTTTCTTTGTGCTTTCATGCTGTTTGTGTGAGTACAGCGATCCAACATAGTCATGTGCCAAGCTGACAAAGTGATTGTCGTTGTTGGCATCTCGAACTTTGAGTCCATCAATCTCGACTTGTGACCAGTCTGTTTTTGGCATTTCATTTGTTGGCGGGATGCTGTCAACTCTGACGTAATCCCAGAATGCATGCATCATATCGAGATATTGATCCATCAATTCAGCATTGCGTGAGACTGTTGCTGTCTCCCATTTGTTGCCGAAGATAACTGACAGATGTGCTGCGGGACGGTCTGCAACCCACATATAGAACTGTAGTTGTCCCATGTATCTATCGAGCATGTCGGACATGTTGTTAAAGCTGGACGTATGTTTTGCTTCTATGATGTTGTCATTCGAGCAGATGCCATCCAGCGTTCCTCGACATGGTATGCCGCTCCAGTTTTTTTCTATGACAACTTGTGTCTGTTCGACCATAACGCCTGTCTGTATCTCGAACCAACGCATGTTGAACAGTTCGGTCTCGATGCCAAGATTAACATTGAACTTGTGTGATAGATCGTCTGGTTCTTTGCGTCCCGTCTTGATCTGCCATAGATCAAACCAATTGCCATGTTCAAGGGCATACATATCTGACCCCCCGATGAATCCTTTCCTATTCATATTGCACTCCTGTTGATGGTGGTGGGCCGGAAGATTGCCGCGCAGCAGCTCGTCTACCGACCCACCTATCCCAACCGCTAAAAGATCGCAGTCGGTGATATGAACTGCATTATTGCACAACTAAACTGCAGATGGAATGCATTTCTGCAGTGCATCCATCAAATATTTTCTGTGCAGATAACGCCATTCGATATGCCGATAGAACTCGGCAAAGCTAGGGAAGAAGGTCGATGTCTTCTTCACATCCTCAAAAGACCGCATCACGATATCAGCCGGATATTTGGCAAGCTCTGCTGCCAGTGTACGAGACTTGAGTGATAACATCTTGTCATCGAGGTCACGCGGTAGTGTCAGCAGCGGCAGCATCATTGCTATCTGCTTCTCACACTGAACTGTGTCCATCGGCTGCAGCGATTGACTGACGGCTTTGATGGCCTTCGTCAACGCTGCCGCCTGCACCTTGCCGGTGATCTTGAACCCAAGCAGATCAAAGTTACTGCTGTATTTTGGTGTCAGCGATGGAATCAAGGTATGCACCAAATCGGTCACTTTGCGTGTTACCACTTGCGGATCGGGGTGAGAAAGTAGATGGGCGACTGCCTTTTTCCGTTCGCCATCCGAGAGAACGACGGACCCAGTTCCTGTAGGCTGCGTCAATGTCTGCAAACCTGTTGCCTTTACTGCGGTGGTAGTCACGGAAGAGAGCGGCTTCATGCTCATGGTCAATCTCCACTGATGCTTTGCTGTTGATGGATGTCACCAATTCATCTGAAGGAAGCCAACCATCCGGTACTCCCTTCTTAGAGTTATTGGTTCTTGGTAGCTTTGTGTCGCACTGTGAGACAGGTGGTGTCTCACTCTGAGACACAGGTGTCTCACTCTGAGACAGCTTGATGTAATACATCTTGCCTTGATCGAGGCGTGCTATCAGTCCCATCTCTTCAAGTTTGTTCAACTTTCTTGCGACTGTTGCGCGACTCATGCCTGTTCTGTGAGATAATGTGAAGGTACTAGGCCAACACAGACCTTTGTCATTAGCGTAATCACACAATGTCACAAGCAGCCACTTGGCAAGCGGGTCATCGATGTTCGCTCTCATTGCATCTGCTATGTGATGAAACATTAGAGATACTCACTTATCCAAACGCGGTGATTTTGATCATCAGCTTTACGTGTAATCAGGCGAATTTTTCTGACATACGCAGCGCCTCTTAAATTTTGCAGTGAACCACTGGGCCATAAAAAACTATCCTCTTTTTCTAGCTTATCCAGCCAATCATATTTTTTGTTTTCACCCTTTACAATTGGCACATTTTTTTCGATTTTTGGCGCGTTCATTACACAGCCCTCCATTCACGTTGTTGTCTTCCACTGCGTCCCTTGCGCTTCTCACCTGTAAGTTCAATCAGGCCTCTCTTTTGAAGCTCATTGAACCGGCTGCTGACAGATGAAGATGACTCAATGCCATACATCTCACGCGCCCAGACTAGAACTTCGTCATAGATAGCCGGTCCATTTTCGAGCAAGCACTCGAGGACGATCTTTTGCATTTTGCTAGGGTTGATACTCTTTGCCGCTTCATAGCTTGTTGAAGGGTCATTGCGACGTACCAGTTTGTATGCTGGCAGATCAAAAAGGTCTTCATTCATTGCGCTCTCCTTACTGCATATTTGCATTACCTTACGGCAACGATTGACTGTGTGCAAGCATTTGCTGCACACTTGCATGCGGATGGTTAGTTATTTTCCTCCGCTATCCATCTGATAAACTTGGCAGCCAGTGGGTTGTTGATTTCGATGCAGATAAAGGCTGGGCCTGATTTCTGCTTCAACAAATAGATGTCTGCTGGCTGCTCTTTGTGCGTTTTGGTTAAAAAAGAAAAGCCGCGCCCGGCTGCTTGATATTTGGACTCAGCGATTACCGGTCCGCTTGTGGATTCGATTTTGATGTCGCCACTAAACTCGCCGCCCATCGATCCGCTGAGCGGTTGCCTTTTCGCTTTCGCGCCAAGGCTCTCGAACCATTGGACCCACCACCTTTCGTGGTAGCTTCCTTTGTTGCGTTGCGATGATCCCATGTGCCTTCTTCATAACAGGTGAGGCAAAGCGTGATGTTGTCACCTCGAACAATAAACCAAGGTGTTTCAATAGCGCAGCATTTACACTCCGCGCTCTTGCCGATCGTGTTGTATTTGGATTTTCGCGCCAAGTGCTTCAGCCCAACAAGATAAAAGAAATCCAGATGGGACTCTGTGATATGACTCCCATTTGCCTACAAGAGTAGAGGCACATCCGATCTTATCTGCCAATACTTCTTGTGTAATACCTTGCTGCAAACGAATCTGCACAAGCGATCTGACAACGGCTTCCCAATGTTCAGACTGCTTTTTTTGTGCATTGTTTGATGGCATCTTCAACTTTTTGCGCTGTTTTTAGCCGAAGATCAGTACCATATCTCGCACGGTATAACGTGCTTGTTGGAATGCCTGACTTTTTGAAGGCCTCCATAAGAGGCACTTCAGCCTTACGTGCTGCAGCTTCTAGCTGTTTGAGATAACTAATCATTCAACATTTATGATGCACAATTGCACTACTTGTCAAGCAGGCTTGTCCATCTCAGTCGAGCTTTGATGCTATTTGATTGTGCTGATTGCAAATCAGATATCACTCTGCCGATTAGCTCTTTCTCTTCAGCAGCACCTGTTGGCTCAATGTATAAGTCCTCGATGGCTTTCAAAGCTGCATTGATGGCGACTTGGCCTTTACGATAGGTGTCTGCTTTTTTGTTAGTCTTCATGGCTTATTCCTGTATGATCTTTTTTGACTTGGGCTGTTACATACTCCGTAACGTAACCATAACTGCGAACATCTGACTTTCAGATATTGGTGATTGTGGAAAAATTACAGGTTTTGTGTTCGAGCGACAGCCCAAGTCACCTTAGCTTTTATCTATCTCTATAAGTTGACAAAGGCTACTTGGCTGGCCGTTGCGCTTCCAAGCCCTGAATGCTTCACCAACCAGCGGAGCAGTATCTTGATCATTGGGATCAACATCCATCCAAGCCATCAAGCCCTCCTCCATACACCAGCTTACGAATGCCCAATCTGCCCGTGAGCATACAATCTGGATGCTGTGCTTTCGCTCGATTACCTTGATCATGTAGCTAACTCCGGGAACTCTTCCATCAATGCATTGTAAGCATTGTTAAGTTTGATGACATGCTCGACGCTTGGGTGTCGGTGATTTTCGTATTCTTTCAGAATGATGGCTGTTGATAACGCTATCAGTAGCAGCGCGTTTTCTTCCTTAAGTGATAGTGATTTTTCCATAGCTTTCTCCTTTTAGCATTCTGGGTCAAAGTCATGCCACTCTTGCATGGCGTCTGGTTGTCCGTCTGGCTCTTCACGTGGCTCTGCCAGCGTGAAGTTAGACCAGATTTGTGGCCCATGTTCATCGATGAGCGTGAAGCCTTTGGCTTCCATGTACTCCTCGATGTGGATATGCACGTCGCTCATAGAACTGCAGTTATCCACGGCATCTCTGTACGCATCAGCGAATGTTTGCTTGATGATCTCGTTCATTATGCTGCCTCCGCTACCGCTTGCTTGGCGGTTATATGTGTGACCGCCCGCGACGCGGCAGCGGCAGCAGAGAAGATGAACTTGCTGTCGTTGTCGAGTGCTTGCAGCCAGTGTGAAAGATATGATGCGTGATCTTCCCGCACCGTTGCTTCTAGTCCGAGGTGCGCCATCATGAAGGCTGAGCCAATCTCTGCGACAAGCTCCTCGATGGCGTAGTCTGTTTTGTTGCGTGAGAACTTGCGGTCGAGGCGGGACTTGTGCCCGGTCCAATGTACAAGCTCATGAAACGCTGTGCTGTAGTAATCTAGTGCCGAGCGGAACTCTTTGAAGCTAGGCATATTGATGTAGTCAGATGATGGGACATAGTATGCGCGTGGTTCGCCATGCCTGATATCTGCACCAGACGCATCCATCACATCGTCAGCCCGGTCGATCCTGTAGTCTGTATTGACAAACTCTTGCACTGGCTGCGGATAGTATTGCTCCGGCAAGCCATCGATCTGATCGACATTGAAGACCGTATACCATTTGTAAACGTGATAGGTCTCCTCTTCTTTGGTTGTGACCGGCGCTGAGTAGCAGACGCCTGTGCCTTTCTCACCGCGCCTGACCTGACCGCCAAGCTGTGCTGCTTGTCGGTAAGTCATCCATGTTGGTGATGTGCGACCGCGCAGCCACAACAGGATTACGTTGATGCCTTGATAGTATTCACCTGTGGCACGCTTGGGCATGGGGCTACCGCCACCATTCCAAGGCTTGATCCAAGGTCGTGTGCCAGCCTCAAGCTGTGCTTTGATCTGCCGTGTAACATCATCGAACTTGCTCATCAGTCAATCTCCACTCTGTTGAAGTCATAGGTTTCGTATTCGAGGATTTCATAATCATGTTCTGCTAGGTCTGTTTGGTTCATCAACCTTTTTACCTCATCTCTAGCTGCAGCATTTGCATCTGCATCATTGCTAGAAGCACGAACAGTTGTGAATACCGTCATGGTCACATTGATCTGCCACTCTGTCTCATACATCTGCGCCCTCCTTGCCATTCACCATAGCGAAATAGTCGGCCTGTTGTGCGGCCAGTTCATCAGCGTGTTGGTCTTCCCAATGTGTAACAGCTCGCTGGATAAATTTGTCCTCATCGAACTCGGGACAGTCGGCTTTGACAAGCCGTGCAATATGTACGATCTCGCTGGGATGTGATGCAGTTGGCACTGCGATCTCGACCAGTAGGTCCATGATTGGTTCAGTTGCACTCATCAGACATTCTCCTGTTGTTGATATATTGATCTTACTGCATATATGCAGTGATCACAATAGATGAATTGTATCCATGCAGTCGTTTGAATTCGTCAAACATTCACGCTGCAAACAAAATCTTACGCTGCCGTGATCTTGGCTGGACGCGGCGGCTCCGTGAGCTAGCAAGCCGTGCCCAGCCAAAGGCATGGCGATCTTGAAGCACAAAAAAACCCCACCGACGTGAGCCGGTAGGGCTGTGCGTGTTACTCGGCAGCTTCGGCCGTGTACTTGTCCATGATGCCCTTCAGCTTTGCCTTGGTTGGCCGCTTGAACGTAGTGGGCTTCTTGTTCGAGGCTGTGAACTCGTCACCTGTGCAGGCTTTGAATGCTGCTTTCTGTGCGTTGATGTAGTCCTGCAGAAGATCGATCTCGCTGTCGATCGACTCGATCCGCTGGTCGATCCGCTCGGCAGCTAGGTCGCTGTTGTGCATCCCGCCTCGGGCTGCACCGTACTTTGCGACGATAATGACGAGCTTGTCGTCGCTGATCTGGTCAGCACCTTCAAGCTGTATCTTATCGTCGATCAACTGGAAGATGTCCTTCTTCTTCATGCCGATGAGCCACTCCGCGTGTTCGACGCTCTTTCTGATGAGGTTCTTAGTGAGTGCTGTGGACGAGAATGAATTATTGCCGTCCTTGGAAGGGAAGCTGGCTGCGTAGCCGTCGGTGAAGTGCTGTGTTGCGTTGCTCATGATAGAGTCCTCTCTCTCGATGTGGGACGGACTGTGCCGTCGATAGGGGCAGGGAATGCACATCCGGATTGCAGGGCGCAACCCGCAACTCGAGCGCGAAGCGCGGTTGCGCGGGCAGCGGGTTGCAGCGCCATACAGATATAACTCGGACAGGCCATAGGCCTGGCCTCGTTACGCCCATGCCAGTACGGAGAGGGAGCGCAGCGAGCGAGCATTAGTCCTGGCATTGGCATGACATGGCGCGGCCCTGCAAGCCGGATGGGCATAAGGAATGCCCAGACGGCACTGGACGGCACACCGAGAGGGAGGATGGCAGAATGACAAAACGCAGCACAGCACAAAGCGACGCGAAGCAGTCAGCTTCCCGCAGGACGGCCTGTGAGCGCG
>VTLG01006318.1_pt1 | contig 17321 bp, 39 predicted proteins | sample 4694571 | NCBI WGS metagenome assembly VTLG01 (sample SAMN12604809, study PRJNA352737) | marine metagenome | biome: ENVO:00000447; feature: ENVO:00000209|ENVO:00000569|ENVO:01000036; material: ENVO:00002151; isolation source: viral sequences binned using virsorter ...
TTGATAGGTTTCTCATCTTCAAATTCAGGTTTCATCGCTTCAGTAATCTTATCAAAGATTTTCTTACCGAATTTAAATAATTTTACTTGACCTTCGTTTTCAGGATGTTTAGGATCTGAAACAATTAAGATATTTGCAACATAAGATAGTTTTCTTTTTCTCTTTCTTGCAATCTCTTTGTCTGCTTCAACGCCAGAGTTCCAGAGTAAACTATTAGATTCACTCACAGGATCTTTTTTATTAAGTGTAGTTAAACTATTCTCAATGTACCAACCACCAGGACCTTGAAATGCATGAGACCATAATCTTGCCCATGGTAAATCTTCGTCTTTTACTGCTGGTAGAAATCTAAAAACAGCATAACCATTACCAGATTTATCTAGTTCTGGTTTCCAGAATCTATCATCTTGATATGAATTTTTTTGTTTTTGAGGTTCGGCAACTTTAGATAGTTCGCCTATTAGTGTGTCTAGATTAGACTTTGACCTTTTTAAGGCCGCAATACTTGTATTCATTTATATTCTCCTTGTATGTATATTTGTATTATTATATTTGTATGTGTCTGTATTAATCGACATTATTATTTATATGCGAAATAGGTGGGACTATGGATTTACCCACAAGTGAGGACGCAGATACCATTCTGAAACCTCAACAACCCGTTTCATCTTGTCAGATATGTGATTCATAATTGGTAAGATTACAAACCTGGGTACAACCCCTAAACGGTCAAGTTCGACCCTCTGGTGAAAGCCTCTTCCTTGCACTATAAAAAGAAAGTAATTAGTTTTCTTTTGCATATGTATTATTATAACATAATTCTTGACCCTTGTCAAGCCTTTCTGCTATAAAATTTTTACAAACTTCTATCATTATCGGTAAACCATCACCATCGGTAAACTCTTTCCAAAGTGGACCATCATGTGCTTCGTGACCACAGTTTTGGCATACTTCGGACATTATGCTGGTTTTACCATTACTTTCGGAAACAAATCACAGTTATATGATAAAGTTCTTCTCATTTGTTCTGTTTGTCTAAACGGATAAACAGTATGAACCAATGTATATGGAAATATAAAAAAGTCTCCTACTTCTGGACTTACTCTCATTTGAGATATTGCTAATGAATGTTGAGAACCACCGATAAATTCTAAATGACCATTTGCAGGTGTATGGCTATTTGTATATTCTTCACCATATGTGTCTGGTACTTTTAAAAATAAAACTGATGAAAGACCAACTAAACTACTTTTACTTGAATGAAAGTGAGCAGGATTATATTCACCTGCATACATATCATTTACCCAAACATTGTCTAGAGACAATTGATGAGTTTTTGCTAAATATGAACCTGATCTATTCATATACTCTTGAAAGCACATCATGAAGGTGCCTTTTATCGTATCATCTAAAATAGAATTAAGTAGTTTCTCTTTCTTAATTTTTCCTGCAAGTTGAGCATTGTGATCGGGTGTACTATCACCTTTTTCATCAATTGCTTTATTTACAATCTCAATAAAATGTTCAGGCATTTTCAATTTAAGCACTATCTCACCTAATGTAAATACCGTTGTTCTTACTTGTTTATCATCTTTAATATTTTGTTTTGTTTCTTCTACTTTTTGTTTTTCAATATTCACAACTTTTATTTCTTCGCTCATTATTTACTCCTTTTCATTTTATCTAGTATGGTTGCTTTAGTTTCTACAACACCAAGATGATGAAACCAACCTGTGATAATGTATTTTTCATGTTGCGAAATAATACCTCTATGAGTGTGTGTAAAATCAGTAGGCCATAATAAAGTTAAACCTTTTTTTGCTTTTATTTTTAACTCTGGATAATATGCAAATTCTGTTCCTCCGCCATCAGGTACATCATTTAGATATGTCATGAAAACTAATGCTCTTTGATTTATTTGATACTCACCTCTTTCATTATGCCATCTCTTATATCCTTGACCAGGACCATAATGTTGTATATTAAAACCCTCTTGAATACATAACTCAGGATTAAAGTATTCATACTTTTGATGATACGCCTTTAGACCAGCTGTAAGATAGTTTGTATAAATTTTAATAAGTTCATTATTAGAACCTATGTGTATATTAACATCGGTTGATGCTTTAGTTTCTATGTCATGAGTGGTGTGTTCACTTTTATATTTGTACTCATGATTATTTTTATGATAATCAATAAGACCATTAAATAATTTATCATTATCTATTTGAAAAGCTAGTATAAAGTTTTCTTTATCCATCATATCTCCTTCATTTTATCTCTTAATGAGATTTTATACTTTGTAATATTATATGACAAAAATGGTTTGTATCTTTTCATTCTATCAAATAACTTAGGCCATAATACTTTTTCTGTAATATCTTTATTTAATTTTTTAGTAAATCTCAATATATCATAATATATCATCTAATATTATTAGTGTCTCAAAATTTATCTTCTTTGATAAGAACATTTTAATAATAGTAGGATGTTGACCATCTACTGATAAAAATAAATCATTAAATTTTATATCTTTTGCAATCATTCTTTCTATAATATAATCAATATCTTGTTCATAATAATAATGTAATGCTTCTAGTTTCTTTGACCATTGTTTATAAGTATCGTCACCAGTTTTACCAATGATGTCACCAACCCATATATTAGTATTAGACACAAAATTACTAAGGAAGTAATCAACAATAGACTTATCGTTATAAGATTTACTAAGCTTATGAAAGAAATACTTATCCCTTCTTTTAGTAAAAGTCTCCAGTCTTGCAGTTGTTCTGCCGTTGTGCTTATGAAAGTCGTAAGATTGGTTTTTACTTGTGAAGTGGAGTTTGATTGCCAAATAGATTTTATATACTTCAAAACCATTCACTTTAACCCTCAAGCACTCCTATAATCCATAATGTGCCAAATATCACTAATGCTATTTCTGCTCCTGTCATAATATATCTCCTTATATTGGTAGTTTTGCTGTTTTTTCTTTTAACATATTAAGACCTTGTGCCTCATATGCTATCTTCTCTTTAAGATTCTTATTAATCATAGACTTTGTTGTCGATGGATCTATTTGATTTTCTGTACAATATAAAACCACAGCGTCTATATAACTAATTCTTTTTTTTCTTACTATGTCCTCGACTAACATAGCAAACTTGTTTGGTGTAATTATGCTCATGTGTAATGCAAATAACTTCCTACCATGTATTTTGGTTTCTCAACTGGTTTCATACCTGCATGAACCCAAGGCCATAAAGGTGGGAACATTAACATAGAGCCTTGCTTACATGGTGACGCTAACCCTAATTGAGGAAAGTTAGTTTCTCCTCTTTCATTATCATCTAGATATATAAAAAATACTAGAAATCTTTTAGCAGATTCAACATTGATAGAATCTACATGAGGAGCAAATTCATCTTTATCATTTGCTAAATATCTTTTTAATCTTATTTGCTCAAAAGCATATTGTTGAGGCCATTGTGTTGAATGTATTGCACAATCTTTTTTGTATTGATTCACATATTTACTATAAAGATTTGATAGTTGAGCCACATCCTCTTGGTATTCTAAATGTTGATTGAAATTAATTTGTGTAAATGACATTGGACCTTGGTCATGAGATTCATGGTGCTCTGTATTCTTTTCGAATCTATGAATCAGGTCTTTACAATAACTAGGATCTAAAACATCTTTGTATATTTGTATATAATTATTCATATGTCTATTATACTATATTTTTTTGCTTTTGTCAAGGTCTGATTGTCGAATTGTTGGATCATAAATCTCTTTTGTTGCTTCACTTCCTGACATATATCCAATGCCATAAGCACAAGCCATTAATATTGATACTGGTAATAGAATGGTAACGATTTCGTACATAATAATCTCCTTTTATATAGTGCCAGTTTCTGTTGCAAGGTACTGGCAAACCCCTAACAGCCTAGGCTGCTAATGCATACTGATTATAGTTTGCGTTTAAAATGAACTTAAAGTCTTCCGACTATCCTCTCCAATGCGATTTCTAGTCAACGGTCAATCCTATTTCGCCCCCTAATTCGGTCTATCTAGGATTGGTGGAGGCGCTCGGTACTGCCCCGAGGTCCCTATTGTTTACTCTCATCATCTTCATCAAGAATCCTGTTTCCTTCACTATCAAACCAATGCCAATTTAAACCATATCCTAATATGCAAGTTAGTCCACCTGCAATCTGTGGCATTGTCATAAAAAAAGTGCCTGAATCTCTTTCATCATTGTGTCCAAAAGATATTATACCTAATAGTTGACCAAAAGGTTGTCCCCCTTGTCTAACTTCACCAATTAGTATTTGACTTTCTCCCATCAAATCTTGTGATGTTTTAAGCACAAAACCTGTTTCACCACAATACACAGGCATTTGTTGTGGTATTAATCCTTGATACCCTTCATTTTCTTGTATGTTTGGTATACTCTCATCTGGATTAGGATTAGGTATTGCTCTAACCTCTTTTGTAATAATTAAGAAAAAAATAATTATAAAAGCAAACTTTATAAAATTAATCAGCCTTAAATGTTTCATTGAACTCCTTTATTGCAGGACCTAATAAAGACAAATAATCATTTTTGTTTTTAGTAAATGTTTGTACACCACCATCTTCGGTGACTATGAGGATTACAACTTGTTCAATAGGTTCTTTAAATGTTTCTTCATACATCTCACAATATGCAGAACCTTGAATGAAATAATTTTCTATCCATTCCTCTTTCTTTTCTTTAGTAGAGGTTTTAAAATCTATTACAGATAGTTTGCCTTTATATTCTGCTATGCAATCTACACGCCCTGCAACACCCCATTTGTCGCTGTATAGGCCGCCTTCTTGCATCCTAATACTATTTATATTATCTAATTCAGGTTTTAATAGTGTGAACAATGCGACAGGTAGCACATCTTGTTTTGATAGTTCTTCGTTGTTTAAATAGTTTTCAACTAAAGTATGTACAGCAGTTCCTCTTTTAGCTGCACCTCTCATAATATTATTTGCAACATTTCAACTAAAGTATGTACAGCAGTTCCTCTTTTAGCTGCACCTCTCATGATATTATTTGCAACATCATTACCAACAGATTCACGCCATCTAACTATACCTTCGTTATTTCTGCCTGATAAAACTGTCGTAATTGATGGATATTTTTTACCTTCTGGAGTAATATAAAAGCGTTTACCTTTTATAGTTTCAGTAGATATATCTGGTAGTTTTGTTGTAAGGCTAACATGATTAAATGTTTTCATGTCGTACCTGTCTTGTAAAAATGCGTTCAATTTATTCATAGTATTATTATAACAGGTTTATTAGATTATGTCAAGCGCTAATTTAGTAGTTTCTTCAACTCGTCTAGTCCAACCTTTGCCGAAAGTAGCAAAAGTAGATAAATCTTCATAATATTCTTGTCTCATAGTTTGATATTTTTCTATTGTTTCTTCAATTGTATTCTCTTTTACATATTCATTGACTTTTGCTAAAGTATTAGGTCCGATACCACCATCTACTGTGGTGCCAATCATTCTTTGTAGAAACTTTGCTGCTCTACCTGGTCCTGCATTTACGCCAAAGTCAAATACACAAAGGTCTAAACCACTAGGTAGATCATCACATTTCATTTTACCCCAATATCTCTCTATGTAAATAGGTGCTACATCAGCAACAACTAAATCTTTCATATCTTTTTTGCCACCGTATTCTTCATACACTTTTTTGGTTACGCCAAGATTTGTTTCGCCACCAGGATCTTTAGGATGGTTTACATAACCACCTTCATGATGTAATATCGCTTTTAAACTTGATTCTAAATTGTCTTTCATTATTTTCCCCTTGTGATTTCTATTATCTTTTTAACTTGTGCTTCTATAACTTGAGCTCTATTAGGCCAATGTATATACGCCTCTGGTGATTTTGCTAATTTAATTAATAAGGGTATGATAAGTTTTTCTAGTTTAGCAAATTTATCTTTCATATCTTTGCCAAGACTATCTTTTCTTAAATCATACTCATCATCCATTTGCTTTTTAGCAATATCTAATTCTGTTTGATTCTTTTCGTTTACTGCTGTTTTAGTAGAATTAATTAGAGATAAAACTTTATCTAATTTACTATCTAATCTATTTACAATATCGCTAGATACTGCCTTAGCAGTACTATCTGCTGTTTGTTTTACAACTGTTTCTGTTTGTTTAGATTGTTCTTCGGATGGTTTCTCTTTGACAGAGGTAAAACCCCAATCACCATCACCCTCAAACCCATCTAAAAAATCAAAGTCTGCCATGTTTATTCCTTAATTGGTGTAGCTACACACTTGTTAGATACATTATCGGATTGACCCCTCAACTTCGTGACCATCGCTGGCGTGTTGGAGTGTCTCGATAGTATCATTTATATTTATCTTCCTCCGCCTTTAGACTTACGGACTCTATGTTTTTTTATTGTCTTTTCAATTTGTGTTTGTTTAACACTCTTTTTACCATATCGTTCAGCAAGATTACTAGCAGGATGTGCTTCTGATATTTTAGACATTACCTCTTTCCAACCATTATCAGTTTTACTATCAACACTACCCACACTTGATACAATATTCATTTGTGTAGGTGGTAATAATTCAATAGTATCAGTTTTGATAAGTTCTTCCATTTCAGAAATCATCATCAACTCTTCCCATACTTCACCTGTATGATGATCTTTAAATCTATATGTTGGCATTCTCTTGCTGTCTCCATTCTTTTCTCATTTGTTTATATTTAGGGTCGTCCACAACACGACTTCTTGCCTGATAAAATACCTTAGCAGATTTTGCTTTAGGACTTGTTGCCCAATCTTTTTCTTGTGGTCTTACTTTACCATTCTTATCATACTTTTTACCATCTTTATGATTTGCATATCTTCTTGCTCTTGTAAATCCCATTTCTAAAAACTTTCTACACATATCCATACCAACAAAATCTTCTTGATCTCTATATTGATGATATAAAAATAGTATTCTCATAGACGACATAGCGGCGTCATACGGTGTCTTAAATCGCCAATACTGACATATATCATTCGTATATGGTCTTACTAATAATACACCTTGCTCACCACGACCAATACGATATCTATTGTCGTTTGGTGTAAATAAAGTATTTTTGTAATCTAAATTATAATTAAATTCAATCATTAAATCTTGTCCATGTTTTATGTAAGATATAAAACCATACACCATTGATAGATGGTTCTATTAATGCAACTAAACCTGCTTCAAATAAACTAGCACCTGTAAGCAAACTTACAACGGTCATAGCAATACATATATGTCCTATTGTGTAAATTAAAGCAAGAGCTAAACTACTGCCTTTCAATAAAGTAAATACTTCTTTCATTATTCTTCTTTATCTGTTGAACATATTATACATTTACCATCAACTAAATCACTTTCACAACTAGGACAAATTTCTACCATATGTCCTCATACTTTGCTGCTGTTTCTTCATATTTAAAAGTTCCTTGAGCATGGTAGTATTTTCTCTTTTCTGCATTTTTAAATACTACAACAGTTATCACTATTGCAATTATGAATACAAAGTGAGCAATTGCTGTGTAACCAAAAACTACAAAAGATCCAAAATATAATGAGAAAACAATACACCACATCCATGCTAATAATTGTATTGCTAAATGTCTTACTTGTAAATCAGGAATGTGTCTTAATGGATTTCTATCAGCATTCATAACACCTTCCCAACTATCGTGAATAAATTTAATCATGTTGCACTCCTTCACTAAACCATTTAGGTATCTCTCTACTAGTCCACTTAGCAAAATATGCTTTTGCTTCTATATAATAATTTTTATATGATTGAATACTATCACCAGGTACTATGCATTGTGGATAATGAGACATGGCAGGTGGTGGTTCTTGCCAGCCATTGTCTTTTAAATTTGTTGGTGTATGTTTTAAAATGTCTTTGAGCAATTCAATTGTACTGTGGTCTTTGTTATATCTGTGGGTATATTCTTTCCCAAGTTCCCTGAACAGCGTGTACAGCCAGTTGTAGTGCTGAGAAGAAGAACGAGCCCACACAGCACTAGGGTGGTGATAATGTACCGCTTTGTAAATTGTTGCTTCTTCATTTGGATTTTCTAGTCTATACCTTTGTACTCGTCTGCCTGTTTTAGATTTTGCTTCATACTTAACACCATCAATCATTCTTTTTGCTGTAGATAATAATTGAGCATATTCAACTATCATTTTAACCACATGCTTATCAACATGAAGTTCAGCACACACTTTAGGATCATTATGTAAATAAAATATATTCATAGTATCTATTATATCAGTTTAATTCTTTTTTGTCAACCCCTTGAAGTCCTCTCATTAGTTCTTGTAGTTTATCCATCCATATTCTTTTAAAGTCTGGATCTTCAGCCCCTTGATACATTTTATACAAGTTTGCCGCTCTACGCCAAAATAAATTCATACTATAACTCATAAACACCTCTTATATTATATTTAATTATTTCTTTTACTAGTTCAATATATGTAGGTTTACTAGCATATTTTTCTAGATAGTTTGCCAATTCTAAAGCGTCATTGACACCACTTGCTCTTGCCTCTCTTAATTCTTTGAAGGCATGAACATTGTTTAGTATATGTAAATAGTCAACAACACTTTCACATTTACTACTATACATTTTTACACCCCACCCAGGCCACTTTGTCCACGGTATAGGTAATAAGTATGGTTCATCTTTATCCCATGTTCTAATACCAAATAGATTATTACCTTCGTTGGCAAATCTAGATTTACCCCAGCCAGTTTCTATAACTGCCTGAGCAATAATTAGTTCATTAGGTATTCTAAACTCAGGTTCAATACTTTGATATAAAAAGTTTATACAAGTATTTAATGATTGTACAAAATTTTCATTTGATGATGTATCAATCTCTGGTAAACTGTAAGTTTTTTGAACAATCTTATGAACACCATACTCTAAATGAATTGGGTTATAAGCAACTACGACAGCTTTTTTCCAGTCTTTTTCAATCTCTCTTAGATCACCTCTAACATCTTCATCAGGTAAAGGTGTTTCAAGATTATGAAATTCAGGACAACCGTCATCTGTACAAATATCTTTTTCGTTGTATTTACTAATCCCAAAAGCGATTAGAGCAATAATTAAAGTTAATTTAAACATTATAGTAATTTCCTCAACTCTCTTTTTGTTGCATAAGGTTTATACAATTTACACTTGAACCATCTAAATTTTGGTTCTGGTGTTGCAGGACCTTCCATTAATAACTCATTTTGTGCTTCTGCATAAATAAGTTTCTTCATAAACAAAGATAAAGCGGCATCATATTCCTTGCAAGGTTTATAATTACCTCTATCTCGTTTAGGTGTTTCGTAAATACCTTTACGGTTATCTACGATTCCTTGTAGTATCTTTTTTTCGTATCTATTTAATTTCAAAATGTAGCCTTTCTTTTATTTATCTACCATATACAGCAAATGTATCTGCACCGTGCATATGACAAAATGATTGAGGTCTTTTATACCAAGATTTAGAATTACCTCTATATCTATATTGTACCTTCATACCATTACCAGTGCTTGTAATTTCTTTAAAATATTTAAGATATTTCATAGGTATATTTTTTGCGATTGAATGTTCTTCAATATTAGGATCTGTAAGATATTTAAGTAATAAAGGATTTACTACTCTGTTAAATACTTTTTTTCTTCTATTCATTATTGTGATACTCCTACATAAGAACCGAATAGACTTTCTTTAGCAAGCCCTTCTTCAGCAAATTCTGAATACACAGACATTTCTTCGGGAAACATTTCTTTATACAATGATGGTTGTTTTTCGATTATTGATTTCATGTGATCTCTAGGACTTGTATCTAGAATATCAATGAAGTTAGCAGCGGCAATAAACTGATTACCTTTAATTAGATTAGCAACTGTCTCGTAATCTTGACCGTCATATTCATCTTTTCTAAATTGTAAAAGTTTGTTTTGTGTAGTTTTTGTTTTCATAATGTGTCTTTCTTTTTTGTTATTATACTTATATAATACACTAAAAATAGATAGATTGCAAGCATTATTCCAATAAAAATGGTGCAAAAAACCCTTGTTTTCTGCGCTTTTGTGGATTATTCCACATAAAAAAACCCTTGAAAATCAACGATTTAAGAGTGTCTTAAACTGTTGAAAAACAAGGGTTTTGGTAGGGGGTCCTAGGTATATTACAGAAATAACCCCTATATTTTACTCTTTTTTCATAAAATTATCATCCCAATCGAATGCTTCTTTTACTAAATTGCCAGTAAAACCTTTATATTTATTATTAACTTTTTTGTTTACAACTGTTACCAAAAACTCTGCTTCTTCAGCTGATAGTCCTTCTAACATTTGTACAAATAAGGTCTCTCTTTTGTTTTGTGTTAGAGAGCCATCGCCACCTTTTGTAAACAGATATAATCTTTTTGCTTCTTGTCTGAGCATAGTATGTTCTGTTCCTACTGGAGCGTCATTAGGTGTGTATGGTACATCACCTTTTGGTAATAACCATTCTATATTTGGATCAAAAGCACCTTTTAAAACTTGTCTCAATGATACAGAATCATTATCTTTTAATACTTTTAGTTTTCTAGGTTTATCTTTTGCGTTGTTTATTTTTGTAGCAATCTCACTCATTAAAGGTGGTACAGCTCTACCGGCGTCTGCCATTGCCTGCATACCTCGTCTGTTTGCTAATGCTGGATGTGATTGTGTTGGTTGCCCTGGTGTGGCACCACCCTCTTGACTTGCTATTGAGCCGTCTGGGTTTCTTCTTATTATAACCATTGTTTTCTCCTTAACAGTTCTTTCGAAGTCTAAAACTCATCAATGACTTCGATTAAAGTTTTAAGTTTTTTGTTTATAAAGTAACCTAGTATTTTATCTCTAGTTGCTACTTTGACATTCAAAAACTCATTATTAATTTTATCCTCAATTTCATGAGGTATACAACTTAGATCAATTAGTTTTCGATTTCGGTCGTAATTCTTTTGTTCTTCTTCGGTAAAGGTCATAAAAACTTCCCCTACCCAACTATTTATCTTTTTTTTACTTAGAGGTCTTTGCCTTCTACCTTCAACAAAGACATTATCATCTGATAATATATTAGGGATACCATCACTTCGATCCCCTTTTAATATATGTTCTTTAATATATAGACTTGGTTCTTCACCTTTTCCTACAAATTTGTTTAGAACAGGATTGTATTGTTTTACATTAGAACTATGTAATTGTATAAAATCTTTATCACCTGATAATATTAATACATTTTTTTCATGAGTAGGACCAACAATTCTTTTTACTCTTTTTATTAGTGTAGCAATTATATCATCTGCCTCACAAGTCTCAACTTCAACAACTTTATAAGGTAAAAATGCTTTAATCTCATCTTTGATATTATGTAGTATTGTAAATATAGCATCCCAATCGTGTTCAGATTTTTCACGATTTGCTTTTCTACCTGCTTTATAATTAGGAAAGTACTCTCGTCTCCATACATTTTTACTATCACAAGCAATAATCATCTCACCATATTGTTTACGAAACTTTTTATTATGTGATCTTAAAGAATTAAGAACCATATGTCTAACAAGATCCTCTGATAAAGGTTCTGAATTTCTGCTGTTTAATTGAACCATTAGGTTCGATATCATTATTTGATTGAGGTCTACGATAATCATGATATAAATGCTTTCAGTATTCCTGTAAATAGTAAAGTTGCTAAGGCACCGTTTAATAATATTAAAGCTCTATCGTGCCACAAATATCCAACCCAAAACCATCCTAGTGTTCCTATAAAACTAGTATATAAGTCTAGCATATGATAACCACCAGACGCTCTAAAACAAACTGCAAGTAATATAAAGACACTTGCTACCCATTTGACATACCAAGATAAGTCAAACTTAGGTGTAACTTTTTTAAATACTCTTGTCGATTGAAGTTCTTTAATTTTATCGTCTAGTTTTTTGTATTCCATAATATTATTATATCAGGTTATTGGCCTGATGTCAAGCATTAATCCAGTTTAATATCTGGATCAAATTCTATATCTAATTGATTTTCTTCTTTTTGTGGTTTTCTTGTTGAAATTTTACTATAATTAATATCAGTTACTTTTTTACCATCTTGTAGTGTGTGAATATTAGCAATTGTATCAGCAATTGTTTGCATTGGATGTTTTCTGCCAAAGTCTCTTTTTAATAAAGATTTTATAGATTCAATAACTATTGATAAATAGATTCAATAACTATTGATAAATCTCTTAAAAATATATCAGTTTTTGTATCTACAACATTTTCTTGAAGCACATGAATAATATCTAAAATTAAACTTTCAGTTATTTGCTCAACAAATTTATCTTCTTTTATTTGTCTTGCTTCATCCTCTGTCAATTCAGGTCTTGTAGGATCTTTGTTATAAACAACTCTATGAGCAGGAAATTTAATTAGTTTACCCATCCTTTTTTCTACCTTCTATTTGATCTATAAGGTCCTTTGCAGGTGCTTTATTAAGTCTCATCTCTTTGAATCTCTTAGACATTTCATAGCTCATTTTTAAAAGCTTTTCTTCTTCTGCCCAATACTCATCAAAAGATTTTTCTATCTTTTTCTTTTCTGTAATTCCCTTTTTATCCATGATACTGCCTGATATGATGTTGGTTTTTTAGTAACCATTCTTCTTATTGCTTTAAATACTGAGGGATTTACATCCTCTGCAACTTTATTATTATCGACTATAATAAAATTACTTGTGCCAAATAGTCTTTGTAGTTTACCAATATTTTGTTGAACTGTTTTATGATTTGTTATGACAATAGCGTCTGGTAGTTTTCTTGCTCTCATCTGATTTCTTTTAAGAGCGACTTCTAAACTTGTATTTACAAATATCATATGAACATCATAACCTATATGTTTCATTGTATTTGCTTCTGATTCTATTCTTGCAATATCTCTTGCTGTACTATCTAATATAAGACCTAAGCGACCTTCTAATGCAAGTTTTAACTGTACACCAGTTCTTGCTTTTGCTTTTGCTCTTATATCATCACGCCTTGCAATTTCTTTTTCATCATAGTTTGCAAAGTTTAAGGACATCTTTTCTTTTTCTAAAGCACGAGCAAAAACACTATCACTATTAATTACTTTTAATCCTATACCTGATAATGTTCTTTCAGATACCCATGATTTACCTGAACCAGGACCACCTGCTAAAAAGAATGCTTTAAATATATTAGGATCATATACACCTTCAGCGATGTATTGTTGAAAATCTATCATACTACTATTTATGTATTTGTATTAAATTTTTTCGCCTTTATAATTTATCTTACCTTCATTAATAAAGTGTTCTTTTAACTCGTTATAACCACCAATATGAACATCATTCATAACTATTTGTGGTATAGTTCTAACTTGTTTTCCTAACGCTTTATATAATTCATCAATAGATAAATCTTTAGTGACCACTTTTTCCTCATATTGTAGGCCAAGATTCTTTAACAAATACTTGGCCTTTTCACAATAAGGACAATTTGGTTTACTATAAACCGTAATCATGTTTACTCCTCTATTTCTTCTACTTCTATTTTAGTCCAGTCTAGGTCAGCAACTGCATCTTTGGCTAATTGGTCAACATCTACATCGCTATTAGCATTTGCAGCTATATATTCTGCAAGTCTGTTGGCGTCACCAACACCCATTTTTAAACCAATATAAACTCTATATTGACCAACTGGTGTTTCATAAACTGCCTTTTCCCATGTTTCATAACCTTGAACCATAGTGTTTTTAATCACATTAACAATTGTGCTTTCAATCTTTGAAGCAACTTCTTTGTTTGTGTCTTGACCTATCTCTGTAATATATAGTTCAGTTCTTTTGTTCATCTCACCTTTTAATTGATCGGCAAGACCTGATTTTGCAATCATTACTGCTTTCTCAATTGCTAATTGTAAGTCTGGACTTGCACCTTGACCTACAGCATAGATAAACTTATCAGCGTCTCTATTTAAGATAAGACCATCATCTATCTGAGCGTCAATATACCATTGTGGTACTTCGTTCAGTAAACGACCATCTTCTACTTTTGCTTCTTGTTTAACATTATAAGTGCTACTACAATTCGCTAATAATAATGCCATAAAAGAAAATAATATAATTTTAATCATGTTTTTTACTCCTTCACTTCTTCCATTATATTGTCTGTTATTTTTAAAATCTTTTCTAAATTAACTTTCTTAGAAAAAGATTCCCAATGTACTGTTAAAATAACTATACAAGTTATAATAACTAATAATTTATACATTTATTTTTTCACTTCCCAAACACCCTTTTCATTTAAACAAATCATACCTGGTGTTTTAAAAGGATGATCTGGTCTTGCATACTGCCTACAATAAGCAGGAGTAGTCAAATCTGCATAATAAAATTGTGCGAATAGTTCCCAATAATTAGGTCCGTCATATCCATCACTACATTTTAATACTTCTTCTTTTGTTGTCTCTGTTATTAAACACTCTGAATCTAAACATTTTTCTTTAATTATAACTTTTATCATACATGGATTATCATTTAACCATTCTGATTTTTCACCACCAAAAGCATAGTTTGCTAGTAATATAAATGTAATTAATAATAGTGTTGAGTATATAAATGGTCTAAAAGGATCAAACATTACGAATTTGTGCTTTCTGTTATTTGCCAACGACCATCTGGTAATTGACATACTGTTCCTGTTTCACTTTCTCTATTAATACCACTCATTGGCCATTGATGTTCAATACTAATAACTGATTCATAATCTCTACATCTAAAATTATGATTTACATATGTTCTATTAATTGTTATCGAACCCCAATTACCTGTAGCAGAATTACCCCAATTTGTATGAGACCTTTTACCTGGTGCTGTGTTTAGTGTATCTACAAATATTGCTGTGTGTGTATTCATATCATTTTTATAAAATACAGTTGATCCCCACATGGCACCTATTACAGTACAAGCAGCAGTTAATTCAACATTTGTATTTAATAAACCACGACAAGTTGTATATCCTGTAACTGCACCAACAGTAGTTCCCATATGCGTTGAAACTTGTTTTTGACTACACCCAATTGTGAATAGTGTTAATAGTATTAATAAGTATCTCATTTACCTATATCTTTTATTTCACTTTTAGGAATAACTTGATATGCACCTTTATTATAGGCAGGTGCAACTGTAAAATTTTTACTTTCTTCAAGTCGCCAATTGTGATGAGGTTTTGTTGCCCCTTGTTTTAAACTGGTGCCGTGTGCCGGGATCGAACTGGCCACCTGATGATTACAAATCAACTGCTCTACCGAATGAGCTAACACGGCAGGCTTTTGAACTGGTGTATCCCACCAATCACGAACTGCTGAAAAATTCTTAGGATTAATCTTTCTATCAGGATCAATACCTTTACTAATTAAAAACTTTCTATGCTCTAATCGAGCCTTCTTTAAACTTTCTGTCTCAGGTAGTTTCTTCTTCTTACTTCTACCTTGATGTACATAAAATAAACCCATTATTTGCAATCCTTATTCTTGTATTCGTCTGATTGTAAAGCACATTTGTAATTCTTATCTGCTTTTGCTCTCATGTCAGCAGAAATGCCATCAAGTATATTAGGCATATTATTAAATATAACTTGAATAACTTGTAATGACATATTGTGAATTTGTTTTTGTGTTTCTGCACTAAAGATTTCACCATGGTCTATATCTGTACCTTTAATTGTTTCAGTAAGTATATGACCTAATACTGCGGTGTTGTAATCGTTTGCCTCTGCATTTTTGAGTGAGAATGTACAACTCATCAAAATAAAACTCAATAATATAAGTATCTTTTTCATATGTTTTTATATCTTATTATACTACAAATCAGTATAATAGTCAAGCACTCTTTTCCGATTGTTGATTTTTAAAGTCTTTTAATAACATAAATGGTATATTTTGACCGTAATCATGATAATAACTTTTATCAGAATACGGAGTACCGTCATTATCAAACTCATCATCATAAGTCCAAAAGTATTCTTCATCATCTACGATAAAAACTTCGGATGTATGAAACTGTGTGGGATCATGATTTTTATCCTTTTCATAATCTGCATAAACTTGATCGGCATTTTCTTTGAGAGAAGGGATAGCGTCTTTCATTTTAAAGAGCTCAGAGTATGGTACATTTCTGTAAATAGTCCATGAATTGGCAAATGTGCCATAATTATCTTCACGATCCCAATAGTGTCTAGAATAAACTACATGAAATGCCATATTAAAATATATGTGGAGATATTCTCTCTACATCCTCAACTGCTGTTTGATAGTCGATCAAACCTTGAGCGTCAAAGACACATCTAGGTTGACCAATGTTAAGACCCACTAATTCATAGTGAAAAATCTTAATCTCAGAACAAGTATAAGCATTAAGAAGTTTATTTTTATAGCCTACACATTCTTTGTGGTCGTAGAAAGAATGAGTATGCCACTCGCCGTTATGGGATTTAAACACCATTTTCCATTTTTCTTTTTTAATCATATCTATATACTATCAGACTTTACGGTATAATGCAAGCATTATTCCAATAAAAATGGACTAAAAAAAGGTAGTAAAATCAAGGGTTTATTGAGTTATTTAGAATAATTCTAATGTGTTTCAGTATGTGAAACAATTTTGAGACACCTTGGGCGTTAAAAATGAGTAAGTTTGTTCTACTTTTGTTCTTTATGCCAATTACTCACTCTGCCTCTAAAGTAGTGTTTAGCAGGATCATATCTATGCGAAACATTATCATGCCACCACTTTGAAACAGCGTGAAGCATAGTTCTAACCTGTGCCATCTTTTCACGCCCTAGTGTTGTGAAGTTTGAGATATCAAATCAAATTTCGGATTAAGTATTGCTGTTCGGCATTACTTATTCCTATTTAGACAAATTTATTTTTTGACATTTTTTTGAGCGATTCTCTTAAAATTTTTGAGCCACCAATACGAACATTGATAATACCATTGTAGTAATCATCAGTCTCTAAAACTTTTCGATCAAACTGTTCTTGTGCTTCTATGTAACTTGCAACACCTCTACTAGGACAGTAGTGTAGTATTTCTCTAGTGAATCTATGTTCACCTAGTTTAAGTATATCATCTTGTAATTGTTCAGACGAACCCCAATAAGTTTTCCAATCACTTTCTTTTGTGCCTCGTCTTTTATTCTTTCGA
>VTLG01009866.1_pt1 | contig 17315 bp, 26 predicted proteins | sample 4694571 | NCBI WGS metagenome assembly VTLG01 (sample SAMN12604809, study PRJNA352737) | marine metagenome | biome: ENVO:00000447; feature: ENVO:00000209|ENVO:00000569|ENVO:01000036; material: ENVO:00002151; isolation source: viral sequences binned using virsorter ...
CTATATTGTTACGTATATCTCTCTCAGCAGCTCCGATACCATTGGGTAAGGATACTGCTGGAAACCTTCTACCCATCAGCTCATAAGCTGCCATGGCATCACATTCACCTTCTGTAATGGTCAATGCTTTACTACCTTTCTGAACTAGATGCTGGCCGAATAGTTGGGGTTCTTTAGCATCACCACTCCAGCTAAACTGCTTGTCATTTATCTTTCTTATCTTATGACCTACTACCTCACTACCACGATAGTAAGGATAGAAATGTTTGCATAAAGAACCTGCAGCATCCTTAGTTACTTTGACTCCATATAACTTAGCTGTCTCTAAACTAATACTGCGATCTGTAAGACTAGAATATTCTGCATTACGTATATCGGAATCATTACTGTAGTTACTTCTTTTGGGAATAGAACTTGATGTTGTTCTCATAGTAGGAGCCACGCCACCCATAGCTTCTTCATAGTTCCTAACATAAGAGTTAGTAGTTCCATGTGTAGCATGATTACCTGAAAAACATTTAGCTGATCCATCTTCATTAACAGCAACTCCATCTGAGCTACCGCATCCTACATCCCAACAGGGCATCCTTCTTGAAACAAATCCCATAGTAATCTCCTTTATTTAATTGAAGTGGCTAGTTGTGTCCCCTGTACTAGCCAAACAGGTCAACAGGGAAAGGAGAACCGAAGGACTCAAACCCTTGGACAACTAGAAAAGACTACTTAGTAGTCTCTTCTATTAAAGCTTTATCATCTAATAAGACTTCTAAGTCATGTTGAAGTTGGCTTTTGGAAGCACCTAAGATAAGAGTCTCTTGAGCTGAGAGATTATATCTCTTCTGACAGGTATCTAACGCCACATATAGTAGAGCAGCTTTTTCATTTTGCAGCTTGTTTATATCGTAGCGTTTACCAGTAGAAGCTAAGTAAGATGCAACTTTAACATCGGTCATACTACAGCTCCTAACTCATCATCATCACCTTCTAAAGGTTCTACCAAAGCTTCTAGCTCTTCACCATCTGCTACTCTATCAACTTCTACTAGCTCAAGTATTTGTAGACCTTGAAGATCTAATCCCTGAAAGTTTTGACCATTCCAATTAGAACTCCATTCTTGGTATTGGATTCTAACCTTAGAACCATTACCAACTTCAACATCTACATCTTTACCATACTTATCTTTCAGCTTAGGAATAGAGTTTGGTTGTCCAGTTTTCTTATTGAATTGGTTACGCTTGAATATAAGAGTAGGGCCATGCTCTTTCTCTTTAACATCAAATCCTCTAGATCTGAAGTCTTTAGCATCCTCTTCATCAACTACTAAATCACAACAGAATTTAGGATCGAATCGAGTATTAGGGTGACGAATTGAAGCCCAGTAGGCTATACCTGTAACAGTAGCCATAATGTTTCTCCTTATTAAGTTAGAAATAAAATTTACATGAATGAATATTGAGTGTCAAGTTCTTATTTTAATCCATAAAGTCTCCTCCAGTTTCGGGGTTTACGATCTAATCTACCTACAACAAAGTTGACAGCTCTTTCATAGGTCAAATACAATTCTTCTTTAAGCTTATTAATAGTCATAGTCTTAGTAGTATAGTTACCATGTAAGGGTTTAATCTTTCCTCTTTTACTACCTACTGTTATAGAACAATATCTCCAGCCATCTACATACATAAAAGCTTTGAACTTATCTGATCTTTTAGGTGTTAGAAAGAAGTCTCTTTTAGATACTATATCTTCAAATGTATTGGGTATGATTTCACTTTCCATTAAGTGCGCCTCCTTTATTTACTTCATCTAATACATCTGGAGAGATAAGTGCTTTATGTAGTCTATTAACTTCAATTCCATTTAATGCCAGGAATGTTTCTAAGTTATATTTACCACTAAGCTGAAGATGTTTATCTGCTGATACCAATATATCAATCGAATCATCAGGAGATTGAATAGTAATATTTAAGTATGTATCTTCTCCTGACTCATCGGGCATAGTTCTAAAATCTATGTGAGTTGCATCGTGTAATCGTAAGTTAAGAATCTGCATTGCGTTCTCCTTTTCTGTTAAGTCTTTCTAAGTTTTAAATCCCTTTCACTACGTTAAAGGGTTTAAAACTTGAAAGACTAAGCTCTCATCTTTCCTGCTTTCATCAACAGCTTTCGTTGATCAGCAGTTACTTTAACTGCAGTATCTCTACAGCATAAACTCTTATAACCTGCTAGATTATCTGACCAGATATCAGCATGACTATACTGACCTATGATTTCATTTGAGTCCCAATAGTCATCGTGATATTTAGTTATTCCACAGAGCTTTCTGCAGTTTAAACATAGGTGATCTTTATTCATTAGAAGATGCTACGTTAGCTTTAGTTTTACGCCATGTAATAAAATCATTTCTTGATTGAACTGTTTTAAGACCACTTGCAAAAACTTCTCTAATTGCCCAACTCCTAGATACTACTTGGTGGGGATAAAGATCTTTTAGATGCTGTTGATATAGTTCTATCTCCTTTGCTTGAGACTCAGTTAGATCCATAAATGCTCTTTTTACTGCCATGATAGTTCTCCTTTAAGTTAATAAATAAATCCCTAGCTTCGAGCCACCTTGGCTAGGGTCAAGGCTCAACCAACACATCTTTATAAAGAGGAATAACACAAATAAAGATATGCCCTGGCTCATTTCTATTATGCGTTTTCAGCTCCACATAATAGAAATAAATGGGGCAGAGTGATAAGTATTGCCTATCTCAAGCATCTGGTGGAGCCGTCCTATTACTAAAACGGCATACCCCAATAAACTGTAGTTGGTTCTACTTTTATACATACCAGTTCAAAGTCTTGCCTATAGAACTCTTTAAGCATCAAGAGTTCTCTTGTTTGTAGACAACTTTCCATATCAGGAAAACTAGCAAACAAGAATATATTGAAACTAAATATGTATAAGTTGACCATATCCCTATGCTGCTAGAGCAACAGGGAACTCAGACTTAATTACTTTCTTAGCTTCTTCTCTTCTATCAGATTGAATCTTAGATATATTAGATTCATAGTCTTTTCTAGGAGCTGGAGCATGAGTAACCCAATCTGTAATAGTGTTATATAAAGCCCACATATTCTGGCCTAACCTACCTCTATAGTCTTTATTCCACTTGTTTAATAAGTAACCAAAAGCAGAGCCATACTTTACTTCTTCTTCAAATAAAGCTGCCATACCTTTAGAGTTTAAAGCACTCATCAGGCTTTTATGTTTAGCTACCTTAGCTAATATCTTCATAGCATCTATATTAGATACTTTTAAGTCATGCCATGTATGCCACATCTCTAATTCCTTTTGGCATATCTCAGTAGCATTTAGAATTAACCTAGCTCCTTCATCTATTCTCAACTGCTTATTGTGTTTGTTCCTATAAAGCATAGCTGCATTATTTATAAACAGTTGACCATTGGTACAGAACTTTTGTTCTGCCCCTACTGTCATAGTAAAAGGTGCTGTACTATCAAGTGAAGCTGCAGTAAGAAAAGATAGATTTGCAGTATCACCATCGGGTGTTCTTAGAACTTCATTAGGTAGTGTATGAGTAAGAAATAATCTTTTACCATTACCACTAATGGCTATATCTTCTTTCATATCTAAAGTATTTAGATCACAGAAATCTAATATGTTTCTCTGATTATCTATCATTCTTTTGTAAGAAAGCTCTTCGATGTTGGCATAGTTCTTGCCGTGAACGCCAAGCTCTGCACCAGTATCAGTTCTATAGATAGTATGTTTGCTAGAGGTATGTACTTTTCCCTCACGATCTACATACGTTAGATCAGACTTAGCTATATCAAAGTCTGCAGCACCATAGCCTAGATGTTCATAAGGACTATTGAGAGTACCCATATCTTGTATATCAGTAGGTACTTCATTAGGTTTATCTCTAGGTATATCTATAGTTTTAGTTCCGCTTGGAAAATCTAAAATAATTTTAGTCATATTGTATCTCCTGTTGGTTTCGGTTCTCTCTAAGTCTTTCTAAGTTTTAAATCCCTTTCACTACGTTAAAGGGTTTAAAACTTGAAAGACTAATTAGTTGTGGTGGGCGTTGACCTAGTCATATACTAAGGTGATAAAATATACACTAGGACTTAAATCAGCTAACGCCCTATAGCTGTAATTACTTTTCAACTTCAATATGTTTATAAGAGTTGTCATTAGTATTATAGAGTTCTAATTCTTTATAACTATCCCACTCTTTAGTATCATTAATTTCGTAGTATTGATACGTATTAGTTTCATAGTCATATAATTCTACTTCATTCTCTAATACACCTTTATTTATTTCATATACTTTACCAGTATCTATATCCATAGCTTCATTATTAACACTAGCTACTGATACTAAAGGTAATAATAACAATAATATCTTAATCATTTTGTATCTCCTTTTGATTTCTTTTGTAGCTTTTCTGCTTTCTTTAACTGAGTATCACACATATGTTCTATGATACTATTTAGATCCTGAAATAGTATGATCTCCGATCTAGTAAAATGATCTGATCTATCTTCTATAAACTTTAGAACTCTATTCTGGATCTCTCTCATACCTAGAGCTTTAGACATTTGTATCATTACATCATTCAAAATGGTTTCTCCTCATTTGCTAATTGATCTTCTAAAGCTAACTCAGCTTTCTCTTCCATAGCCATAGCTTTACCTTCAGCTACAATCTGTTCTGCAATTTCATTTACAGCTTCATCTGTTACTCCCAGATCTTTAAAGGTCTTACCTTTACAATCTATAGGGTCACTATCTTTAGCTCCGCTATCCCAGTTAGTGAGCCAATATCTATGGGGATTTAAATGAGCTTCGGCCCACTGATCACCGTGATAATCCTGGTAAGACTCTATCTCATAGTCATATTCGACTATGATTGCACTACCATCTTCTTTCTCGAACTCATCTTCTTTTAACCAGTATTTCTTTTCAGACATATATAAGACTCCTAATTTAGTTGAAAGTGGGTAGATGTATTATCTAATCCATGAACAAAAAGAGTTTCTATTAGATAATACTTATAGGATGCTACCCTCACCCCTTGGGAGATAGAAACTCTTAATCTTTATAGCACATCTTATGCTAATATTATGGATATATAATGGAGATATATCAGAGATATTATGGACGATAAGGATGCGGAGCATTGCAAATTTCTTCAAAAGACTTTGCATACATTTGAACTTCATAGCCCATTTGTTTTTTTAACTCTAAAACATTATCCATAGTTAAAGACTTTTGATTTTTAAACTTACATATATTTTCTGCTACATCATTTTTAGGATAGAAATGATTATTTCCAAAAGATACAAAGTGTTCTAATACTAATACATTATCCATTTGTTTCTCCTTTAAGTATTACTAAGTTAAATGCCCTTCACTACGTAAAGGGCTTTAACGTAAGTAATACTAAGCTGCATTGTTTATTGTTTGAGTAAATACCCTACCAGCTTGAGTATCGTAGTAATAAAGAGTCTTACCTAATGAAGGATAATTAGAGACTCTAAGAGAGTGAGAGTCCCAAGCTATCCAGCCATAAGGAGTATTTACATACCATTCTCCTTTTCTCTGAAAGATACTTAGCTCATTATGAAACTCAGATAGCATAGCGTTTAATCTACTTTTAGTAGTTCTAGTTTTCCAAGTTCCACATGAAACACAATCGCTATAAAAGGTCATATCAGTAGAAGTAAATGAAGCTATCAAGTTATTATGTAAATATACATGAGCTACACCACCACTACTTATCCAAACCTCAGTATTATCTAGCTTAAAGTTTTCTCTAGAACGTATTGCTTTATTCATTTTTTCTTCAATTTTACGCATGGTAATCTCCTTATTTATTGATTAGAGGCACTTTATAGTCTTACCCAGGACTTAAAATTATTCTTCAGAATAATCTATATCTATCTCACCGATCCCTACAGCTTGATCAGGGTGATCAACTATAGATATAGATGGATCGAATAGATCCACAGAACCTGCTGTAAATATTTCACTTTCTATTTCTTGATAGCTCATGTTGCTCTCCTTTAGTTTTGTTGAAAACTTTCTAAGTCTTTCTAAGTTTTAAATGCCCTTCACTACGTAAAGGGCTTTAAAACGTGAAAGACTAACTGCGTTGCCGTTGATCCATTTTCCAGCTCCAGCCCATTGCATAAGCTAGAGAAGGAGACATATCAATCTTTAAAAACTCTAATACCTGTAGAACTAATGTTCTTGCTGTAGTATCTCCATATAACTCATCAATTAAATATCCGTTAACCTGATCATTATAAGTAGGGTACTCCTCACAAATTCCAAAATGGTTATCAATACCCTTGTTCATATCTTTTATGTAATGTTCCAAATCTTTTTCGCTAAACTTTTTCATTCTCATCTCCCTAAGTATCTCTAAGTTAGTTAAGTCTTCACTACGTAAAGACTTAACGTAACGTAAGAGATACTAATTGCTTACCACTTGATTATATATTCAATTACATTCTGCATTGTCCAAAGCAGAACTCCCATAGGAGTTACTGCTATAAAAGCTACAATCCAGTGAGTCATAACCGAAGCAGTAGGTGGCATTAATGCCACTGCTATAGACATTATTCCTAATGAAATAACACTAATTAAAAGAACATAAGCTATTATCAAACAAGTTTTTGCTATTATTTCTAATATCATTTGGATCTCCTTTAGTTGTTAAATGATTTTCTTATATAAAAATGGAAAGATACTTGAGATCCCCAAGAGATATTCTTGAGGATCTCTTGATCCTGTTTAGTTAGAAAGAATCTCTAAGATCTTATCTAGCTTGGAATCGGTAGCCTTGACCTTAGCTTCCAAGGCTGTAAGCCTTGAATCAAAGTCATTGCTATTAAGATGATCATTAACTCGATCTCTGAGAATCTTTTGTTGAGTCTTGATCGCAACCACTTTTGGTGGTTGATTGTTGCTATCTTTAGTTTGCTTAGTTGCTTTAGCAACTCCAGTGTCAAACTTGACAGTTTCTGAGATCGCTGTCGGTATCTTCGATACCAAGTCAATCTGTAAGAAGTCGTTGACTTCGGAAGACATAAGTCTTCGGTTTTGGCTAGATAGCCAAGAATAGAATGAAGCTCTAAATCTTTTTGCCAAAACGAAGTTTTGATCAGAGCCAGTAGCTAGCTTGGCGAAGTGATTGGCTATAAGCCAAACTTGCTTATCAGAAGCTGGTCGTTGGTTGGTTGCTGAGTTGTTCATAATTTTCTCCTATTGGGTTCTAAGTTTAAAAAGTCTTTCACTACGTAAAAGACTTTTTAAACGTAAGAACACAATGGCCTCCCAGCCCTTGCCCTTTTTAGCTGGCCTACTTAACTACGTTAAGTATTTCTAGTCTATGAAATAGACTAGCTCTCTGATATCTATGATCTTTTGGTTTTATTTTTTGAAGGATTAGATAATCTCTCAAGTCTTTGTTTTCATTGAAAGATTAGAGACTTGAAGTAACTCTATAACTTCTTAGAGTTACTTTCTCAATGTCAAGCTCTAGAGTTCTTAGGAAGTTATTAAGAACTCTAGAGCTTGGTGCTAGCTGTAAATAGTCTTGATAGATTTTAAAGCTCTAGAACAAAGTGATAGAACTTTAAAATCTCTCAAGCTCTAGGGGGTGGCAGGAGGCCATAGGCCTAACGTACTATATATACTAATACTCATACATTTTTGGAGATTTTGAACTGTCAAGTTTCAAAAGAATATTAGTGGGGATATATAGATATTAAGATATATAGATTTTAATCGGGCTATTAAGATCTTTAAAGATTTACCCCTTACAGGGTGATTACTGCAGTTTAATCCTGGTTATGTTGCTCGTCAAGAGCAACTTCGATGAGATTGACAATTTCCATTATATCTCTATAATTCAGAACCCATGAAAGAATTAACAGAGAAACAGCAGTCTTTTCTCAATCATTTAGTGGAAACTGGCGGCAATGCTAAAAAGTCAGCAGAGCTAGCTGGTTATACTGCAGGGCATTACCAAGTAGTAAAAGCACTAAAAACAGAAATAATAGATTTAGCAGAGAACATACTTGCTCAATCAGCTCCACAAGCAGCCCTAAAGCTTGTAGAAGTAATGAACTCAGATACACCTATACCTCAAGCCAATTCAAGACTACAAGCAGCACAATCCATCTTAGATAGAATAGGTCTATCTAAAACAGAACGTCTTGATGTTACCCATAAAGCTGATACAGGCTTATTTATCCTACCTGCAAAGAAGGAGACTGTAGTAGATGGAGAATACATGGAAGCCTCGTCCTCGTAAGAATAGAGGCGGTAAAGTACCTTTTGGGTATGAAAGAGATCCACACAATCCCTCTATGCTGTTGCCTATCTCTAAAGATCTAGATGTTCTACAAGAAATAAAGTTCTTAATAACAGCTAAAGCTATATCTTTACGTGAAGGATCTCAGTGGATAGAACAGAAAACAGGTAAAAAGCTTAGTTATCAAGGGCTTAAAGATCGTATAGATCATTGGAGTGACAATCTACCTGAGACTGATATAGAGATGAATCTAGATGGATAACGATTGGGATATTAATCCTGATAGCTATGTAAAAGACTCAGAAGGCAATTTTGTTCTAAAACTTGATGGGACTCCTAAGAAGAAGGGCGGTAGACCAAAAGGTTCTACTGGTCGTGGTTACAACTACCATAGTAAGACTAAAGCCCAGATGAAAACAAAAAGAAAGATTAGGGTAAAAGAAAAACAAATAGAAAAAGCATCTAGAAAACTACAAGCCACTAAACGATCCTTACAGTCCATAAAGAATACTGCAGAAAAACTGGAGAATGAGGGTGTCCCCAAAATTATTATAGATGAGGAGCTGTCAAGTAGCCCACAAAGTTTACAAGATGAAGCGCAAGACTCAATTATATTTGCACCTAATGAAGGGCCACAAACAGAGTTTTTAGCAGCAGGAGAGACAGACGTACTGTATGGTGGGGCTGCAGGGGGTGGTAAATCATACGCTATGCTTGTAGATCCTTTGCGCTATGCACATAGGACAGCGCATAGAGCCTTAATACTAAGACGATCTATGCCAGAACTCAGAGAACTTATTGATAATCAAGAGAACTTTACCCTAAAGCATTTCCAGGCTGTAAATATAGAGAAGTGGAGAAAATGTGGAATTTTCCCTCTGGAGCAAAGATAGAGTTTGGATTCTTAGAAAGGGATGCAGATGTGTATCGTTATCAGGGACAAGCTTATAGCTGGATAGGATTTGATGAGATTACACATTTACCTACAGAGTTTAGCTGGAATTATCTAGCTTCAAGACTAAGAACGACAGATTCAGAAATAACTCCTTATATGCGCTGTACTGCCAACCCTGGCGGTGTAGGCGCACATTGGGTTAAAAAAAGATACATAGACTATTCTCCTCCTAATGTAAGCTTTGAAGGAGCTGATGGGCTAACAAGAAAGTTTATACCTGCACGATTAGATGACAATCCGTATTTAGCAGAAGATGGGCGTTATGAGCAAATGCTTAAGGCATTACCGCCTACACAACGCAAACAACTACTAGAAGGTAACTGGGATGTTAATGAGGGTGCAGCATTTACAGAGTTTAGTATAGACACTCATGTTATATCTCCTTTTCAGATTCCTGTTCATTGGGAACGTGTAAAAGGCATTGACTATGGCTATGCAAGTGAATCTGCCTGTATATGGGCTGCACTAGATCCTAGTGATGGAACTCTCATTATATATAGAGAACTTTATAGAAAAGGTCTTACAGGAGAGGACTTAGGATATAGGATTACAGAGATGGAGTTAGAAGACCCATTTTCTGTAGCAGGGGTACTAGATACTGCAGCTTGGAATAGAACAGGGACTACTGGCCCTACAGTAGGAGAAACCCTTGTAAAACAAGGACATAAGTTAAGAAGAGCTGATAAGAATAGAATACAGGGTAAAATACAGATACATGAATATCTTAGATTGCAACAAAGTGGTAGACCAAGGTTGCAAATATTCAATAATTGTCCTAATCTCATCCGTGAATTACAAAGTATTCCTTTAGATAAAGCTAATCCTGAAGATGTAGATACAAAAGCACAGGATCATGCTTACGATGCTCTAAGGTATTTAATTATGTCTAGACCTAGAATTAATGATCCATTAGCAGAGTTAAGGAACTTGAGAACTCAACAGGCTTATACACCTTCTGATAGTGTATTTGGATACTAATATGAAAAGAATTAAATATAGCACTGGTTCTCTTATGCAACATGGAAACATTAGTTCTTTGATGGCAAATAATGATGCTGCATCAGTTAATTTAACTACTCCTAAAGTTCAAGGATTTTCTTTTCAAAGAAATATATTTAAAGTTAGTGGTGCGCCTAGTATGAGAACTGACATTATTAAGTTTGAAAGAGATTTAAATAAGGGGCGTTCTATTAAAATAGAACGTCAAAGAACTCAAGGTGGTAAACCTTATACTCAAGCAACATTTACAAAAAGATTTTAAAGTATGGCTGAAGAAGAAGGTAATTTAACAGCAAATGGACTTTACTTTGCACCTGTTGATGATGAACAGGGTATACAGCTAACACTTGAAGAAACACTACGAAACAATTTAGTAGGTTTGCTAGCAGACAGATATCAATCTGCCCAAGATGCTAGAGATCACGATGAAGGCCGTTGGATAACTGCCTATCATAATTATAGAGGCCTATACGATAAAAGTATCAGATTTAGAGAATCTGAAAAGTCTAGGGTATTTGTAAAAGTTACAAAAACAAAAGTCTTAGCAGCTTTTGGGCAATTAGTAGATGTAATATTTGGAGCTAATAAGTTTCCTATAGGTATATCTTCAACTAAAGTTCCAGAAGGAGTTGCAGAATATGCCCATCTAGATTCAAGAAATCCCTTACCTGGGTTAGAAACTACGCAAAATCAACCTACAGAAGAAGAGAACCCTTTTGATGTAGGGTACGAAGGTGATGGTAAAGTTCTTAAAGCTGGAGCTACATTTGGATCTGGTAAGTTTGAAAACTTATCTATGAAAGAAAAGATCGAAGATGATCTTGTAGATGGTGCAGCTATTAATCCTCAAGACTTTCAAATATCTCCTGCTAAAGAATCTGCAAGAATAATGGAGAAACTAATCCATGATCAGATAGAAGAGTCTAATGGTTCAAGCGAAATAAGAAACTCTCTATTTGAGTCAGCTTTATTTGGAACAGGTATTATTAAAGGGCCATTTAATTTTAATAAGACACTAAATAGATGGCAAGAAAATGAAGAGGGCATGAGAACTTACAGCCCTGTAGATGTACGTGTTCCTAGAATAGAGTTTGTAAGTATTTGGGATTTTTATCCTGATCCTAATGCAACTACCATAGATGAATGTGAGTACGTATTTCATCGTCACAAGATGAATAAAAGTAAATTACGTTCATTATCTAAAATGCCTTACTTTGACAAAGATGCTATACGTGAAGCTATAGCTGTTGGGCCTAGTTACGCAGAACAAGAGTATGAAACATCACTAAAAGATGATCAACGTACAGATACTTTTGGAGCAAACCAGTTTGAAGTTGTTGAGTATTGGGGCGTTATGGACGCTGAGTATGCTCGACAAGTTGGCATGGAATTAGATGAAGATGTAGATGATCTTGAAGAAGTACAGATCAATGCCTGGATGTGTAACGGCCAGTTACTTAGAGCTGTTGTTAATCCCTTTACACCATTTAGGTTGCCATATCATGCGTTTCCTTATGAAAGAAATCCTTACAGTTTCTTTGGTATAGGTATTGCTGAAAATATGGATGACTCTCAAAAGATTATGAATGGTCATGCAAGAATGGCTATTGATAATCTAGCACTTTCAGGCTCACTTGTATTTGATGTAGATGAGACTGCATTAGTAGGTGGGCAATCCATGGAGATATACCCAGGTAAAATTTTTAGAAGGCAAACAGGTGTACCAGGGCAAGCCATTAATGGATTAAAGTTTCCTAATACATCTACTGAAAATATGATGATGTTTGACAAGTTTAGACAGCTTGCAGATGAACAAACAGGTATTCCTAGTTACTCACATGGCATGACAGGTGTACAGAGTATGACTCGTACTGCTTCAGGGATGTCAATGTTACTAGGTGCAGCTAGTTTAAATATTAAAACAGTTATTAAAAATCTTGATGACTTTTTATTAAAGCCTTTAGGAGATTCTTACTTTCAATGGAACATGCAGTTCTTAGAGGGTAAGCTCGATATTAAAGGAGATCTTGAAGTTAAAGCTACAGGTACAAGTAGTTTGATGCAAAAAGAAGTAAGAAGCCAAAGATTAACTACATTCTTACAGACTATACAAAACCCTGCAGTTGCACCTTTTATTAGAATCAACAAGCTTGTTAGTGAACTAGCTATAAGTTTAGATTTAGATCCTGACGAACTAATGAATGATCCTGAAGAAGCTGCACTAATGGCTAAAATTATAGGGATGCAAAATGCTGGACAAACAACTGGCGAGGAAACTAGCCCCGATAACCAACAACCAGGAGCTATGGAATCCCCTGAAGGAGTACCTTCTGAAGCTGAAGGACTTGGAGTTACAGGTACTGGTGGCGGCAACATCGGAACAGGAAATATACCGCAGCCAGGGGAAAGTGAATTTGCTGGTACGCCTAGAGCAGTTGAAGGATAGCGTAAAGGAAAAGATGAATGAGCAAGAAACGTAAAGCAATAGTAAAGCTTAGTGACAAAGTATCTTCTCTTTTAGATTTTAAAGACGAAAAACAAAGAAAAGATTCAGCTAAAGACTTTAGAAAACGTATGTCTGACGATGTAGAAGACATGAGTTTTAACAAACCTTCTATGTTATCTAGAACTGATAAAGATCCAAATGAAATGAATGAGCTTGAGTTTGATGAATATCTTGAAGACATGGATATGACTGAAGCTGAATATTATGACGAGATTGGTTTCAATCCCTATGATGAATCAGGCGTATCTGTTTCTGATGTTGATACTGATGCTTTCTTTTCATTTGATCCTGAAGATGCTGGAAGATTCTGGGAAAATGCAGGTAATGCAGAGAACCTTATTGAATACATGGAAACAAAACTAAATACTCCTGAAGATTTAAAAGCCTTTATGAAAGGGTTGGAGAATGAAGTCGTAGACTATGGAGGCGATTTAAAGCCTTACGAAGATAGTGAAAATGAAAGAATTGCAGCAGTAGCTAAAAAGCGTTTAGAAGAACTTACTAAATTAAAACTTGTTGATAGAGATTCTAAGAGAGAAGGTAGCATGGTTAAAGGATTTACAAGAGAAGATCTTACTCCTGAATTGCTATCTTTATTAGATAAACAAGAAATTAAAGGCTTTGAATCTAAAGAGCCTACTAATGATATAAAGGCCATTAAAGAATCTATACAAAGATTTTTAGAAGCTAATGATAGATCAGAAATGTTTCCTGCAAGGGAATCTAGAGAAAACTTTAGAATCGGTGGGTTATTGCAGACTGTAATTAAGAAGCTTAAGCCTGACGAAGCTGAAGAAGTATCTACAAAGGCTGACGATATTCATAATGTAATTGAAGAATCTATTAATGCAGGTGCTAAAAAGAAAGATGTATTTAATGCAATATCAGATGCAACAGGCTTAAAAACTTCAGAAATTCAAGCTATAGAAAGAATATATGGCAGAGAAGCTGGAGGCGGTAAAGCAGTAAATCTTGCTGAAGATCTTAGAATGACTTACAAAGCTTTAACTAATCCAAGGACTGCTTTACAAGATGTGGGCGCATCTATAGGTGGCCCTGGAACTAAAACTAGAGCCACTAGAGAGGCTCAAGGTAAATATGGATTAGCTGGCACTGCTGCTGGTCTTACTGCTGGTATACCTATTGGTGCAGCAGGTATAAGTTTGTTATCTAGCACAGATAAACTTTCAACTAATTCTTCTGATGTTACTAATATTACAGAGGGTACGATGGATGAAGCTTTTTCATTAGCTTCTCGTACTCCTTCTAAGTATGTATTTATGGATAATGGTGTTCCTAAAATTATGTATAAAGGTAAAGAAGTAGAATATAGCATGGCTACTGAAGAAGATATGCTGTTAGATTTAGTTCCTAGAAAGACTAAAAAGGCTATGGGGAGTTTATTATCTTATGACTAAGAAGTTAGTAGGTAATCAATCATTATTAGATAAAAATGATGATGGAAAAATATCAGGCGAAGACTTTGCAGAGTTAAGAAAGGAAAAAAGAGTCAAAGCTAGTAGAGGTAGAAAGATTCGTGAAGGACTTGAGTTCATTATAGATAGTATAAAAAATAATAAATTTTTAAGTAACGAAGCAAAAGAAGAACTAATAGAATCAGAAACTATTTTAGATAATATTAAAAGAACTGATTTTATTCCTGATGCAGCAAGTAAAACAGATGCTGAAAAAACTAAAGCAGTAACTGACTTCTTACAAGAAAATGAAGCATTAGACTTAGATGGATTACGTAAATTAGATAGATTTATCTTTAGTGTAGAAAGAAAAGGAGGCTTGTTAAGCAACAGAGGAGTCCCTGAAAGGACTATTAAAAAGATTTTAGAAGTTGATTTTCCTTTATATAAAACTTCAGAGAAAGACTTAACTTCCTCTGAAAAGTCTTTAAAAAATAAAGTTGATAAATTTTACAATGTTGATCGTCTTTTAAGGCGTGACGAGAGGACTCCTATGCTTGTAGTCCATGAAAAAGGTAGAGAGCCTAAAAGACTTGGATCTCTTTTAGTAAAAGGAGGTGAAAAACTTCTTTCTAAAGTTTTACCTTCTGCTGAAGAAAAGTTAAAGACTACTAATAATATTCTTAAAAATGCTCCTAAAGATGTAAAAGAACGCATAGCAGATAAAGAAAAAGATGTTTTAAAGAAACAAGAACGAACAGAAATTGAATTATTAGAAGCTAAAACAAATACTATTTTAAAAGATCCTACAATAAAATCTTATGAAAGATATTTAGATCTTCTACTTGACGATACTTTAAATAATAGAGATCGTAAACAAGAAGGCGGTGCAATGGAGGATATGAATATGCCTCCAGAGATGATGGGTATGGAATCAGATATGCCTATAGATACTTATCCTAATATACCGCCTGAAGAGATGGCTGAAGCAGAAGCATCACAGTTACCTGATGCAGAGATGGAAGAAAACTATTTAAGTTTTGTTTTTGATCAATCTTTAGATGATGAAGAACAAGACTATTTAACAAAAGCATTAGAGGCAGATCCAAAACTAAGTCAAATACTTGATAAAGTTGTGATAACTGCTTCAGAGTTTTCTGGTGCTGGAAAGGTTGAAGGCCCAGGAACAGGTGTATCAGACTCAATACCTGCCAGATTGTCAGATGGAGAGTTTGTATTCACCAAAAAAGCCACTGATCAAATAGGCGCAGGTAATCTCCAGCGAATGATGGATGATGCTGAACGTGCATTTGATGGTGGCATGATGAGAGAGTCTAAGAGAATGGGCGGTATGATGATGAAGGATGAAGATCCTGATTTGATGGAGGCTATGTCTAATGAAGATATCAATAGACAAATGCTAATGTCTAATCGTGCGCCTAGTTTGTTAGGCACAAATTAAAATAAGGCTACCTTGTATACACAAGCCCCAAATTCTTTAGACGTTTAGAATTGGCTACCTTGCAAGAAAACAAGCCCCTTAGAAAAGGAAAGAGTAATGTCTGAAACAGAGATGATAGAAGAGGAACAAGTTCCTAATCCTTATAATATGAAAAAGCCTTGGCACAAGGATGGGCAGACTAAGCCTACTCCTAAGCTGATGAACTTTATTATGAGCAAAATGAAGCTGTTCCTAATAATCAGGCTACCCGAAAAACTAAATCGGCCCCTGATACTTCTAATGATACTAACTATAAAAAAAGATATGACGATTTAAAAAAACATTATGACTCTAAAATTGCTACGCATAAACAACAGATAGAAGAGTTAAAAGCTCAAATGCAACCTGAAGAGGTTGTATATGAAGCTCCTAAGTCTGATGAAGAGCTAGAAAGTTTTAGAGATAAGTATTCTGATTTAGCTGATACAGTTGAAACTATTGCTAGTAAGCAGGTTGAGGCAAGACTTAATGGCGTTAATGAAAAACTCTCAGCTCTTGAGCAAAGAGAGTTAGAAATAGCCCATAGAGAAGCTCAAACTGCTTTACAAGAAAAACATCCAGATTTTGCTGAAATAAGAAACTCTGATGATTTTCATACATGGGCAGAAGATCAACCAGTACAGATACAAGATTGGATATACAACAATCCTAATAATGTTGGATTAGCCGTTAAAGCTCTTGATCTTTATAAGTTAGAAACTGGGAAAGGACAAAACTCTAAACCAAAAAGAAGTCCAGTTAATACAGGAAATCAAATTTCTGCTGCTGATATGGTTTCTACTAAAACAACTAATGTAGAACCCAAACAAGCAAAAATATGGACTGAAGATGAAATTGCGAAAATGTCCCTTGATCAATTCGACAAGTATGAAGATGAGATCAAACTAGCTCATGCTGAGGGAAGGATTCGCAAAAGTTAAATTCTTTTCTTAGGAGAAATATAAAATGGCTTCAAATACGAGCGATCAATTTTTTGAGCCTAGTACGGATACTAATGCGAACTTTGCGAACTCCGTATCGGGCCAAACTAACTCGTTTTTCTTACCCAAGGTCTATTCCAAACAGGTATTAAACTTTTTCCGTAAAGCTTCTGTAGCAGAGGCTATTACAAATACGGATTATGCTGGTGAAATTGCTGCTTTTGGAGACACAGTAAGGATTATCAAAGAACCTGAGATTACTGTAGATCAGTATGAAAGAGGACAAGACATAACAGCAACTAAATTAACTGACCAAGAAGTTACGTTAATTATTGATATTGCTAATGCTTTTAAGTTTATCGTAGATGATATTGAAACAAATATGTCTCACGTTAACTTTAGAGATGTAGCAACTTCATCTGCTGCTTATGCTCTTAGAGATGCTTTCGATTCTGGAGTAATTGCAACAATGTTTGCTGGAGTATCGGCATCATCACCTAATCATATATTAGGTTCTGATAGTGCTACCGATCTAGCTGCTGGTACTTTTGATGGTACTGGTAATCTAGATATAGGTTTTGCTTCTGGTGAGCATGATCCTATTGACGTTCTTTCGCACATGGCACGTTTGCTTGATGAGCAAAATGTACCTGAAGAAGGTCGATGGTTCGTAGCTAATCCTG
>VTLG01012156.1_pt1 | contig 17314 bp, 30 predicted proteins | sample 4694571 | NCBI WGS metagenome assembly VTLG01 (sample SAMN12604809, study PRJNA352737) | marine metagenome | biome: ENVO:00000447; feature: ENVO:00000209|ENVO:00000569|ENVO:01000036; material: ENVO:00002151; isolation source: viral sequences binned using virsorter ...
GCGGGAGAGGGGGGCGCGTCCGCATTGTCCGCGTAATCCTCGGACTCCGCCGACTTCGGCGGATGTCCGGTGGACATGTCCGCCCGCGCAGCATCCCGTTCGGCGCGCTTGCGCTCACGATCGTAGGCCCGGCGCTTCTCGGCGACAGGATCCTTGGCCATGGTCGCCTCCATCTCCGCGACGGCGGCGATGATGGCGTCGTGCGGCATGCCGGACGCGAGCATATGCTTCAGGGCGGACGCGATGACACTCACAGCTCCACGATCTCCAGCATGACGCATCCGCCATCCACGGGCTCGGCAAAGTCGGCGGTCGGACGAAAGCGCTTGTCGTTGACGCGCAGGGCATCAGCGACGCCGTCCAACAGCGCCTTGCACCGGGCGAGCCCATTGTCGCGATCATGGCTGCGCCGGACCGGCGGATGCAGGGTGAGGCGCAGCACGATGTCGCCATCGTCCGGCGCGCGCAGTTTGGCCTCCAGGCAGAGAATATGCGCGCTGGTGCGCATCGACTTGCTAGCGGCGTGACGGCGGCGCCAATGGGCTCGGCTGTTCGGCGACAGCTCCTTCGGCGGCCAGGGAAGGCGGACCATCTGCATCAGATCATGCCCGTGGCGACGCCGCCCAGAGTGAATGCCTCATCCGTCGCGCGCGGCTTGAACGTCGGCACCAGCCGGGCTCCGTTGGCGATCTGGCGCAGCTGGCGCTCATGCGGCGACAGTTTGGCGAGGTCGGCGGCGATCTGCCGCTCTATGGCGGCGCGGGCGTCGGCCGCGCGCAGACGCTTGGAATAGACCAGTCGCTCATACTCGGGCAGATAGTCCGGCGGGCACCAGCCGAGCAGCGTGGCGCGCCGGGACGCGACGGCCCGCCGGCGCGGCTCCGATCCCCTGGGCTGCGCCGCATGCCCCATCTGCGACAGGCCGATCTTGCGGCAATTATCCGCCATGCGCTGGGCGAATTCCGGATCCTGCGCGTAGCGCTTGCGCAGCCCGTCATGGGCGCGGCCCAGATGCTCCGCCTTCATCGCGGGATCGGCCATGCGCCGCTTCATGGCGTCGCGGGTCAGCCTGATCTTGCTCGGGTGGCGCCCGTTCGCCTTGCGCACGCAATCGACGCACAGGCGCGTCTTGCGCTTGCGGAACGGCCGGCATGTCGCGCCGCAGCCGCCCTCGCAGGGGAATGTCTCTTCGTTCATATCGTGATTCCGAACTTCGCGAGGGCGGCCTTGCGGTCGGCCCTGTCGCGCTTCAGCCTGCCTTCGATCGAGGCGCGCTCCCTGTCCCGGCGCGCGACGGCGGCCGGGTGAGGGAAGAGGCGGCGCCAGGCGTTGATGATCCGGGCGCGCATCCGGGCTATTCCATGCCCAGCGCGGCGAGATAGGTCTGGAGGATCGCCTCCATTTCCTGTCGGTCGTGCGGCTGCATCTTCCGCAGGCGGACGATCTGGCGCATGATCTTGCCGTCATAGCCATTGGCCTTCGCCTCCAGATAGACATCGTTGATGTCTTCCGAGATGCCCTTCTTTTCCTCTTCCAGGCGCTCCACGCGTTCGATGAACTGGCGGAGCTGGTCGGCGGCGACGTTTCCTTCGGACATGGTCAATTTCCTTTTGTGGGTTGATGGTCAGGCGGCCAGCGCCAGCGCGCCCTGGCGGCGGTCATGAACAGTGCGAGCGAGAAGCACGTCTTCCGCCACCCGCATGGCGTCAGGCCATTCGCTGAAGGCGCGCTGGAGCAGCGTGACGGCCGTGACGCGATCGCCCTGGATCAGCGATCGAAGGGCATCCTCCAGGTCGCGCGCCTCGGGCGAATAGCCGTCCATCACGTCATCCTCATGGACGTATCCCAGATCGCCCGCTCGGTCGTGAAACAGGTCTTCGTCGATAGTGGCATCGACCTCCAGTTCCAGGTTCGGGTTGAGCTCGGCGAACGTCTCCAGCCCGCGCCGGTCGATGGCATTGTTCAACACCGCCAGCATCTCTTCGACGGTCACGTCTACGGTATATGTCGTCATCGCTCCCTCCTTCAGGCGCGCATGGGCATGACGCCGGCGATCACGCCCGGCCGGTCGTCACTGGTGATCATGATGAGGTCGCCGGGCGCGGTGCCGAAACCCAGCGTCAGCTTGGGCGTCGGGCCGAACACCTTCGCGATGGACTGGGCGTAGATCAGGTTCACGCCGGTCACGATTTCCGGCCCGCTGTAACTGCCATCCATCGGCTCGACCGAGCGGCCGCCGTCGGCCGCCGATCCGATCGCCTCGCACCGGTCGGCGTCCAGCTCCAGCCGCACCGCGCGGGTTTTGCCATCCGACGCGCTGCCGGCGGCCCGAATGCTGCGATCCCATTCGGTCGACTGGATTTCCAGCGAGCTGGCATGGTCGAAGCGCAGCACGCGGCGATATGCGGGGTAGGTCGCATCCACCAGCTTGCCGGCGATAGACGCCCGGCCGGCCGACACGGCGAAACCCTTGTCGTTGATCGACACCTCGACCTGCGCACCTTCCGGCAGGTCCGCCAGCATGGCGCAGATCAGGCTGACAGCCTTCGTCCCCACGATGCTGTCGGGCATGCCGTCGGCGCCGGCCGGCGCGGGGTGCTTCACCTGCGCGACGCGATGTCCGTCCGTCGCCGCGGCGATCAGATGCCCATCCTCGACGTGCAGGAAAACGCCGCACAGATAATAGCGCGTCTCTTCCTGGCTGACGCAGACGCGAGCGGTTTCCAGCACGCGCAGCAGGGGCGCGGCATCGATGGGGAAGGTGGTGCCGTCCGCCACCGCCCTGGGCAGCGGGAAGTCCGTCGACGGCAGGGTCATCAGCTTGCGGGTCGACCGACCCTGCTTGATGGTGATCGCGCCGTGCAGGTAACCGATGTCGATGGCGCCGGGGCGCAGCGTATCGATGGCGGTGAGCAGGCGCTCGGCATCGACCGTGGTGTCGATCGGTTGGCCTTCATAGGCGATCTGCCGGCGCGACCAGTGGTCCAGGTCGGATGCGCAGATGGTCAGCAGGCCATTTTCAACGCGCAACAGCACGTTGGACAGGATGGGGATGGTGTTGCGCCGCTCCACCGTCTGACGCACGGCGCGCACAGCGGTCAGCAGCGTATCGCGGTCGACGCGCAGGCCTGTGGCGGCTTGCGTATCGGGTCGCTCAAGGGTGTCGGTGTCGGGCATGGCGGTCCTTTCAGGCTGAACGGGATTGGCTGGGCGGCATGTCGACTTCCATGCCGAGGTAGGCGCGGGCGAAGGCCAGGCGTCGGTCCTGCCACTGCGGCGGCACGTCGATGCGGGCGGCCGTGCGGGCGATCAGATCCTCGATGGCGTCGCACAGTGCTTCGCTGCCAATGCGGTTGGCGGCCTTGCGCATCTGGAACTCGGTATCGGCAAGCGGGACGATGTCCTTCTGCATGGATCCGCAGTGCCGGGGGATGGATCGACGGCCGGTCATGACGCCTGATGTCCCAGAGCGGCGGAGAGCGTGCGGAAGCGGCCGATGCACGCATTCTTGCTCTTGTGCAGGATCTTGCCGACGGCAGCGAAGGTGTGGCCTTCGGCTATGCCGTCCATCAGGATCGCGTCCTGATCCTCTGTCCAGCCGCCCTTGCGTTGCCGCCGGACGATATGCCCAGCCGTGCGCTTGCCCGTCTTCACGATGGTGACGATGCGCTGATTGTTGCCACGCTCGACCCGCACGAAGCCCATGGTTTGCAACAGGGCGATCAGGTCGGACGCCTTGGAAGGGTTCGCATAGCCCAATGTCTCGGCCAGTGCTTCGTTGGTAGGGCAGGGCGCGTCGCTATTTGCGGCACGCTCCAGCGCACGAAACACATTCGTCAGCCGATCATCGCGGCGCTTCTGTTGAGGCGTCCGCTTGCCCTTGCACGGCGCAGTGATCTCTTCCTGCCTCATGCCGCCTTCTCCCGGCCAGCATCCTGCTCCATGTCGAGAAGATCGAAGAGCGATGGGACGGCCATCTGATCCTCGGCTTCGCGAAGATAGGTGACGCTGTGCGCCCAATAGTCGGGGTTGAGCTCGCTGCCCGCGCCGCGCCGGCCGAGCAGGATCGCGCGCATGGGCACAGTGCCCAGGCCGCAGAAGGGGTCATAGACCAGCTCGCCCTTGGCCGAATATCGCTCGATCAGCCGGTCGACGATGTCGAACTGCAGGGGACAGACATGCTTTTCGCGCCCCTTCTGCACCTGCTCGGCATTGAGCGTGCGCATACGCACAACATCGTCCCAGACGTCGGGATGATGGCTGCCAGGGTCCAGCGCCATGAAGGTGCGGGGCAGTTTGCCGCGAGAATCATTGCCCGCGCGCGCCTCGATTGTCTCGCCGATCTCCTTGTGCGCCTTGAAGCTGTAGACCAGGTCGCGGCTTTCCTCGCGGAACCGCTTGGCGAGCTTGCCCACGGCCATATGCGCGAACCGCTCTTCGACCTCCCACAGTTCGGGGATGGTGAGCGGCCGCTCGCCGCTGGAGCGCCAGAATGCATGGGCGTCCAGCTGCCAGCGCGCCAGGCTGTAATCATCGGCATCCTTGGCAACCGGCTGGTCGGCATAGCCGCGGCTCCGGTCGCTCTGCGGCTTGCGCATCAGCAGCACATATTCCGGGCTGCCCACGCCCATCTTCGTGCCGTCCTTCAGCATCTCGCTGTAGGACAGGCGATAGGTCTGGTTATTCTCGCGCACGACGTCGGTGACGACCGTGATCATGCCCATGAACTGGAAGCCGTGGCGCATATAATGCTCGATGCACTTGGCATGGAACGGGTTGACCGTCGGCACGCCTTCGCCGGTCACCGACCCGAACAGGATCCGGTCCTTCACATGGATGCAGGCCAGCCGGCCGGGCGCGAGCGCGCGCAGCAGTGCGGGCGTCAGATAGTCCATCTGCGCGAAGAAATGCGCGTCATCGTCGGTGTGGCCGAAATCGTTATAGCTCGGCGTATATTCGTAATGGTTGCTGAAGGGGATCGACGTGACGATCAGGTCCAGCGACCCGTCCTCCAGCCGCTGCGCTTCGGCGACGCAGTCGTTATGCGCCAGCCGCCAATTGTCGCCGGCCGCTTCCTGCCGCGTCACGCCGATGGAGCGCTTCACATTCTCGGCGGCGGCGGCATGGTTCAGGCCATAGCGCCGGATCAGGTCGGACATGGTGGCGCGGAATTCGTCATCGCGCGCCCACTTCTCCTGCAACTCGCGCACGACCTCCGTTTCCGTCTCGGCATGGATGATGTCGATCTCGACGGGGCGCGCCTGGCCGAAGCGCTGCACGCGGTGGATCGCCTGGATGAAATCGCGGAACTTGAAGCCGACCCCGGCGAAGATCGCGCGGTGGCAATGGCGCTGCAGGTTGACGCCGCCGCCCAGCATGATCGGCTTGGCCCCGATCAGCGGCAGCGCGCCGTCTGCGAACCGGCCGACAATATCCTCCCGCACGTCAAGCTTCTGCGTGCCATAGACCGTCTCGCAAGCGGGAAGGGCCGCCTCGATCGCGCGGCGCTCATCCTCCAGGTCATGCCAGATGATGAAATGATCGTCGGGCGCCGCGGCGACGATCTCGGCAGCCTTTCCGATCCGGCTGTCCAGCGTGCGCCGCTTCTCGCGCGACGCCTGCACGACGCCCATGGCGGTATCGCGCATCAGGCGGCCCTGGCCGTTGCTTTCCGGCTCCGCGCTGGCGATGTCCGCCTCCACGCAGTGCCAGCGCACGGTGATCGGCGGCAGGTCATAGCCTTCGTCGGAAAAGCCCAGGTCGCTCGGGCGCTGGATGCACACCGACCAGCTGTTCACCCAAGTCCAGAATTCATCGACCTTGTGCGGGTAGAGCGTCAGGTCGCCCGCCTTCTCGCTGTTGCGCTGGAAAAAGCGGGTCAGCGCCTGGCCGGTGTCCATGATGCCCAGGAACCCGGCATAATGGATCATCTCCTTGTACCGGTTCGGCGCGGGCGTGGCGGTCGCGACGAAGCGATAGGGCACGCCCTCGAACAGGGGCAAAAACTCCTGATAGGTCTTCGACCCATAGGACCGCAGCACGTCCGCCTCGTCCAGGCTGGCGAAGCCGAACCGGCTGACGTCGATCTTTCCCTCGCGAACGCTTTCGTAATTGGTCAGGATGATCGGGTGGCCGCGCGGCTGGCAACGCAGGGCGGCGTCGGACAGGATCGCATCGATCTCCGCATCCGACTGCGCGAAGGCGACGGGGATGTCGAGCAGCGCCGCGTCGTTGAAAAACTCCCGCCGCACATTGAGCGGCAGCACGATGATGCCCCAGCAATTCGCCTTGGTGCAGATCAGCGAACCGATCAGCAGCTGCTGCATCGTCTTGTGCAGGCCGAAGCTCTCGAACAGCCCGCGCCGGCCGCCTTCCACCGCCCAGCGGACGATATGGCGGACATGCTCCTTCATCGGGCGGCCGTCGGTCAGATGCGTCGGCACCTCGTCCAGGTCGCATGGGAAGCCGGCCGGCTGCGCCAGCGGGATTTTCGCCTCCAGAAAGGCGCGGTAATCAGGGTGCAGGTCATCAGTCGCGGAACCGGCATCGCCCGGCGCCGCGTCAATCGCGCTGTTCATGGTTTCACTCCTGGGCCGCCCGGCCCGCTCGGTTCAGTCTCCGACGGCGCGCAGGGCCGTCTGCTCGGTTTTGGAAAGGCTCATCAGCCGGTGGCGCAGCGCATCGATGCCGCGCGCGGCGTCGTCCAGCGCGGCAAGGCCGATATGCGTCAGCTCTTCATTGTCGACCGCGCCCGGCGTCACATCGTCGTTGAGCGCCTGGCTCAGCAGATGCGCCAGCTTCAGGATCCGGCACAGCTTGTCGCTGTCGCTGATCTCTTCGGCGTCGACGGGCGACAGCTTCTGGCCGATCATCCCCATCACGCCATTGCCCAGCCGGCCGTTCCATTCGCGGCAGCCAAGCAGGAACGCGCTGACGGGCATCTCCGATATCGCATTGGCGTAATCGCTCGCGCGATCGTCGCTCTTGCCCAGCACCCGGCCGACATCCTTCCACGTCAGGCCATCCTCCTTGCGGATCGCCGCCAGGTCGTCGCCCAGTTGCTGCAGCGCGGCAGAAACGGAAAAGGAGCGGCGGGTGCCGTGGATGTGCGGCGCGCTCATGCCTTAGGGCCTTTCTCATGGAACAGGGAAAACATCACGCCGCATCCTTCTGGGCATTGGGGCAATCGCGCTGCCCGCAGGCGCGGATCGTCGCATCCTCCAGCCGCAGGTCGCAGATGGTGCAGAGGGCGGGGGCGTTCTCCCGGATGAAGGCTCGCACCTTCTCTTCGGTTTCCGGCCAGCAGCGCCGTCCGCGCCGCAGCTGGTGGACGAAATGACGGTCGCCGAGTGCTTGATCTCCGAACGCGGTCGGAGCCATGCCGGTCGCCGCGAGGAAGACCTCGACTTCAGGGAGCACGGTAGCCATGATCAACTTGTTAGGTGTGCTGCCACACACTGTCAAGGTGTGATGCAGCGCGACTATCCGGATCGCCTAAAAAAGTGTGGAACGGCACACATGCCGGAGCCGATGGACGAACTGCAGCGTGTGCGAATTGCCCTTCGTGGGGTGATGGAGCGCAAAGGCCTGAAGAATAAGCCGCTCGCTAAGAAGGCCGGTCTGGGTGAAACGTCTGTTCGCGATCTTCTCGACAACGAAGGGCGGGACATCAAACTCGGCACGCTGCATAAGCTGGCCGGCGCGCTGGACGTCGACATTCATGATTTGATTGGAAACGGCGCGTCGGTGCCTCTGGTCGGTCGCATCGGTGCGGGCGGCGAGATCATCTATGAGGAAACACCCGCTGTCGATTTGCCCCGGCCGCCTGGGGCTTCGGGTAAGATTGAGGCGCTCGAAGTTCAGGGCTCTTCCATGCTTCCCCGCTATTCTTCAGGCGACATCGTATTCATCGCGGCAGAAGCGCGGGGAGTGGTGCAGGAGGATGTTGGGGAATTCTGCGCAGTGCGCTTGGTGTCGGGCGAAACCTATGTGAAACAGCTCGCCCACGGCTCCCGGCCCGGCTTCTTCAATCTGCGGAGCCTGAACGCCGATGATATCGTTGATGTCGAGGTTGAATGGGCGACGCCTATCCTCTTTGTGATGCCCCGGGCGGCACGCCGCCGATTGGGGGTTTGACCCAATAGCGAAATCCGCCTTTCGGCGGATCTGGGGGCAGTCGGTCAGCGAAATAGGATCGGACAGCCACGTGACCCTCGCAAAGGGCAAGGCTTAGTCGCGCGCCGAGCAGGCACGCGCGGCTCATGCCGATGCTATCGATGACCGCAGCTATTCCGCGACCATGCTGCAGGGCTGCGACGTGCACAGGGCTTCGCCGCGGCAGATACCCGATCGTCTCGCCGGTTATCGACGCAACCCGCAACGCCATCGGGTCATGCGGATTGTCCGGTTCATGGATGATGTCCACCGCCTGGCCAGGCTCGCATCGACTTAGCGCGTCCTGATAGAAACTCACCCCCACAAGGTGTTGGTAAAGCAGATCGTCGCTCACACGAATCACTCCTCCTCTCCGGCTCAGCATCCACAAGAAAACGAACAAAACAAGAACGATGTGCCAAAACACACTTATCGTTTGACATGGTGTGTAGCGACACACTATGCCTTGCTCCATCGCCTGATCACCCGCGCATCCCGCCGGGTCGCAAGACGGCGGGGAGAGTTTCATGTCCATCCCTCGCTACATCGTCGGCTCGGCGGCTGCGGATACGCTGACGCGCCTGGGCAATCTCCAGCGGATGCCGGCCAGCTATCGCACGGTCGATCTGGTCAACATTGCCGGCTATTGCGCCGGTGAGGCGCATGAGCTGCTGCTGACCGATCCCGCCACCGCCCGCGACTTCCTGCTGAACGGCGCCAGCCGCATGATCCGCGCCGCCGAGCAGCTGGAGCAGGACGTCGCCACCACGCGCCGCCCGGCCGCCGTCACGCCGCTGAGGGTCGTATCGTGAGCGCCGCCGTCTACTTCGCCGGCAAGGCGCTGATCACGCTCGCGGGCCTGTCCTCGCTCGCGCTGATCGTGCGCCAGTTCCAGATTTACGCCGACAAGATGATCGACGCGCTGCTGATGGAGGATCGCCCATGACGGCGCGCCACCATCGCCGCGGCCGCGATCCGCTCATCGTCGCGCCGCAGACCCAATGGCAGGCGGAGCGCATGCGCGGGCCGATCCTGCCGATGGCTCAGCCGCGCCGCCGCTGGTGGCGCAACCTCTGGAGGGCAGGTCGATGATCGACATGTCCGCCACCGCCTTCAGCCGCTTCCTGCGCGCCCGCGCCGCGGCATCGCGTTCCCCACTGCCTGATCGCGCCGTTATCCCCCTGGCGGCGCGCCAGGCAGGAGCCTCGGGCGACCCTGAACCCCTCTCCCCCGGGTCGCCATCCCTTCCGCGCGGGTCGGCCGTCGAGGCCGGTCGATCCGCCATGCAATCCGATCCGGGCGACGAATGCGGCTGCCCGGCCTGCCAAAGCGACTGCGCCGGCATCGCGCCGTGCCTGAACAAGGAAATCTGATCATGGCCAAGACTTACAAGGGCGCCATTGCAGGCGACCTGATCCTGGAAAAGGGTGATGACGCTTCGCAGGTCACCAGCATCGGCGGCTCCCTCGACGTCAGGCAGGGCGCGCAGTGCGATCTGCCGCAGGTCACCAGCATCGGCGGCTACCTCGACGTCAGCGAGGGCGCGCAGTGCGATCTGCCGCAGGTCACCAGCATCGGCGGCTACCTCGAAATCAAACCGCGTGGCAAGCTGACGGCGCCCAACCTGAAGACGATCAATGGCGAACCGATCAGCGCGCCGGCCGACCAGGCTGCGCTATTGAAGCAGGTCGCCGATCACGCTCTAGCCGCTCCGGAAAACTTCACCATGTCGGACTGGCATGCGTGCGGCACCGCCCACTGCATCGCCGGCTGGGCTGTCCACCTGAAGGGTGAAGAGGGCTATGCACTGGAGAAGAAGGTCGGCCCCGCTACGGCCGGCGCGCTGCTCCTCGGCACCGACGCGGCAGCGATGTTCTTCCTGTCGAAGGATGAGGCGACCGGTAGGCTGGAGATGATCCGGCAGGGCGTGGTGGCATGAGCTACGCTATCATGGACCATGCGGCTTGGGTTGAGGACAACAACCGTGGCTACAATCGGATCAACGCGAAGCGCCGATCCTTGCGGCCTGCGCCGGAACAGCTGACGCCTTTTCAGGCCAAGGTTATGGACATCTGCGGCATGGTCGGCGGCGGCATCTACAACGCCCCGATCAACTGGGACAAGGTGAGCTGGGGTAACGGCACTTGGCATAGCGGCATGTTTGTGCCGTGGCGTGATGGTCGGATGGCGACGTTTGACTTCTATCCGCTGACGCTCCTTGTCCTTCTCTGCCACGAAGCGCGCATTCGTTGCGAGATACGGGCCAAAGCGTCTGGCCACTTTGAGCTGTCGTTCTTCCAGCGCTCCCATGAAGGGGGAATGGCAGAGCGACACCCAAATATCGACGAAGCCGTGGCAGCATTCCGCCAATATCTGCCCAGCGATCACCGGATCATTTACAGCGCGGATTCGGCGGAGGCGGCATGAACGGACCCTCCGACATCACATCTGCGCTGCGCCGCGCGCGCCTGCCTGTCGGCAACGAAGCGGCCCTGCAGGAAGCTATCGGCCGGGCGCTGGAGAGGTCAGGCGTGGCCTTCGAGCGAGAGGTGCGCATCAGTGCAGCCGATCGCATCGATTTCCTCGCGGCCGGGGGCGTCGGAATTGAGGCGAAGGCGCGCTATCCGCGCCGCGCCATTTACCGACAGCTGGAACGCTATGCGCAGCAGGATGCCATCACGTCGCTGATCCTCGTCACCGGCACCGCCATCGGCCTGCCGGCCCAGATCAACGGCAAGCCGATCCATCATGTCTCCATTGGAAGGGCTTCGCTTTGAAGACCTATGGCTCCCTCGCCCTCGACCGCTCGCGCCGGGAATGGCGCCTGACGCAGCTCGAACCGCATGTTGCGATCGCGTTCAAGCGCCTGTTTCCGCGTGTGCCAGTCACCGCGACTGAAATCCGCATGTCCGATGCTGACGACGTGCGCGCCGATCTCGACTGGTTCATGCACCGCTACCCTCTGGCGCATGATGAGCACGAAGCCATCGGCGAGGCGCTGGGGCGTATCGCAGCGACCATCGCAGAGCGCGACCGGATCCTGCTGCCCGACTGGTCCCCGCCCGATATGGTCGCATTCCGGCCGGGCTATGCCCCATATCTCTATCAGAGCCAGGCGGCGCAGGTGGCGCTCCGCAATCCGGGCCTGCTGCTGGGGGACGACGTCGGCCTGGGCAAGACGATTTCCGCTATCGCCGCTTGCGCGATGGGCGCCCCCTTGCCGGCCGCCGTTGTTGTCCAGGCGCACCTGGCGCAGCAATGGGCAGATCGCATCGAAGAATTCACGACGCTGCGGGCGCATGTCATCAAGGGGACGACGCCTTACAGCTTGCCGCCCGCCAACATCTACATCTTCCGCTATTCGAACATCGCCGGCTGGGTGAACGTCATCGCGCAGAAGACTTTCAAGACGGTAATCTATGATGAGATGCAGGAGCTGCGGCACGGTCGGGGCACGAACAAAGGCAACGCCTGCTTCACCGCGTCGCGCGCCGCGCAGCTGCGCCTCGGGCTCACCGCCACGCCGATCTACAATTATGGCGACGAAATCTGGAACGTCATGGACTTTATCCAGCCCGACCTGCTGGGACGGCCGGACGAATTCGCACGGGAGTGGTGCAACGGGAAGATCGTGAAGAATCCCGACGGGCTCGGCTCCTATCTGCGCGACAAGGGCTTTTTCCTGCGCCGGGCGGAGGATGACGAAACGGTGGCCCAGTCGATGCCGCCGCCGAACATCATCGACTGGGAAGTCGACTTCGACCAGTCGGCCGCCGATGACGAAGCGGCCCTCACCCGGATGCTGGCGCAGACGGTGCTGACGGGCAGCTTCGTGGAAGCCGGCCGCGCCGCGCGCGAGCTCGATCTGAAGATGCGCCAGATCACCGGCATTGCCAAGGCGCGATCGGTCGCAGCCTATGTCCGTTTGCTGCTGAAGGAAGCGCCGCGCGTGCTGCTGACAGGCTGGCACCGTGAGGTCTATGCCATTTGGCAGCATGAGCTCGCCGAGTTTGCGCCCGTGCTCTATACCGGATCGGAAAGCGCAGTGGCCAAGGGGCGCAGCGTCGACGCCTTTACCGCGGGCGACAGCCGGGTGATGATGATCTCCTTGCGGTCAGGTATCGGCCTGGATGGGCTTCAGCATCATTGCCAGGACGTTGTCTTCGGTGAGCTCGACTGGTCGCCGCAGGTCCATTATCAGATCATCGGCCGCCTCCGCCGCCCTGGGCAGCGCCATCAGGTGACGGCGCACTATCTCCACACCAACGGAGGCAGTGACCCGGTCCTGCTGGAAACGCTGGGGATCAAGACTGACCAGAGCCGCGGCATCCTCCAGCCGGGGCAGGACGCGGCAGAGCGTTTTTCCGACGACAGCAGGATCAAGCGCCTCGCCGCGCACATCCTCGCAGAGACGGGGGCTCGGGCGGCATGAAGTTCGGCGGCGATCTCGACCCGGCCGACCGCGTCACCATCGTGATGGGCAAATACGGCCCTGCGCACGCGATCAGGCAGCATGACGGGCGCTATGTCGTTTGCCCGCGCCGCGAGGCGCTGTGCAAGCTGTGCGCGGAGCAGGGCGTGCCCCAGATCGAGCCTGACCCGTTCGACCTCGCCTGCGACGCGCTGCGCGCCCACTGGAGCAAGCGCTGGGCGGAAAGTCACCGCCATCCGGCCGAGCTCAAGGATGGCGAGGTATGGCAGGGCAGGGGGCTGCACATCGTCGCCCTGACCGATGACGATCCGGCAGACCGCACGGTGCTGGTCAGCTTCGGCGACAATGACGCCGCCACCGCCGCGATCGGCGCGATCGTGCATGTGCATAACGAGATGATAGGGAGGCCGGATTGATGATCGACAAAGCGAAGTCGCAAGCTCTTCTGGACGCCATCCGGCCGTTTGCCCACGCTGCTGCATTGGGCTGGCAGGTCATGGACGCGGTCAAGCAGGCCAACCTCCGCGAAAAGGGCTTAACGAAGCTGGTCGCGTTCGACGCGTATGCCGGGCAATACACCGCCGAAAGCAATATATCATGGGCCGACTGGCAGAAGCTGCTCGATGCATGGGTCGATCTCATGCCCCCGCCATCAGAGGCTGATCGGAAATGACAGCTCAGATGTGCGATCCGCTCGACCCGGCCGTGATCAGCGCCGCCGATGCCGCCGACCATCTCTACCCAGGCGAGCATCAGGCTGCCGAGCGCGCGGCCTTCTGCGCTGGCGCCGGCCTGGGCGCGGTGGCGATCGACATGGTCATCGCGTCCCTGTCGCCGGTCCAGACGAAGCTGCTCGCGCGCCTGCGCCGTCATCCGGGCTGCTGGACCTATCGCGTCCAGACGCGCGGCGTAGCGCTCCAGACCTGCATGGCGCTGGTGAAGCGCGGGATCATGATGGACGGCCCGCACCGGCCGTTCGAGCATGGCGGCAACGGCGTCGTGAACCTGACGCCCTTCGGCGCAGCGCTGCGGGACATCATCATTGGGAGGGCGGGAGCATGACCTGGCCGAACCTGTCAGAGTCCCAGCGCAAGATGCTGATCGACAGCGAACCGGACGATTGCACCGGCCGCGAGGGTCTCGGTATCGAACTGCGCACTGGCGCTGAGTATGCCGTTGCAAAGGCGCTCGAACGTCGTGGCCTCGGTCACCGCGAAGGGCCGGGCGGCGCACTGCCGGGCATGTATTGGAACAATGCGACCGGCCTAGCTGTCCGCGCGGCGGTGCTAACGGAGCAGGCCGAATGAGCGCGATCATCTCCCCATGCGGCACCTATCGCTATCGCCTGGAGCGCGATGGATTAGGCGAAGGTGCAACCGCGATCATCATGGTCAATCCTTCGACGGCCGATGCAACCGAGGATGATGCCACTATCCGCAAGCTGCGTGGCTTCGGCGCGCGATACGGCTGGGGTCGGCTAATCGTCGGCAATCTCTTCGCCTATCGATCCACTGACGTCCGTGCGCTGGCTGACGCCCCTGATCCCGTCGGATCGGACAACGGCTATCGGCTCTGCGAGATCTTCCTTGATGCGCAGCGTTGCGTCTTCGCCTGGGGACCGGCCGGAAAGCTCCCGCGCCGGCTGCGCGACCAATGGCGCGAGGTCGACCGCATCGCGCGCGCCATGCACCTGGAGCCGATGTCGATCGGCGCACCGGCCAAGGATGGCCATCCCTGCCACCCGCTGATGCTGCCCTACATCCGAACCTTGCAACCCTGGAGACTAGCGTGACCCTTCGCATCGATGAGGCCGAGAAAAGCGCGGCATGGCTGGATCATCGGGTGGCGCGCGGCAACACCGCCATTCGCGCGTTGAAGTGGCTCACCCAGGACGACCTGCTGAAGAACGCGGATATCCGCCTCGCATCGCAATGGGGTTCTTCCGTTGCTGGCGTCGGCAACAGGGACGCGCTCGACTATCTCAACCGGGAACTGGAGACGGTCATCGGCTCCATCGTGGAGAAGGCCATCCGCCGGGCGCAGCAGGATATGGACAATGCTCTTGGCCATCAGAAGGATCAACGCTGATGGGTGCCGCCGCTCAGCAGGTGACGTTCAACGTCCCGCCCTTCACCTTCAATCGCGACGCCGCGTTGCGCTACACCGGGCTCGCGCCCAAGCTGTTCGAGCGGCTGGAGCGAGAAGGGTCGATTACCGGCAAGCGCGTCGGCCGGCACGGCGAGGTCGTCTACCTCCGCGATCAGCTGGAGAAGGTCACCGCCGCGCTGTTCGGCGGCTCCACATCCGACATCGATGACGAATTCGAGGGCCTTGGTGGCTAGGATCAAACTGCCGCGCTACCTGCGCGCCAAGCGCCTGGCCAATGGCGCCACCAGCTATTTCTGGGAACGCCCCAGCTGGGCGAAGCCGCCGGCCGAAAAGCACGGCCGCGCGTGCCCGGTCGATTCGGAGGCGCTCGGCACCGACCTCGCCGCCGCCATCGGCAAGGCGGACATCCTCAATGCGGCGCTGGACGACTGGCGCACGGGCGTTGAGGGGAGGCCTGCTGAGGGCAGCGTGAAGGCGCTGTTCGCCTGGTATCGCAGCCACCCGCGGTTCGAGGATCTCGGCTTCCGGGCGCGCAACGACTATCGCAAGCAGATGGCGGTCGTGGAGGGCGTCCAGCTGAAGACGTCGCTCTTCGGCAATCAGCGCGCCGCCATGGTCACCGCCGCACATGCCGACGCGCTCTATCGCCACCTGGTGAAGGCGAAGGGCAAGCGGCAGGGCGCCTATTGCATGCAGGTCTGCCGCCGGGTGTGGAACGAAGCGATCCGGGCAAAGAAGGTCAAGGATCCAAACCCCTTCGCGAAGATGGGCATCAAGATGGTCGCGAAGAAGGGCAACCGCGCCAACACCCGAGCGGAATATGACCTGTTCCGGGCGAAGGCGCGCGAACTGGGCTTTCAGTCGATGGCCACCGCTGCCGCGATCGGTTTCGAGCTCCTGCGCCGCGTGACGGACATCTTCGGCTATATAGAGGAGCCGGGCGACGAAGAACGCGGGTTCTTCTGGGAGGATTACGAGCCGGGCGTCCAGTTCGCCATGCGCCAGGGCAAGACCGGCGATGCCCAGATCATCCCCTTGCGCGCCGACCCCGATCCGGAAAGCGAAGATCCGGAGGTGCGCGAGCGCGGCGCGCTGCTCTACCCCGACCTGGAGGCGGAGCTGGCGCGCATGACGCGCGGCCACGGGCACATCGTCATCAATGAACTGACGGGCAAGCGCTACACCGTTTCAGAGGCCACCTGGCGCTGGCGGGCCATCCGCGATGCGGCCGGACTGCCGGCCGGCTTCACCATGACCGGCTTTCGCCACGGCGGCGCTACCGAGCTGGGCGACGCGGGTGTGTATGACATCAGGCCCGTCTCCGGCCACCGCACGCTGCAGCAGACGGCCACTTACAACAAGGCGACCCAGGCGAAGGCCAAGGCGGCCGGCACGGCGCGGCAGCGGCACGTCGCCGAACGGGCGCGACAGGAGAAAAGTCGATGACGAATGAAGCGGTAGGGGCAACCCCCATGCAGAATGACAAGCTGGTTGAGGCGCTGGAGCCGTGTCCGTTTTGCGGTGGCGAGGCCGAGCGCTTTACGATCAACGAAGAGGGCGACAACTTCGGCGGCGACGTAATCTGCTGCAAACGTTGTGGCGCATCCAGTCACGTTGAATTTGGACGCAAGGAAAACCTTGTTTCATGCTGGAACCGCCGCGCCGCCCTCTCGCGATCCGATGACGGGGCGGGGGTCAGTTTAACGGCATCACAGATTGCAGCGAAGATCGAGCAGGTTTCCGATCTGGATGACAATCACCCGACCTGCCAGTTGCTTGCGAAGTGGGAACCAGTCATTCGCCACGACGAGCGCAAGAAGATCATTGCGCAGGGCTGCATTCACACGCGCAAAGCAAGCGAAAATGACGGCTATGACCGACCTGACCTAAGCGCGTGGCAGGAGGCGCAGGGCGAATATTTCGACCCGACTATTCTGGAGATCATCTCGGAATATGCCGCATGGCGTGACACCCACCCGCCCGCTGCTGCGCTGCGGGAGGCGCTGGGGAGGTGGCAGGAATGGTATCACCGGGCAACCGCTGATGATGACTGTGAGTATCTGAACGGCGACGGATGGGCAGATGCTTCGGAAATTGACGCGCAGTCGTCCGCCGCCCTATCCGAAGCACCGAGCGCGGGGGAGGGGAGTGCCAAAACCCCCGATGCCGATGGAGGTGAAGCGTGAAAAACTGTCGCCATTGTCAAAATGGCTGGTTTCCGCATGGACGCTTCGGCCAAGACGTAGAATGCGTCAACGGCGTCCTGATCGACATTGACGAGGCTCATGAAGGAGCAGGCGATGTCATTCATCCCGTCGCGCCATGTCATCCCATGTGGTCTAAGCAGCTTGCCGATCCCGATGGAGAAACTTGGGATAACGACAGCATCGAACGACTGGAAGAATGGCGCTCGCTTGACCCCGCTCCCCAAGCACAGAGCGCCGCCCTCCAGCAAGCGGGAGAGCGGTGATGGTGAGTGAGGCGAATCGTCTCAGCGAATCGCTCCCGTTTGCGCCCTTATCAGCGCAATTGTCGGAATGCTGTCGGAATAGCTTGTCGGAACGCCGAAAGCCCGGCAGCGCTTAGCGCTCCGGGAAATCCTTTGATTTCAGAGTGGTG
>VTLG01001158.1_pt1 | contig 17310 bp, 20 predicted proteins | sample 4694571 | NCBI WGS metagenome assembly VTLG01 (sample SAMN12604809, study PRJNA352737) | marine metagenome | biome: ENVO:00000447; feature: ENVO:00000209|ENVO:00000569|ENVO:01000036; material: ENVO:00002151; isolation source: viral sequences binned using virsorter ...
GGATTAAAAGCCCTGTAATCATTATCTTTTGTATAACCAATACCCACATAACCACTTTCAGAAACAGACATAAAGCCTATTTCTCGCCCAGTGGTTCCGCTAGGTCTTATTAAAGAAAAGTCTGCAACTGTATTACCCAAAGTAGCACCGTCACCACTTGGGTTGTATGAAATATGTAGACCAGAAGAACGAGTATTACCGTTGCCTAATAACTCCAGAGCCGTTCTACTAAACCATTCACCATCTTTATTATCAAGATGTCCACTACGAGAAGAAAATCTTATGTCACATCCACCCGACGCTTGAACATTAAAGATTGTTTCGGGTAAAATTGGAAGTGATCCAGAAGATCGAACAATGTTGGTTATGCCAAACAAACCTGATCTTTCAGGTGTAGCTCCGCTTCTTAAAATAGTAACAGCCTCTAATACCCCTGACTGATTATTATATATATGTGTAGAAAATCTATCCGTAGCGTTAGTTATATCATCATGATACTCCAAGCCAAAACCTATCATAGAGCTATTTATTCTACTGGCAAACTTTTGTGCTACAGTAACACCAGAATCTACAACCCCATGAGAAACAGTAAAGTCATACCCTAAAGGGTTGCCGTTACCAAGCACCGTTGTACCAGAGTTGCCTATAAAGTTAACATCTTGTACGTATTTATAATTACCGCTTACATTGGCTTCAGGAGAAAGAAAAACTCTATTACCAGAAGGTTGATAACTATTAAAGAAAAGACCGTAACAACCGCTCTGAGTTGCTAGAGAAAGTTTAGAGTCACCTAAAACCCTATCAGTTTGTAGGTGTTTACCAGACTCTATTTGAATACTAATATTCGACAGCCATCTAGAACGAGAAAAATGAGTATCTTGTTCCAAACATTTTATAGTAGGATCTGGAAATTTATATATAAATCTATAGTCTCTTACGTAGTCAGATCCACTAGAATGTACTTCAAATCCAGCTCCATCTAACCCCTCGTCGTTTAAATACCCGCAAACAGCAGAGTTGTGAAAACCGTACTCTGAACCGTCGCATAAACCGCTAGTAGCCAAATGAAGCGTCTTACAGTCATATAAACACTCGTTTATAGTGTTGTATTGTAAGTCATTGATAACTGCATTACCACTAACTAGTATATCATTAAAGTATCCATCCCAAAATAAGTTCTTAGTGGCGTCAGAAAGATCTCTAGAACCTATAGAGTAAACTTTAGTTTGACTAGGTACTATATTTCCACCAACCGTCATTAGACCCTGATCTCCAGAGGGCCATGTCGTTCCAACAGCTACTTTACCACCTGAGAAATATATCGCTTGATTTACAGACTTCCAGGGATAATTACTATTACCAAGACTAAAAACGCCAGTTGCTGACGGAGAAACATCTCCAGAAACTTGAAGTCCTCCATAGTTGTGAAGACTATCTACATTAACACCTAGTTTTAGATTTTTTAAATCACCAAATAGTAATGGTGGACCACCTGAGCCAGTAATAATGTCGCAAAGCGTGTCCGAATTTATTGGGTGTGCCCCTACATAAAAATTATAACTAGAGTTTTCACCAATATAGTGGCCAGCACCATGGCCAATCGCTATATTAAAGTCACCTTTTTTTGTAGTGTGTAACGTGTAGTTTCCAATACCAATATTACCAGAACCTTCGACATTACCAGCTACAGCATTAAAACCAACACCAACATTATGGTCACCATCTAAGTTACAGCCTAAAGCATGAGATCCTATTGCGGTGTTTTCGTTACCCGTATAGTTTGCACCTAAAGAATAATATCCAAAAGCAGAGTTATCTGTACTAGTCCTATTAATTAGACCAAGTTTACCAATAGCTAAATTACCAACCCTAGTAGTTCTAGTGGATGGTGTAGATATATTATCAGCATTTACATCATGTCCAGCTAAGAAGTTTGGAACTGAATCTACTAAATTGGTTAAAGTAGTCCTGATATCTTCTGGAGATATTTGCTGAGTAGAATTGTCTGGTAATAAAGAGTTTATGGAAGATATATACTCTGATTTAGATAAAATCATAATTTACCCTATTTAAAGCTAATTTGAAGGGACGACATGTCAAACTTTACAGAATCCCCCTTATAGATAACTCTTGGATTATCTAAAGCTGCGTGCATTAGTAGGTTTCCAACGCCATACTCTCCTGAGTCAATAATAGCAATACCAGAAACATAGCCCCAATCATACAGAGCTGTATCAAAGGTAATTTGACGAGCATTTTTTATTATTCCACTACCTGCGGTGTTGTCTTCCGTAGAATAAGACCATGCGTCTTTTCCTGGTGTATCAGTAGTCGCAGCTGCTGTTGGATCACCTAGGAATTCCCTAGAATATCCACTTGAATTTGTTCCATCACCCGAAGGTAGCTCTGGAAGATCGCCCCCTTTTTGCTGATTTACGCCCGTATCTGAGTCTTTTGGCACACCGCTACACAGGGCAATAGCAATTCCAGAAGGTCTATTAAATATTTCGCCTCTAAAAACATGATGAAGAAGTCCAGATTCTAAATAATCTGATAAAGCGGCCATAGAATTTCTCCTAAAAAAGTCCTATTAAATAAACTAGTTTACATACTATTATACACAAAAAAAGAGCCACCCCCAATTAATCAGGGGTGACTCCTTTTGAAAGTGTAGTTGGCAATCCAACTTAGAATGAGCCCAAAATAACCCTTCTGTTGTCGAGAACACCAAATCCAATCTCTGCAAAGCCATAGAATCCAGCTCGCTGTTGTCTATGAAGAGTAGGATCTTCAAAGATTTCAAGCTGCTGCTTCACGGGCATTACGAAGCTATCGCTGGTAGACTGATCAAGACCAACAACCAATTCAAGGTCACTAGCCTGAACAGAACCGCTCAAACCATTGGTAAAGAACGTTTGATATTCTTGACCTTCGCCAAGCTCATCAAGATCGTGCAAGTTAACACCAAAGATTCGAGTAATAGGAGCACCGCCCTCATTGGCAGTATAAATCTCTCGACGAGTTACTTCGTCTACTTGATCCAAGCCCCAGTTTCTTACGTCTTCCAACGCTTCAGGAGAAACATAGAGATCAGTCAAGCGGCCACGATTGGCAGATCCAGAGTTACCACCTGCATTTCGACGCATAACAGTCTGCATCAATGATACCAATCTTTTGCTGAACATGCCAGCGGTAGCATCACCATCGTAAACCAAAATATTACGATCCACGCCAGCAGCAAGAATCGTGTGCCAACCATCATCATTCATCTTTTTGGTGAAGCCAGCTTCCAAAACCTGCATAGCTCGACCGACAATATCCCAACGAGCTTCACGAGCGTAGCGAAGAAGATAATCAATGCTACTGGTGACGCTGTAAGTGGGAATCATCACGTAGTCGCCTTCGACTGCTCTTTCAGGAACGCGACCATGACCTGGATTAGTATAGGCAACGTGCTCGCCCTCAAGTCCAGGTGAAATCAAGTCCAAAGGAAATTCCGTAGAACCGCCCGGCTCGACATTAATAGTTTCAAAAATATCACCGAGGATATTTCCAACAAGAACGCCCTTACGCAAAGGCAATTCCAAAGCTTTAGCAAACTCACGTTGTGCAGCATAAGCTACATTCTGGTCGCTATCGCCAGATTTTCTAAGCAAAGCAATGAATTCATCGCTTGGTCTTTCTGTATACGACATAGTTATTCTCCTTTTATAAATATAGCTTATGACAAGCCGTGGTTCGGAAGGTTGACGTAAACTTTAGCATAACCATCGGCGTCTTTTTGAGACATAAATCTACCAATAGCAAGGTTACCAGAAGCTGTAGTGGTTCCTGGTGCTGCCGTGGTTCCAATAGTTCCCGTCGTGCTAGCATAAGCCAAGTTTCCAGCGGTTGGAGTACCTGTAATCTTATCTGTTACAACCCAACCACGAGTCATAACAGTAACTTTTCCACCCTGTTGAACTTCATCTTTGTGTTGATTAAGATGGGTTCTAGTAAGATCTTTGTTTACAACATCGTTCAAAAGAATACCAACCGGGATATCACTAGCAGCAGGAGTTGCATACTTCACAAGGTTTTCACCCTGATCCATAGCAGCACCAGAAGCTCCTTGTTTTGCTGCATCTAAAATAACCACGCCGCCTTTTGCAGCAGTCCCCTCGTTGTAGAAGAAACTGATATCAGTTGATTCTTCATATCTATCTGCTTTAAGAGCCATTTGTTTATCTCCTTGTTTAGGTTAATTCTTAGGTTTTAAGGACGTTTTGCGTCAACCATTCAGAAATATTTGCTCTAGCTGACTCTGCCATATCAACCTCTTCAGACTCGATAAGCGTAGCTTCACTAGACTCGACATTATCAAAGCTAGGGGCCTCTTCTTGAGCCTCTGCCTCTTCTTCAGAAGCTTGCTCTTTAGAGTCTGCCTCTGTTTCCTCTTCTTCTTTTTCGTTCTTTTCGTCTTTAGCCTTTTTCTTTGTCATAATAGCAACAACGCTATCAAAAGTCTCATCCTCAAGCGAGAAGAGAGCTACTACCGACTCATCTTCGGTATCAAAACCAGCTTCTGTAAGAGCGGTTTTTCGTTGCTCCAATTTTGCTTCAGCCTTCATGCTTTCTACAGTCTCAGTTGCTTCAGTAAGATCTTTTTGAGACTGAGCCAAAGCGTCTTCTAGTTCAGCTACACGAGCCTGAGTAGACTTAATAGTCTCCTCAAGAGAAGCAATAGTTTCTTGGCTAGCTTCCGAAGCAGCTTCAAAATCTGCTACCTTAGCTGCAAATTCTTTATCTTTTGCTTCCTCAATCTTGGCCTTAATAGCTTCATTCTCCGACTTGGCTTCTGCCAACTCAGAGCGAACATCGGCCAGTTGTTTTTCTAACAACGTGTTATCTGCCATGTTTAAATCTCCTATAAAATAAGAATCATCATCTTTAACTTCAAAAGCTGCTACACTTTTAGAGTTTAAAATAATACTTCTAGGATTAGCCGGTTTAGATACTAAGCCTTTACCGGAAAAAGAAATGTTAGTTAAAGCCCGTCCTAACTTATACCCCTCATACTCTCCTGTTCCACCATAAGCTCTAAGGTGTTTAGTTAGAAATGCGGACTCTTCATCTCTAGCAACAATTTGAGCTTTACCTTCTGGGTTAATTAAAGCGTAATTAAATCCCGCAAACAAGCACTCCATTGAAACAAACCATTTATTTTCATCTATTTCTGCTATGATTTGTTCCATTCTGTTTTTGTTGTCAGGATCAATCCAACTATTATACAAAACAGCTTGAGTCACAATGTCAAACTCTTCAGGCTGCTCATTGTTTTCTGCGTCGACACGTTCACCGTTTTTACCAAGTATATAACTACCAGTTATATGCCCTATAATATCGTTCTCGTCGTGCATAAAATTAAACTGCTTATCTTCTGGGGTGTTGCGAGCCTCCCATGTTGAATCAGCAGTAAAAACATCATCGTTTTTGTTCCAACCAGTAGATACCAAAACAGCTTCTATATAATGAAGATCTGATTGGTCTTTGTTTTCAGCAACAACCCTGTCTTTAACATCTTGACTTGCTATCAAGTCTAAAGCTGTAGCTATATCACTCTTATGTAAATGGGCTGGAGAACAATACGCCACAGACGCTTGGCTTTTAACCAAATCAGCTACGCCGTCTCGTTTTTCTTTGGAAAAAATTTTTATTTTGCTCATATATAGTTACCTCTAGAAATTATACACATTTTATAAAAAAGATCAAAAATACTTTATTTTGTGTTATAAAAATGCTCCACGTACATTCCTACTATTCTTTTCTTATAATTATCCATCGACATGTCTGAAGGTGAGATTTTATGTTTTATTACTAGTTTTTTAAAGTTTGCGGGTGTTTTTTTGTTTGAAGACACCAAGCTAGTAACTATATCAGCATTAACAATTTCAAGAGGTTGTAGATTGGTTAAAATATCTAGCTTTAAATTCTCAACTTCTAACACCTGTGCCTTTGTCAAACACCTCATATTAGATTTCTGATTTACAGCTAAAAACGCTTTATTAATAGTACTTGAAATCGTATCAAATGACTCATTAGCCCAAACAATTAAATCCGCAAGCCCTGGTGTTGATTTTGGTGTATCAACACGTTTCTTTCTAGGTTCTTCATCCTGCTTAAACAAAGGTCTACCATTTTCAGGAGAATTTTCAGGAGAGTTTTCCGTAGTAGGCTTGTTTGGTGGATTATCTGATTCTGGTTTATGAAAAGGGCCAACTTTCGAGGGTACAGTTTCTTTATCTCTTTCTTTACCTTCTCTTTTAAGTCTCATTTTTTCTACAGAAGGTATCTCTTTAAACCTTTCAAGAATAGTCTCATGACTAATGATATCTCTATCCGCTAACTGTATTAAAAGATTCTTTTCAGAAGATTCGTCAGAAAGACTCATTTGATCATAGACTACATGAGCAGGTTTTCTAAAACCCATAGACCTTCTAACAATATCAATTTCTCTTTCCCAAAACTTTGTTAGTTGATCTCTACCGTATTGCAGCCTTTCAACCAACGTCTTAAGAGATATAAAGTTATTCGTAAAACCACCACCATTTCCAGCCATTCCTGTCAAGGTGGGAGGAACACCAAGTCCAGCATAGATACTGTTTAAAACAGACTGATACTTTTCAGACCCCAAAAACTTATAAACTTGACTATTAGACTCGGTATAACTAAGCTCTGGACCCCAAACCAATTCCATTGTGCCACCGCCGACATTGCTGGCAAGAATATTTCTAAGTTTATTTATAGCGGTTTTGTTGGGTAAAATCTTATGATCTAGGTTACCAATAGTCCATAGTCTGATATTTGATATGGCTCCATCTAAGGCAGAAAGGTCAGCCAATCTCATTTTTTCTAGCATTATAATATCATCAAGTATAGCATATGTAAGGGGGTGTGCCCATTGTTGCCAATCATCTTTTTTGTAGTAAAATATTGACAGTCGTTCTGGATCAAGCGGGATTGATTTGTCGCCTTTTTTAATTTTGTTTTTAATGTTTGAAGGTAGTGTGTCTAAAATTTTCGCAGGAATATCCCCTTCTTTAAAATTGTCAAAAAAAGAATTCGCTTTAATCTGAAAATTTCTTCTACCTAGAAACATGCTAACAGCTCCATCTTTCATATCAATTGTTAGCGGGTTAAAGAAATTGTAACGCCATGGAACTACACCCTTTTCAACTTCGGGCACCTTAACTACAATGTCTTTACCCATAGATTTGATAAAGGTAGATATCTCAGGTGTTATATTAGCATAACTCTTGTAACATATAACATGACCCGTGCGGTAGAGATTATTAAGGAATCTTTCCGACCTTTCTTTACCCTCACATTTCTTAAACCATTGTTGAAAAAACTTTTCAACACTCTTATTCTCATGGACAACATTAATACCCTGACTACCAAAATCACCCATTAAGTCAATTACGTTTCTAACAATACCCACCTTATCGTATGCATCCATGCACATTTTTATAATCTTTTTTTGCCTTGTGGGTACTTCTTCATCTGACCTAAAGGCATAGTAATCTGATTGATCAAACCCCGGCCTTACCGACCTGTTAGATTCAATATCTAGAAATGTTCTATTTCGATTAGCCTTTGATACGCCGTCGTAAGACTCAATAGATTCAGAAAATTCAGCTATAGCCCTAGATTTTCCGTTAGGATCACCATCGTTCCATGTAATCATAGTATCTTGTTGGCTCATAATTTACCCTATATAAATAGTCAATTGAATTGTAATTGGAATGCTATGGTATTATACACATTAATAAACATTTTTCATGTTTTCTACAAACCAGTTAGGGCCATTGAATAAGTCTTTGTTCTTTTCTTTTTTTGTGTCTGAGATGGTGGCAAACCCTCCATAAAATTCATAGGTCGCTGGTTCTGGCAATCGGGATAATGTTCTAGCAGCCATATTAGCCATTATTAAAGCAGAATAACGGTCTTTTCTTTGTTTCCCCTTTTTTCCAGTTCCAACAATAGACTCTGGAGTATCCCACTTATCCCTTCCGCTAGCTGTTTGTGTCATTTGAATCATGGTTAATTCATCTTTAAGGTCTTCTACTTCCATAACACATTGCTCTAAAGTATCAAAAATTCTCCCCTTAAGCCCATCTTCGGCATTAGATAATCCAAGAGTAATGGAGTCAAACCTGGGAAAAATAATAACTTTATCTTCAAAGTCCTTTCTTAATCCATGATTAGCACCTGATAACCACTCGTATTTTGCAAACTGGCACATTTCCAGTATATGAAGACCACGTTGATCATCTGTATCCTTTGGTTTATCTTCGTCTATAACGGGCCATATTGGATGTTCATTCTCTTGAATTTTATCCTTATCGTGTAAAGACTCCATAATTGCAATGCCACCACCTTGTGCATCCATAGCTATATGGACACATGGAAATAGTTTCATAAGATCTCTTATTTTCCTAGCACAGTACGCATAAAAATCGCTTTCTGTCGAGTAACCCTTTTTTACTTTTTCTTTGTGTTCTGATCTATTAGTGGTCCAACAATGAACTATACGTCTATGGTCGGGATGAATCTCAAGAACCACAATGCTAAAATTATCAACTTCAGAAGCGGGGTCTACACCAAATATATATTGTTTATTTGGATCACCAATTAACTTAGCTTCAAATATAATATCTTCTCCGCTAGAATCTTTAATGACAGTTCTACTGTCTGCACCGTCATTGGCAGTACAAGACTCAATTAAAGTTCTCTTAAAGAACCCCTGAGAATCGCGTGTAAAGCACGCTCCGAACTCCATCTGATAAATCCCCGTATGAACTGTTGCCTTTGATCTAGCGACCTGTGAGGCGTCCATAAAGCCTTCTGGTAGAAGTTCATAAGGAACTCTAATTATGGAATACTCCGTCCAATCAAAATTATCTGGAACATCTTCCCCACCAAATATATCCCTAAGTCTATTCTTCTCGCCCTTGCTTTTAACTATCGCTTTCCATTTTTTCCAATATTCAGCAAAATGGTTAAAATCATAATAGGCTGTTCCTGATAATATAATTTGGTTATCTTTGTTTTCTACTGTTCCTTCTTTGTTTTGTTTAATGTTTATACCTAGAGATTCTGCTTTTTTTTCTGCTGCTAACCGTTTAACATTTTCTACGGGATCAGAACTAACAGCTGCAAAACCTGCCACGACTGTTTCAAAAATATCACGAGGAATAGATGCAAATTCGTCACTTATGATATCATTTGCACGCTGGCCTCTAATTTTCTGTCCATCACCAAGTGGTAAACAAGTGACTCTACTTTTATTGATTCTCATTACACATCTGTCAACATCTCGCCTAGGTCCACTTTCAGGTGTACACATACTTCTCAGTATAGGAGCGTTGTTCCATATTGTTTCCATGTACTCAAAAAGAACTTTAGATTGTCTAAACGCAGCACCAACTACAACAATCTTTCTTTCAGGCAAAAGTAAAGCACGTATTAAAGAATATAAAGATAGTATAAAAGACTTTCCAAATCCACGACTAGCAATAAGCATAGGGAACTTTCTGTTCCACATTTCGTGGAGCATTAAGGCTTGTGATGGCAAAATTGTTATATTAAATATGTGCTTACACAAAAAAGAAAAATATTCTGGACGACTCATTAACCAAGTGACTTTTAAGTGATAATCATCGTCATTAAAAGATACCATATCAAATGGGTTAAAGAGATTTTTATAAGATAGCTCGTCATCCAAATGCAACCAAGCGTCATTTATTTTTTTAAGCTCATGTTTTGACATTACTTCTTTAAGCTTTCTATTGATGGACATCTTCTAGTAAGTAAAACATGATCAGACAGCCCATAGTATACTGCCTCGTGTGAAGTCAAATACCAATCGCCCTCTTTAAATTTTCGTCTTAGAAAGTTCTTTACTTTTTCTTCCGACACCGCAGTGTAGTTTTCTTTAAAATATTTACCTTGTACACATGCTGCCACATAAATATCTAACATATTATTTGTAGCTATCTTTTCAAATTTCGCCGTGTTTTGTGCGTCCAAAAAACTTCCGCAATAGGAATTAGAACCAAAGTGACACATTAAATAGGCGTTAGGCATCATGATCCTACTATCTGCCGCCTGAAGAATTATACTACTCATAGACTCTGCTTGTCCGTAAACTATTATTGTAACATGAGACTCACACGCCTTTATAGCATCAAAAATAGCCATTCCATCATTCCAGTTTCCACCTATACTATGCATATGTATAATTATGTTATCATGACTTATTAAATCTAATATACGTATGTTTTTAGCAAATGTAGAAGCCATTCGGTAGTCTACGCCTGGATCTTCATCGGCATTAGCTATGTAGCTATGCAAATATATTTCACGATGCTTTACGTCTAATCCACATGTGTGTGAATCAGCAATAGTATCTATGTTTACGTTCATTTTTTCCTTCCAATGGTATAAAGCTCATTAATTCTTTTTAAGATACTAGACACAACAAGTTTCGCTTTCGACTTAGTATCACAAAAGATCACATGAACATTATCATACATCTGAAGTTCAACTAGCATTTTCAGTATGTATTTATTAGTTATTACTAGTGAAGACCATTTTTCTTCTGGTATATCAGATCCCTCTGGAAAATTCATAACATCGGTAAGAGAAAATTCTAAAACTAAAAATTTATGTGGGAATTCTTTCATTCTCTCTACTTCGGCCATAAACCTGTGTTTATCTTTTCCTAAATTAATTGCTAACTCTGAAACGCTTGCTTTACGCTCTATACAAACCTTGTCTTCCAATCCTTCTAAACTATAATCTCCTGTGTCAAGTTTTCTTACAATCATACCATCGCACTTGTGATATCTACCACTAAACGCAGTAAAAGTATATCCGTCTTGTTCTCTAGTATCTTTAATAACGGTGTAAGGAGGAGCTTTTTTGTATTTACCCATTTGAGTTCCCTATTTATTTCTAATAATATCCATGAATAAGTGTTCGTATTGTCTTTCGTATCCAGTTACTTCTTTGTGGCATTTTCTACACAGTGTTATTCCATTGTTAATATCATATCTTAAGATAGACGCTGATGACCATTTTCTAATATGATGTGCTTGTAGCTGTCTTTTTGCATTACAGTTAGGCATCTGACATGTAAATTTATCTCTTTTGTAAACTTTTAGTCTCCAATCTTTATATACGGGGTCTTGATAGTTACGTTTCATTTTGGAATACTAACTTTTGTTATTGTAATGTCATGAAGCATGTCGTTTGTTAACTCTATAACTTCTTTGGAGTGTTCTTGTTTTAATATCATCGCTACTAAGTTAAAATATGCCTTGTGACATGCGTCATCTGGGGACTGTGCTTCCACAAATATTATAGGTTTTGCTGAATTATACTCATGTAGGTCAAAATCTTTTAATCTACTTATAGCGAGTGATAAATCCATTTCTACTTTATAAATTTTCATTTATATCGTTTTCTACCATAATTCTGACAAGATCTTCAAAGGAATGTTTAGGTTCCCATCCTAATTTAGCTTTAGCTTTGTCGTTTCGACCTCTAAGATAGTCTACTTCTGCTGGCCTATAAAACTCTGGGTCTACCACCACAAAGTCAGACCAATTTTTAATACCTATATGTAAAAAAGCTACGTTTAGAAACTCACGAATAGTAAAAGTTTTACCGGTGCAGATGACGTAATCGTCGGGACTTTCTTGTTGTAACATCATCCACATCGCTTCCACGTAATCTCCTGCATACCCCCAATCTCGGAACGCTTCTAAGTTACCTAAACGCAGCTTAGGAAACTGAAAACCTTGATGTTGTGATGTTCTTCCAGGGATATAAACCTCGTCTTTATCTATTATAAGATTCGATGGTTTTACAACCCTTTTTTTACACCACTTATCAAAATCTCCAATCCACCTTGTGATTTTTCTTGTTACAAATTCTTCTCCTCTTCTTGGTCCTTCATGGTTGAAAAGAATACCTGCACTCGCATGGGTTCCATAAGCCTCTCTAAACAACCGTGTCATATAATGTGCAGCACATTTAGAGATAGCATATGGAGACTGTGGTGCAAATTTAGTGTTTTCATCTTGATATTTTTCTTGTTCTCTTGAGATGTCATAAGAAGAACCAAACATTTCACTAGAACTAGCTTGATAAAACTTTGTGTGAAGCCCTAAATCTACTATAGTTTGTAATATATTCAAACAGCCTTTACCCGTTATGTCCCATGTTAATGCTGGCTGTTTAAACGATACAGCGACATGCGATTGTGCTGCTAAATTATAGATTTCATCTACATTATCGTATTCAGACAATATGTTTCTAACACTAATAGCATCCGTTATATCGCCTTGTACTAGCTTGAAGTTTTTATTATCGAGTTGGTGCTTGATTCTATGTGTGTTGTTGGTGCTACTTCTTCTGTTGACACCTACTACTTGATAGTTCTTCTCTAGTAAAAGATCTAGTAGGTGACTCCCGTCTTGTCCGGTAATCCCGAAAATGATAGCTTTCATTTTAATTCCTTATATTCTAGTCCTTAACCGTTTCTGGTGTTAAAAAAGGTTGATCTACTAAATCGTCTTGATATTTATGGTACGCAGAAAGTCTTTCTTTTTGTTTGTCCATAGCTAATCTCATTTTTTCCATTTCTACTCCATACCCCCTTGCAACATCTGGATTACTAACTAAATAAGCTAGCCAGCTAGTAAACGTTTGTTTGCTGTCCTCTAGACGCTTAACACGTTGCTCACGGGTTGCTTTCATTTCCTTTAACATTGAGTTTTTCTTAGCTTGAAGTTCGCGGTAGTCTTTATTCAAAGATTCCTGTGACGCCTTAAGAGACGCCACCTGTCGCTCTAGATTAAAAATCTCGTCCCTATCTTGCTGATCTGCATCAACAGCCCTAAGTTGCTGTATCAAGCCCTCAAATGAACTAATTTGCTCTATATTCTCTTTGTTGTTCTTTAAAGATCGGTTCATCAACAGTTCTAATTTTATAAGATCAACTACTTGGAGTTCTTCTGTTGGGATTACGTCGTCTTTAAATTGCGAAATGATCCTCGCCCAGTGATATTGAAATAATTTCAGCTCATCTTCGGTAAATTGTTGTCTAAGTTCATTCCAGTATGGCCTAAATGTCAAATCAAACTGTGCTTGCTCCTCCGAATCGGGCTCTTCCATCCAATCTGGCGTGTAGAAATCGCCCTTAGCCACTTTTTTCTTAATAAAACCCAAAACACTTTCTGGATCTCGGTCAAGTTCGGTTGCCAAGCTTTCAAAACCGAGATTTAGATTTTCCCTAATGAATTTTTCCTCTTCTTTAGAGATTCTGCCCTTCTTCATATCCATGCTCCTGTAAAATCTCGTGTATAATTTCTACTATTTCTTCTCTTCTTTGTTTCGTTATGTAAACATCGTTAATCATACGTAGATAATCGAGTCTGATTGAGGCCGGTATCTTTATATTAAGAATATCTGCCATGTTTTTGTATTCCATGGAGTCATAAGAAATATTATCTTCTTTTTTATCTATAACGGCGTTTTCGTGGTCCAACTGGGCCGGTTTGAGTACTTTTACACGCTCAATATCGTCATTATGTATAAAGTGATTATCTCTAACAAAGTTTTTAAGGCGATTTGAGAGATTTACTGATAAGAAGTTTTCAAGAGGGCGAGAATTATCGTATCTATTGAGGGCTTCCATACAAATAATGAAAGCTTCTTGTTTTATGTCATCAAGTGTATACCCATAGAAGGTATATTTAGGGGAAATTCGATTACAAACCTTTTCGATTTGGTCTATAACCTCTTTTTCTGTCATTCCATCTGGAATATTCATTCCACTCTCCTTTATAATCTTGGTCCATATACGGCGTCTCCAGTTTTAACTACGTTGTTGTTTGCGTCATACAGAACAACCGTGTCTCCATCTATAACCCAGTGGAACCCTTCAACATTTACTTGAGTGGTTTCATCAGCCCACGCTAACTGACGCCATTTTGTTCCGTCGTAACCCTCAAAAGCCTTTTTATTATCATTAAAAATTAAATAACCTTTTGTTCTTGTGCTTGGGTGCGTATTTCTAGAGCGTAGATGCAACTGATGACTTACAATCTTAGAATCAGAACCTACTAACTCTAGTAGGGATGTTGCTAAAATTATAGACCCCGTATGAGCTGTTACCGACTCTATAGGGCTAGCATACCCCAGAATATCATGGATACCAGAGGAATCGAGAGATTCTATGCTATCAGTTCGACGGCCTAGGATACTATTTTCACCTAGTTCCACAGGGGTAGGGGTAAATGCCTCTGTTGTGCATAATACTGCGTCTTTTTGGGCACAAAGCTGAATATAATCTGTGGGTATATAAGTTGTAATGATCACATAAGAATCTTCATCGAATTTTAAGAAAGATTCAGAAGTTATGGGTGTATAGAAGTCGTCCTCTAGAGACTGCTCAAAGACATGTTCTCTTTTAAGAAAAATACCACCATCAGACTCGATTAACTCACCAATTCCAGATTCTGAGAGTAGTAATTGTCGTAAATTTCCTACAGAACTGTTATATTGCTCAATTCCGTAGAAAAAGTTCTGCCCTACCTTTACATTGGCTGGTACGGCGTTCGATTCCGTAACAACATTTGTAAGAATACTATTAGCTAGACTAAGATTATTAGTGCCATCTGCCGTTACTATGGGTAAAAGCTCAATATATTCGGTAGTCGCATCATATAATCCAGGGCTAATGACTAAATCACTGCTAGTTGCTGTTGTCATCTAGTAGATCCTCTAAAGATTTGTCCTTTTCCTCTAGTTCTGCCATTACTTGGTCGTGAAGAGCAGCCGTTGACTTGCATTCAACCTCCGCTTTACACTTTACGGGATTTTCCTTCGAGTTGCATTTAGACATTTTCTCACCTTTTCTGTATTTGTATAGTGGTTTTCTATTGTATTATACACTCTGGAGGGCGATTTTCCAAATTTGTTTTGCAATATAGGGCCAATTAAGCTACAATATTACAGAAAGCGACAAAATTTACACTTTGAAGGGTATCAGGAACCCAAGAACTATCTGAATTATGGCCAAACAAAATAAATACCGGGGTTTGTGGCCTACCGGCTCTATGGTGCACTGGATGTACGGAAGATGTGTAGATAGGAAGAGGGCGATTGGTAGGAGTTGCACCTGGGAACCCCACACTCCCAGTAAATCAGGACAGCGTTGGACGCTGGTAACAGCGGGCCGTGGCCAAAAAGGGCCGGGTTTCGAGTTTTCCCTCTCGTTCCAAACCAATAAGCAATAAACGCTGATAGATTGCTCACTACTTGATATCTTATATGCACCAAAGCATCGTATTGCTTGGAAGCATAAAAGGGAGTGGTGCGTCTATATATAAATCTAAGTGGTTCTTGTAGGATCTAAGAAAGCAGGAACCATTATATACAAAAATAGGGCGATACTTATAGTTTAGGTAAGACATCCCTTTGAGCGTGAGCGAATTGTTTCTAAACCACCAAGCGTTTTTCGTGCCAAACAAAGTACTTTATTCCAGAAGATAAAAGTACCCCTACGCCCTTTTTATAAAAATTCGACACAAGTCTAAGCGTAGCAATAGGTTAAGATCTCTGTATCTGCCTCGCTCGCCGTAAGTCCTGATCTCATAATGACTTACAACTATTCTGATATTCTTTTAGAATTAGTGGCTCATGCTATTGACTAATGCCGATAACTAGTTATAATAAGAGCATGACAACTAACACAATGGAGAACACAATGACTACTCAACAAGCAATGAGCAAAGTAAGACAAGCACGTACTATTATAACCGAGACCATTCAAGATCTCAAGGGTATTGGTTGTACTGATATAAAGAAGGAAGGACCGTGTTGGTCATTCACCACACAGGATGGTAAGAGATTCGCAGGTGGTATTGCTGCGACACATCAGTTCATAATGAATGGCTTTCCTAGTACTAAGCGAGAGACTGTACGGCTGTCATGTGACGCCAATGGTAAGACTTGGACCGTAAGGAATGGAGGTTGATATGAAGGTAGGAGATATATTCACCAGGAAAAAGGGACACGGATGGCAAAGACAGGTTACGTATATAATGGATATTGATGACTGTATAATGTGTGCATATCGTGAACATCTTAACGACGGTAGGGGATGGAGTATCGAATCGGCATGTAGTGCTGACGCCATACGAAGGTGGGGTAACTTAGATTCTAATATTGTTTTTAATACGGAGAATTGATCATGGACTACGAACAAGCATGTGAACACACGTTCTCACGACTAGAGGTAGAGCTTGAGTTGGATAAGCATAAGATAGAGTTTAAGGAATTCGCTAAGGATAAGGGATGGCGTGATAGTTACACTGGACAAGAAGTGTTGGATTGGTTAGGATACTGATGAACTTCACATTATTCATAATTGTATGGGCTATAGTAGTTATACTGGTATGGCGTGGTATATGGAAAGCAACCCGTGATGATCGGGACATGTGGTCATAAGGAGACAAAAGCAATGTGGCATAACAATTCAATACGTGTTAACATAGTACCAACAAGCAAGGCCAACAAGCGTACCAAGGAGAGGATAGCACAGCATGGCCCAACGTTTGACATGGAAGATTTCGACACGCCCTCTTGTATGAATGGTGTCCCTAGTGTATACTTACGCTCGGATGATGGATGGTTCGGATGGATAGAGCAAGAACATATCCGATGGACTAACCCGTGGGGCGAATAGTCTTACCCCATGTATACGCCTAGAGCGGCTATATAGAGGTAAGTGCTTATGTGGTAAGGGGTTATGGTATAGGGGCCTGCCCCGATTTCCGTAAACCTTTATGTAGTAACGACTTATGACTATTTTGGGAATCTTTGAGAATTAATGGTGTGAGGTATTGACTTGTGCCGATAGATATATATAATAAGGGCATGACAAGCAACAACAACGAAAGGAAAGCCATGAAGTACTTCAACGTTACAATTGAAAACCCAAACACAGGACGCGAAGAAAAGCACCTGTACATTAGCCGTGACCGTTTGTTTCAAAATGAACACGGAGAGGAATACTGCAAGATTTACAGAGAAGCCTCTGAGGTTATTAGGACTGAAGAAGTGACCCCGCCAAGTTGGGAAGCTGTAACTTGCAACGGTCGTTTTTCTTGCGAATAGGGGTTAAAATGAAAATTCTGTTTTATTGGGTGAAAGAGATTATGATTACGTTTCTGTTGACAAGTATGGTACTATTAA
>VTLG01007184.1_pt1 | contig 17307 bp, 8 predicted proteins | sample 4694571 | NCBI WGS metagenome assembly VTLG01 (sample SAMN12604809, study PRJNA352737) | marine metagenome | biome: ENVO:00000447; feature: ENVO:00000209|ENVO:00000569|ENVO:01000036; material: ENVO:00002151; isolation source: viral sequences binned using virsorter ...
TACCTAATAAATCACGGGCAGTTGCTGCTTTGTTTGCAAGGATACCAATGTTTGTACTATCATTGAAAACAGCATAATGTAAAAGATATGATACAGATGTAGTAGATTTACCCGTCTGCCGAGGCATCTTACATATGTTGAAACGGTTTTCATGAAATCTCTTTATTAAAGTTTCTTGGAAATCATATGGGTGAAACTGAGTTAATCCTTCATCAAGAGAGACAATCTTAATGTAATTCTTTGCAAAATAAACTGGGTCATTCTTACATTTGATAAACTCAATGACCTGCTCCTCTGTAAATTCGTGAGGAGTATTTGCTTTTTTTAGATTCGGATTACCAAGGTATACATTATCATTCATAACTTATCAGCAGTTCCACTTACGAAGTGACTTATTAATTCTTGAATCTGGATCTCTTGCAGTCTTAGCAGAAGTTAGTTTCTTCTTCATACCTTTCATTCTAGAACAGAATGATTTTCTTCTGTTTGATGCTTTTGATCCCTTCTTCAATTTAGATGGTTTTGTTGTAACAGCAGTCTTTAATTTAGAACCAGGATTTGCAGCACGATAAGATGCTACACCTTTTTTGTTTAGACCACCCGATTCACTCTTGCCTTCTTTTCTCTGCCAAGCAGGGCTCTTGCCCTCTTCAATCTTTTTTGAGTCGTCCTTACCCTCATAACCTAGTTCATCTCTCCAATCTGAAAACTCTTCTTTCTTCACACAATTTGGATATCTCTTACCAAACATAGTTTTCATACCTTTCTTTTCATAACCCTTCCAACACTTTTCATCTAGTGTCTCTTCACTCATCCCTTTTGTCTTGACACCTCTTTTTGCTTTATGCTCATCTGTTCTTTTCTTACTAAGTTCAGCTGCCTGTGAGGGTTTTTGTCCAAAGTATCCTTGAGGTTCTAGACTACCTTTTTTACCAAATTTTCTTTCATTTCTTGCTTGTGTTCTTGGTAAAGAATAAATTGGTGATTTTACTTTATCTACCTTTGCTTCACCTATTTCAACTGATTCTGACTTGTTACCCCAGTTTGCAGCACCAACTTTACGACACTTAACTAATGCACCTGATGCATATGCACTTGGCCATACGGAATATCTTGACTTAACTTTATGGTAGCAAGCATCTTTAGATCCACTACCCTTACCTTTCTTATCTTTTGCTTCTCCTAAGACTATCTCATCTCCGACTTCTACATTATGTTCTGCGAACCAACCACGATTTGCTTCAATAGCAAATAATACCTTACCATCTGAATATACAGGTATACTGCTATAAGGTGTTAATTCTTTTATACTTTCAACAATTCCATTCTCCCTCACAAATGCAATATCAAGTGGAATATGAGTATTTTTCATATGGAATGAGTGTTGACCAACTTCTTCAAATATAAAAAGCATTCCTTTATCTACGTCTAAACTTTCACGGAACATAAGTCCAAGTCTAAATGCACCCTCTGTATGGGGTATTTCAACTTGTAATGGTAAATCAATATACTCTTCACTTGTTGTTGTAGTATGTTGCTCATCAGGAGCATTTGCTGAAAGATTCTTTTTCATTTGCTTCTTTGAAATTTTAGGACCACCAATTGGATCACCATATTCATCTCTTTTCATCTCTTCACTCATTTTCTTTTTTGGTTTATCAGTTGAGACATAGGTTGGTTTTGCAGCACCAGTCTTTGCTTGTTGACCAGGATCTGCTTTCTTTTTTCTACGAGCAGCAGAGAGTCTTTCTGCTTTTGTCATACTTGCTCTCTTTGATGATGACACACACTTAGGTGTACCTTCACCAGGTTTGTCACTAGCACAAGTCCCTCCTGTGACAACATTAACCCAACCAGGTTTGCCATCTTTAGACTTTGAACCTTTGAACCACTTATGGAGTGAACCCTCTTTCACTGATTGTTGAAATGCTTTCTTTACTTCAGATACACCAACAACATCAATTACTTCTGCAAAGGTCTCTCCTTTTGAATCTTCGATAGTAACAGAATCACTCATTAGAACTAGAATTCTCCTTATTATTTAGTATTCCTTGTTTTAACATCTTTGAGAGTTCAGATGTTGAACCTACAAAGAGTGCATTGTTAGTTACGTTGTTTGTTGTCTGTTTCTTATCTTCATCTACTTCCTTAACTTTCTTTTGAAGATCCATTAATTTATCAGTTGTATCTGCAACTGATTTTATAATTTGTCCTGCGACTTCGTATGCTCTGGCACTACCACCTTCACCAGCAACTTCTAAGACACCATTAAGTGCTTCTTGACCTTTTTCGACTAACGAATATAAATTTGCACGGGTATAATCATAGTCTTTCTTGACATCATCCTTTGTAGATTCCACCTTTTGTGGTTTACTGGTTGGAGTGACATCAATCGCACTACTTGTGTTTAACGCTTCATCAATAGAATCATAGTTAGTCATGGTATTCATTAAATGTCTTTTTGTTGTGTTGGACTAAATGATCTAGAATCTTGGAATACATCAAGACTACCATTAAATCCAAAGTCATCATCAGGTTCAACTAAGGCATCGTCAGCTGCAGTTAATACATTAATTGTTGTTCCTTCAATGTGTGTTGCAGCACTACTTTGATAACCACGGAACACTGTAATTGTGTTTGCATCAACGATTTCTTTAATTTTCATTATTTCTTTATCTATAATAATTCTCATGCCCACTGATAAAGCAGAGGTTGCTGTAACATCAAATCTAGTCTTAGATTTAGATATATCATCTCTTAATACAGTTGTATTATCACCATCATAATCTTGTCTTGCTTGAGGAGTAGCAGTGAATCTTAATTCTCTTCTTGCTGTTTCAGTGTTAACTGACGCATGATAATCGACCTGAACTTTCTTAATTAGACCCTCACTAGATTCAGCAACAGGACCGAAGAGATAAGTTTTAGCAGTAAAGTTTAATGTGTATATAAGTGCTCTTCTTGTTGCAAAATCTCCTTCATAGTCATCTTGGAATGAAATATTATCTAATACGATTGGAACATCTCTCTTCTCACCAATCACATTTACTAGATCAATAGTTACATTAAATGATGGTTGAAAATATGGTAATATCTGTTCGACTATCTGCAGTGCGTCATCATTTAATTTAACAAGAATATTCAATTCAAATCCAAGATTATATGGAACTGGCATGAATACTTTTCTTACATCACCACCACTAGATGGAACTGCTTTAAATGTTTGAGTTATTCCACCTTTTCTTGTTGCATCATAAGCAATATTAGTTGTTTCAAATGACATACGAGGTAATGTAATTTGAACCGCACGATTCAAATCTGGTTGTTGCTCTAATCTTGCTAGGAATTTTTGCATAGGACCATAAGCAAGAGGAACTCTCATATCACTTGTTTCTTTTCCAGCACCATCTCGATGACGAATATGTATGTCATTAAAAATTGTACCAAAAGCAATTATGGTTTTTCTGAGTATTTCGTGGTAGTAATAATTTCCTAACATTAGAATGTACCGAATGGATTTCCTTCAGAGAAATCGAGTATTTGATCTGCTTCTAATTCAATCTCTTGATTGTCATCAAAAGCATCATCACTTTGATTATCTTCGTCGAAGAAATCAAGTGAATAGTTTGAATATGCTGTTGTACCGAATGTAATAATACAATTACTACATAAGATATTATTAACGCATGGGGGTTCTATGGTTACATATCCTCCAAATATACCTGTGATTGTACTTCCTGATCCGCAAACAGGAATGGTATTACCTACACCAGAGAAAGACTCTTTTACAGCAAAACCAATTTGCAATCCAGCAGTGCTAATACCTGATATTCGATTTGTTATGACACCAACATTTGCTATAACTTGAGAAACTACATTAAAGTAGATTGACTCAGTTGCTTGTATTATTTCACCAGGTATGAATGCTGCTTGTGTGGTTCCAATACCTACATTTGATACTTCAAGAATCTTAGTATCAGAATCCCATGACTTCACTCTTGCTTCAATTTGAGAATCAAGTCCCCTAACAATTTCACCCATATCAAAATTACCAACACCAGATAGTTCTGGATTTGCAGTTGGTACAATGGATGGTTTTGATATAGTGACTGTTGGTTGTTGTGTATATCCAATACCAGCATTTCTTAATCTGATATCAGATATTGTTCCATCTGCAAGAAGATTTGCTTCTGCAACTGCTGGTGATGTATTAAGACCAACAATAGTTACAGTTGGAGTAGCTGCATAACCAACACCATTATTTAATATTGTAAAGTCAACTATACCAAAATCTGTTTTTTCAACTGCAGATGTGGCAGCTGCACCTACACCACCTCCACCTGTGATAGTGACTAGTGGTGCTTCTGTATATCCAATACCAGCATGTGTTAATTCAATTCTATCAATAGAAAATATGCCAGCTCTCATAGTTGTGATAGCAACAGCAGTTGCATCTACATTACCTGCACCAAATGGAGCAGTTGAAATCGCAACATTGGGTGTGCTTGTATATCCACTTCCATCATCATTTAAAATAATCTCACGAATGTAACCTCTACTGGTGAGATTTAATTGTGCACTTGCAGTTGCAGTTGTTCCAGCTCCAATTAATTGTAACTTAGAAATATAACCAATATCTTCAAGTTGAGAATCAATTATATCAATACCAGTATCAAGAACTTCATCTTCATATTCAAAGAGTTCACATTTAAGTTGATATACATAATTTTTTCCTAACTGATAAAAAGGTTGTTCATGCTCTACAAATTTAACTTCAAATAATCTTTGACCTAATGGGAAAAATATTATGTCTCCCTCTCTTGGTCTTGATGATAATGTGTAATCATCATCAGCTGCTAAAAATGGTGAAATAAAATCCTCAAATCTTTCTTTTGATATTGTAAGTGTAAGTTCATCCCTTAAGCTTACACCAAATTTGGTCATGATATCACCCTGTCCACCATAACCATCATATGTGTTTACATATGCCTCTAATAAAAAATTATCATCAAAAGTTGATGTTTGAACTTCTCTAAGTATTGTTTGTTGTCTTACAAATTTTCTAGGAATATATCTAACTTCAATACCGTAAATTTTTAAATGTTCATTTATTAAATCTTGAACGAGTCTTTGTTCTCCTTGAGATCCTTGTAAAAAATGGGGATTTATTGCCATCAGTCATCACCCAATAAAGTCTAGAGGAGGTAACTCAAACTCAGTTGTCATTCTTTGTCTGATCGCATCTATTTCTCTGATAGCATCATCATATATTTCTCTACCATTAAGTTCAATACCACCAGGTAATCTTGTTCCTCTAAATTTTATTAAATTTTGTCCCCATTGTTTTTTAATTAATGCTGTTGCGTATAATTTAACAAACATATCATTATAAACTTGTTTGAATATATCGGGATTTAAAGCACGATAGCAATCTATAATTAAAAAATCACCAACTGTTTGTGATCCCCAGTCGAGATCTAAGTATAAACGATCTTGTCTCTTATTAAATCTTATTTGTTTTTCTGGTGATAATAGAAAATCAATATCTTCTAAACGAGTTTTTGTCATACTATATTGTAGCAATTCAACAGAATTAAAATAATATAGGTCATTCATGAATAATTGATACTTAATACTGAACATACCACCTGATATGCTACTACTATCAAATTTAAATATTTTTTCAATTCCCATTACGGAATCTGGAACTTGTATATAATTTGAATTTTCATAAAAATCATATTTTCTTTCCCCATAGGTAGTAATTCCAGTATTAACCATTGAAGTGGTAATACCTGTTGTATGAATTCCTATTCCTGTTGTTTCACCTATTCCTGTTGTTGTTCCCGATACAGTTACACCAAGACCTCTATCTATATCATCCTGAGTGATCTTATATTTAAGATACATCTTTTCAACACCATCAAAGATGCGTTCATGAAACATTTGAATGGCATCATCAATTAAATCATCAATTTGATCATCATCTACATTGACTTCTAATACGGGTGCACCCAACTGCCTTAAACAGTAATCTATTAATTCTTGTCTAGTGCTTGCTTTCGCCATCTTCTTCTTCGATATCTGCTAATAGATTTTCGTATTTTTCTTGCAGTTCCATTTTTTCTGCTAGTAATTCTTTTTGAGCATCAAGATGATCTTGTACAACTGTTTGTAATTTTGCTTCAAGAAGAATATTTTGGTTGGTTAATGTAGAAATTTTTTGGTTGTAAATTTTAATCAAAGCATTCACATCAACATCATTATTTTGTGACATGGTTTAGAACGAGCCTCCATCAATCGTTGTTGTCCATTTGGGTATACCAGCTGCATTTGTGGTTAACACAAAGTTAGAAGTAGTTATACCAGCAGCAGTACCAGCAGCACCGACTTGCTTACCTGTTGTATCAAAGTAAACGATACCATTTCCAGTGGTATCATAACCACCAGTCTGGAAGTATATATCTGCTACGTCCAATGCACCTCTTGTGCCAGTCACTGTATCACCTACTATAGTTGCATCAGGTATAAAAGTAAATGATCTTGCAGGTGCATTACTATTTGTGTTTGTATCGGCATCAATATATCCAAAGAAACCTTGTTTATTGTTACCAGCTCCTGAACTTGTATTATATGTGAATGCCACACCACGATCAGTATTAGTGTCAACGTTTGCAGTAACTTCTAATTGAGTTGTGGTAGCAATACCTCCAACTTGAACAGCATTAGTAATTGTGACTAATGCTTCATCTAAATCATATGTTGAGATTGTAGTTCCACTTGCTATGTTTGTTCCAGTAATACCATCTCCTGTATTAATACCTGCGGTTGTATCCAGTTTGATTGTACTGACACCAGCAACTGCTGTCATCATCACAGTTCTTGTACTTGTTGTGACACCTAAGTTAATTATCGCATCATTTAAGTTTACGGTAAATGAATCAACTGTCGTGGTCGTACCATCAACTTGTAAGTCACCTTTAACAATGACTGTACCTTCGTTACTTAAACCATCTGGATATGGGTCAATGTATAGAGTATTTCCAGTGTTAGGTAAAGATGAAATTACGTTTGAAGAAATACCAACACCACCTACTCTTGCATCTAAAGCATGAAGAACACCACCTGTTTGATGAATATCACCTTCAAAAGTTGATATACCTGTAACTCTCAAGTTACGAAGAGTCATTTCATCAACAAATAAATCATCGGCAATATGTAAATCACCACCTATGAATAAGTCACTAATAAATGTACCAATACCTGTAAATGTAGAAACACCAGTTACTCCTAGATTTCCACCTATATTAACACTCTTCTCTATACCTACTCCACCTTCGACTATGAGGGCACCTGTGTCCTTTGTGGCAGAATCAGTCACATCTGCCATTACAATTGCTACACCATTCTCATAGACCCAATCAGCACCTGTTACGTTTATTCTATTGTCTCCATCCTCATCATACTCTATCTTTGCATCTTTACTATCACCAAAAGTTAGAAATATGTCATCTCCGATTACTACTTCACCAGATCCATTAGGTGTAAAAAATATGTCTCCATCTGTGTTAGTAGATGAAAGTACGTTTGCATCTAATCTTAAATTATCTACGTTCCATTGATCTACTTTTCTATTCTGATCAACAATCGCAACAAAACCATTTGCAGCAGTTGATGCATTAGCAGCACTCGCAACTGAACCTGCTACGTTACTTAATAAATCTGTAAAATATCTACCACCAACAACCTGTGGGTTTTCTCCATTATCACCAACAAATAGTCTGTCACCACTATTAGCTTGCGTACCACCTCCACTGAGGGTTACACCTAGTTCACCAAATTTTAAAGATGATGGTGCTGTTGTACCAGTCGATCTTTTTATCCTTATAAAACTCGCCATCTCTAAAAGCTACCTCCGTTTATGTCCAAATTCTGAGCTGCACCTGGTGTACACTCAAGTGTTCCAGTCCACTTTTGAGTGGTGCTGTTGTATACTAAAATCATTCCATTCTGTGGATTCTGAATTGATACATCATTAAGTTCACCAAGATTTCCTGCTCCACTCCCTGCTAATGAGGATGTAACCTTAATAGCATTCTGTTGTCCTACTCTAACTTTAATTTCAGCCATATTGATTTATGTAGGGGGATAAACTGTGTCTCTTGGTATCTTAGTAACACCAATGTTCACTAATACTGTGCCTTCCAAAACTTTTGTTCTTTCAGAAGCAGAATCTGCAATAACAACATCATAAACGTATCTACCAGTTCTAAAAAAACCCTCGTCAGCTAATTTGCGACTTTTTACACCTGACATACCCAATCTAATTTTTCCAGCAGATGCATTAATAATAGTCGCTTCAAAACCTTCACCTCTTTTAGCAGCAGGATGTTTCCTAATTGAAGATGCGATGGTAAAACCAGTTAAATTAGTTGGTGAGTTAGTTTCAGCATTCTCTAATGTAAATATCTGAGAAAAGTCAGAATCTGTTGTTAGAGATAGATTGCTAGTATAAACTGCCATTTAGAAACAATATCACGATCTAAGATATATTTATATTTACAGTAACCCGTCTATTTTGATGCTATTTGTTTAAGTAAAAATTTTATCTCTTCAATATCCTTTTTAATATTATCTAACTCCTCTCTTTGAGTTAATTTCATTCTTTTTGATTTCTTATACTGAGAAAATCCGTGACTATCAGTATTAATGATAGCCCCAGATTTTTCATCTCGATATAAGTTTTTATGTCCTTCGACTGGTATCATGCTAATGCGATTGTTCTAAAATCTTTAAATCTTGGTGCAAGTGCTTCATTAGTACCACTGCATACAATTTTAATTTTAAATCCAGTAAACTCATCTAAATCATCAACACTAAATTGATATTCTTTAAATTGATCAGTATTACTTGGTGATACAAAAGCATCTGGTTTACCACTATTTTTAGATGCATCAATTACTTTATCACCAAAACCATCTCCATCAGTATCTTCAAGGTTATCAAAACCAGGAAATAGTTCATAAGATAACTCTGTCTCAGCACCATCTTCTCTGAATAATTGATATAGAACTCTAAAGTCTGCTGATGCATCACGATAAGCAGCGACTAACACTTTAAGTGAAGTTGCTGGATTCTTAAGATCAACTCGATTACTTATGTAAACTGCAGAATGAGGATCACCAGTTGTTGCGTTTGATCTACCATCTTTCGCATAATTATCTATTGGTTTATTAAGTCTTGCTCTTTGATAAACTATCGTAGAATTTAGTGTATCTACAACTGGAGAAAGATTAGGATCTGTAGTTTCTAATCTAATACCAAGAGTAAATGAACGATTTAATGGCAATCCAGTTAATCTTGTATTTTCATTAATTCGTGAACAAACCAATCTTGGTGATGTTAACGGATTTGGTTGGTTAAGAGTTATAGGTTCGTAACCCTGATCTATAAATGGAACCTCTCCACCACCAACACTTGTTCCTGAAACGGTTCTAACTTGAGCACTAATTGTTGTACTATCACTTGGAGTTAAAACACTAAATTGTGGTATGACTCTATCAAATTGATAGTTTTGAGAAGCAAAAATGTCATCTCCTCCTACATTTTGTTCCTTTGTGAAACTAACCTGACTATCACCCTGATTTAAACCACCCCTATTAATTTCAAGATAATATGTATCAATATCTCTAATATTACTTAAAGCCGTTGTATTTGGCATATCATGATTATTATTAATTCTAGTTAAGTCGAAACCATTTAATTCATATTTGCGAGAAATAGCACCAACATCATGAGTTCTCACAATAGTTCCATCAACACCTCTTGTTCCGATTCCTAATTGATTTACACCAACACTATCATAGTAAATGATTTCATTATTAATTTTAACAAATCCTTGTGCGGTAGATATTCCATTGAAAGTAGCATATACAGTGGTATTTGCAACTGATATCACTTGATCATCAACATCTAAGAAATCTGTAAGAAGAACTGGTGGAGTATTAGGTTCAATATTAGCAAGAGTAACAACGTTAGTGTCAGATTGCATACCATGATTATAATGATCAACTTCAATTACATTTCCTGTATATTTGTCATCATAAATTGCGGATGATGTAATTGTTGTACTAGCATATGATGTAGCAGTGCTTCCCTCATAAACAACTATTGGTTGACCTGTTGTAAATTCTTCACCCTGAACATTGTTTAAGTATAGAGTGCTTCTTCCGTTTAATGCTGTGACTGTAATAGTTGCATCAGAACCTCTAATTACATTACTTGTTGTGATGCCAAGAATGTCACCTGCAACGTAACCAGAACCACCTGTGTTACTTGTTAAACTAATTGATGATACTTGCCCTGAACTATTTGTAGCAACAGTTGCAGTCGCACCTGTGCCTCTTCCAGTAATTGCAAATAATGGAACATTATTATAAGTTTGACTTGGAGCAAAACCTACACCACTATTTGTTATGGCAAGTGAGTTTATAGGACCACCTATCTGTTCAATATATCCCTGAATTGCAGTAGTAGATGTTGAATCACTTACCTGAACACCAAGAGCCATTTTTGCAATTGATGATGCATGAGTTGTAGTTGTGATACCAACTTTTAACTTTCTTGGTAAAGTCTTAATTCCATTTGGAAGTAATCTCTCAATAATACCAGAATTTGTCTCTAACTTTGGATTATAGAAGAATACAGAACCTGCTGTTGTTGAGAATTGTGCTTTACGTAATTTAAATTTAAGATCTTCAAACTGGCTAGGTGTCCAAATAGTACCATTTTGTGATTTGAATAAACTACCACCAACATACTGACGAGTTACAACAACCGATTCAGCATCAGGTAAACTCTGTGTATTTACGGTTCTTTCTCCCATCTGAGCAATCCATGCTTCATAAAGATTTGTTGTTGGTGCAAGAAGAACCACGCAGTATTCTCTATCTGGTTCTAGATAAACAGGAGATGGGAAAGTAACTCTTGTAGGTATCTCTGCGTTGTTTGATACATTAATTTGGCTTGGATTAACAACTACACGAGCATAATCTTGAACAAGTGTATTAGTTGGAAGTCCTAATTCCATAGTCCTCAATTCAACTGCTAATTTTTCGTTAGGATCTTTACTACCAAAGAATAAATCAACAGCAGTTACAAATGCACCAGTTTCATCAGTTGTAAATGATTGAGCAAGAGGGTCACAGAAACGTCTTCTTCTTATGATCACAAGAGTATTTGTAAACGTATCAACTCTACCTTCTGCCTGATAAGTAGTTTCTCCAGAACTTATGAGCAAACTGCCAGGTAATGGCTCTGCATTTACTGAACTTGAAGTTAACTTGAATGTGCTTGTTCCTGTTCTAAATCTTAATGGTGGTGGTGGAACTGCTAATGGATTTCTAAAGAAGAATGATCCAAAAAGATCTCCAAAAGTATCAGCAACCAATCTTACATTTGCTACATTTGCTTGTGCACCACTACTTTGACCTAGCAATGTCACACCACTTGTAGGAATATATCCAAAAAATCTTCCTTGTGCTTCATCTGCCATTGATAAAACATCAATGTTCAAAACTGAAGATCCTGCTGAATAAACTGATCCTAAAGATACTGATGTATTGTAAGGATTTGCGTTAAATGTCTCTGATGGAGAATTTATATCACCTAATTTATGATCTGGTTGAGCTATTCTAAATATTGCAACCTGAGAACCAGTTGAATCATATGCTTGAACTGTTTCACCTTTCTGGAATATTCCATTAATCATTGATATTTCAAGAAGTTTTGGAACAATATCAATTCCACTTATACTATCAAAGAATGGATAGAATCTAGCAACTGGTCTTAATCCATTTGCTGTAAATGCAACGTTCCTAGATCTGATATGTGTATCTGGTGCTTGATTTGTTAATAAAGTTTCAATAAACCTTCTATTACGTCTTCCTCTTGTTAATCTCCTAACACCACCATCAACCTGTACATTTCTAACCCAACTATCAGCAAATGGTTTTAATTCAATGTTTCCAAGAAATTCTACCATGTTAAATGGGTTAACATTCTCTACTCTGGATGCTAATGGTTGATTTATCCAATCAACTTCTTCATAATTTAAAGTAATTAAATCTCCAGTTTTCTTAACATTAGTATCTAATAATTCAAGATCTTGAGTAAAGTCTGCAGTGTCAACATTAGTTGTTAGATCTAAAGCTAGTTCTGGTTTAATAGACCAAAAATCTAATGGAACATTTAACTCCCTATCATCAGAGTTAATTGTAATTTTACAATCTGGGTCTCTAGTATCTAATAGGTCTGCATTTTTAAAATCATCAACAAAAAAACCAGTTTTAAATCTTGATAAACCATCAGCATCCTGAACTTGTAAAGTTTTTGTATCAAGTTCCAATAAACTTAAAGAAGTGACTTCTTCTAAAACATCAATTCTATCTTCAAGTCTACCAATATCCTTCATGGTATATCTGACGTTATCAGCCACTCTTATAATCGCATCATCAGGATCGTAAAGATATGCTGGTAATTCAATTGTAGCAATTTCCATTGCATTTTCATTAACTTCAGGAGTTACTGGATCTTTTGAGGAAGTTCCTTTAACTACAGCTAAATTTCCTAAAATATCTAAAACAACTCTATCATTTCTTGGTAGATAGAAACTATAACCAAGAATTGAACTTTCGTTTGGAGTTACAACAAGTGATGGATTGTAAGTGTTTCCAAAAGTTCTATTTGAGAATGCAAAAGGTGATTCCGCACCAGTGTATGGTGCTACTTTTGGTCTAAAATCAATTGTATCGGTTGCTCTTAATCCATTTTTTAATAATGGAATATCTTGTGAGTATCTCTCTTCTGGATAAGATGCAACCGTATAGAAATCACCAGTATCATTATTAGGAACATCATATCTATCATAAACTATCAAGACTTTTCTTGTTGGAGGTCCAAAATTAACTCTCCTTACAATTCTAGAATAATCTATGAATTGTTCTCTATGTCCATTATCAAGTTCAAATCTATTTGTAATATTTAAATTATTTCCAACCGTAATTAATTGTAAAGTTGTGGATATACTTGATTCTTGGAAATTACAAACTTCACCAGTAGTAAATTTAGTAGGTGTCAAATATGCAATCTCAACTTCAGTTGAAGATATTAATCCAGTTATTTGTGCTACAGCATCACTACTATCACCAACAATTTGTTCACCTAAAACTGCTGTTGAGTTTAGATTTAAACCACTAGGAAAAGTTAATCTATCAAGTGTAGGTGAATTTGTATCCGTAGATTCAAAAACTCCAATGATTCTAGTCACATCACAATAATTTAGTGATATTTCTCTATCTTCAACTCTTAATCCATAACCAGTAGATTTATCCATTCCTGAAAGAGTTGTATTAATTCCAACAGCAGTCTTAACAACATTTAATTTTTGACTTCTAATATAATTTTTTTGTTTACTTCTTAAACCTTGTTTTCTAAGTGTAGTAGATACAACAACATTTGTTTGACTAGCTGATAGTCCATTCATGGTAACTGTTTGACCATCATTACTTAAGACAAATTGCTCTGATGTTAATTGGTCAATTGTTCCATTTGAAAAGTGAACTGAATATCTTTCAGCATCAAAACTCTCGTAAAACGCACTTGATATGCCAGCATCTGAAATATTAAATGATAGTGTACCAGAACCATCAGTAGTTTCACCTGTTATATTTTTAGCAACGACTAAAGTTGAGCCTGATAGATTTATATCTGATACATTTTTATTTCCTAATTCAGCATATAATCCTTTATTTTCATTTAAATTAATGTTAGCCTCACCAAATGCAAATGTGGTGGTTACACGACTAGTAGGTAATGCACCATTACAGATACCACTTACAGTTTGCACCGCTGCTAATGTAATAGATAATCCGTCAGATGCAACTTCTGTAACTCTGTTAAATCTTTCATCTGCCTCATCTGGCAACTGATATCTGATAATTGTGTCTGTTTTAATACCAGTAAAACTTCTACCTGCACATGTAGCAACACCAGTTACGCCAATATTTAATTTATCTACAATACTAAAACCAGTTGGAACTCTTCTTTGTAAAACTACATCAGCATCAAAATCAACAACATATCCAGATACTGAAGATGTATCCTGATAAACTTGTTTAATATCTTGTATACCAAAAGTTCTAACAGTTGCTATTGATCTTGATATCTCAGGATCTTCGTTAATAATTATTTGTTCACCTGCAACAAATACACCAGTAACTTGAGTTAGTTTAACAACCGAACTTGCATTACCTGCTGCTATCGCATATCCAGTCGCACCACTACTTAAACCTCTTACAAATGAAGTATTTGGAAGTTGAGCATTGCTTACAGATTGATTAAGTTCCAAACGTGTAAATGTTTGTACATCAAATAAATGTAAATCCCATTCAGTTGAATTATTAACATAAGATGCATCAGATACAGCAAATGAATAAACTCTTGCTTGACCTACTAATTCACCCTCACCACTACTTCCGCTACTAGTTCTTTGATTGTAAAATTCAAGAAATTTAGTATCATCATTAATATTTGGTGCAGGAACACCTGCAACATGATTAACTCTTAAAATAGTTCCCATTTGATAAGGAACTAGTGAAGAATCAACAACTTGTTTATCTCTAGGTTTCTCTACATCTATAATAGTTGTTCCACCAAGATCTATATCATAACCTTTTACATATGCTTTTCCAGCAGACACTTTTACACACATTAAGTCATCTGATGGCACATTTTGTTGATCTGTTACCTCATTTGATCTGAAAATACCTTCATTTGATATACCATCATTCAAAGAATTGAAAACTTGAACATCAAATGGTTGAACGGAATAATTACCAGATTCATCAAAAGTTCTTACTGCAAAATAGTCTCTTATTAAAGAATAATCTGATTTTTTGACTATTTTTTTAATTTCACCTTCATCTAATCTCAACAATTCAATAAAGTTTGTATCATTAAAATCAGTTAAACTTTTTTTTGCTAATGTTGTTGTTATCTTTAATCTATCTGCACCAGGTGCTGCAAAATTAGAAAATCCTCTTGCATTATCATATAGTGAGTCATCATCCTTTGCAGTTATAAGTTGTTCTTGAATATTGAGACCAACCCTATATGATGGTGTATTAGTGTATGGATCTAAAACTATTTTATCAGTAGATACATCTACAAAAGAACCTCTTATAAAATATGTTCCAGAAGATATACCAACCGAAGATCCGATTGCAGAGGCGTTGTTATCAACTAATGTTAAAACTGTTTCACCTTCATTTACTGCAGTATTTCCATAAACAAATGATTGTTGAACAATTAATTGCTCCCCATCATTTAAATTTGATATTTCATTATTATTTCCTGACTCCAAATATTTAACATATATTGTTAAATCATCTATTTCTGTGTTTGTACCAGCTAATTCATAACTATCAATTGTTAAAATAATACCAGAAGTTTGTCCTTTTAATCTTAATCCTATTAATTGTTCTAGATATAATGTAACTGGAATACCTAAATGAGTATCTGCTATTCTAACTGAATGATATTGATTATCGAAATTAATATTACCAGGTATCACCATAGACCCATCTTTAAAGATGTGACTACCGAAAGTTTCAATTTGATTCTGTAAAGAAGATTGAAGAGTTGTTAATTCTCTTGCTTGAACAGGAAATCCTGGTTTAAATAGGACTTTGTAAAATTTATCTTCCTTATTAAAATCATCATAATAAGGACTTATATTTAAATTCGTTTTTTGTGGCATTTTTTAAAATTCCAAGATGATTTTAATGTCTTCCTTCTGTCTAGAGTTTCTAGTTATCAGTGGTCGATTATCTAAGTAAATTATTTCACCCGACTTTTTATTTATCTCAGGAGATGCAAGACCATTTGTGAAGTTTACTCCTAGTGAAATAACCTTATTACCAGATGGGTTTGTGCTTATTCCAGTAAAGTTTTGATCAACTGTAGCAGTAAATCCACTTGTTGGTGCGATTATACTCTCAGCTGATGATTCAAAATCTAGAACCTTAGCTTCTGTGGTTACTCCAACATAATCTGTTTGATCGGATGTAGTTTGGTTAAAATATATTGATCTATCTTGATAATATTTAATTACATTTGTGTCAGTGTCATAAGATACAATATATCCTTGTGCTGTTCCATTAGTTACTGTTTGTTGAATTTTTTCCCCTATTGTTGGAGTTCCAGTTGGAGAAATAACTTTGATAGCATTAACTGATGAAAAATCATTCTCAGTAAAAATGGATGTAGATCCAATAGATGTTGGGTTTTTAATTACACTTATTTGTGCAAATTTAGTGTCTGTTGGAAAATCTTTAGTTGAATCATCAAATCTTGCATAAATTAAAAGTTTGTCGGTTCCCAACTCTTTGTATAAATCAAAACCATGACCTTTTGATGGTGGAATAATTGGTATTAATTTAGCAAAATTACCAACTGATACTCCAGAGTTACCAAGAGGACCTAAATCAACCACTCCATATGTGTAACCTTGACCACCAGATGATACATTAGTTTTTACTATTTTACCATTACTATCAGTATCAATAACAACTTTTGCACCAGTTCCATCACCAATAATGTCAACTTCTCTACCAACTATATTCTGAGAATAACCAAAACCTTGTTTATCAATATAAACTTTTTTAATTTGGTTATTGTTTATGGTTGAATCACCATTTTCACGCACTGACTGAATCTGTGTTTCTGATGAAGTTGACCAACTACCAGGAACTGAAATATATTCAGTAGAATCAAACTTAATAATATCACTTGGAGGAACTGTAAATAGATACTTCCAAATGTATCCATCACCACTTTCACCAGCTCGTGTTGGTTCTAAATCTGTAAATAGTGGTTCATCTTGTGAAGCATTTCCAGTAGTACTAATACCAGAAGATCCATTGTCAATACACACATATACATCAAAGTTTTTATTCATTACATAATAATTTGATGCATACAACCTTGTAGAGTTTGTTACAGGAGATGGATTTACAACACTATAATCATGACGATACATTTCATATCTTGTTCCTTGTGTCCAATTTCTTCTTGTTATTAACCTTCTTACATTGGCACTAGTGACTTTTTTTCCAAATATTTGAGTATCACCACTATGATTCATATAATTGAAATTGTCTGTTGGATTTGGTGTATTAGTATTCCAATCTGTAGTTCTACCAAAACCAACTGCAAGTGCTGGATTAGCGAGACCTAGCACAACATAAT